>Ga0310696_10000515_pt1 | contig 60294 bp, 40 predicted proteins | sample AusTroGonzalo_MG_4_FD_203885 | JGI IMG/M metagenome (GOLD analysis project Ga0310696, IMG submission 203885) | Bovine rumen microbial communities from tropical cattle in Woodstock, Queensland, Australia - Gonzalo_02 (v2) (version 2) | ecosystem: Host-associated > Mammals > Digestive system >...
ACCCGAATCCGCACGAGGAAAGCCTCCACGCCTCATTGCCTCGTTCCAGAAATGCAGCACGCCTCACATTATCGGCAGTACAGGTGCGTTTACCTCTGCGATGGTGCGTTTACTTTCGCGCACTACGGCTAAAACGGAGGGGAGTAATTGCAATTACTTGTATGGAGCCTATAGTGGAGTCAGCCCCCAGCAACCTCCGGCATCGCAGATGCCGCTAAGAAAAGTATTTGCCATTTGTTGGCGGCTGAATAACGCGAAGCGACAGGCGTAGCGTTAGCGAAGCCCTCTTTGACAGCCTTCGGAGTTTCTCTTCGCGATGGGAGAAAAACGCAGATGCGCTCGTGGCTCAGTTTTCTTTTTTCGCAATGCGTGCCGTGACTTCCAGCTGACACCACGTCCACCGGGACTTTGCGACGGTGATCGGGCCGATCTTGAACACGTTCTCACCTCGGCGCATCGCCTGGACGGGAAAGTCGAATCTCATCCCGGCGGTCGCATCCTTACTGCGCACGCGATAACGGCCGATCTCGCCGTCCGCCACTAGCCGTGCCGCCGTGCACGCGGTTCCGTTCAATGTCGCCTCCGGAACCGCTCCGCCCCAGGACCGATCCGCCGCGACGACGACGGAGACGCCGAACCCCTCTTCGGCCGCCGGTTCACCGGCCGTCAGCGTCACCGTGCCGCCCTTCGCGAGAGGAATCGGGAGCTGGATGTGGGCGGGAAACCCCGCAGGAACGACATCGTCGTATGTCGCCGGGTAATAGCGGGTCCGACGGCGGACGACCTCGGGAGAAAGACCTTCTGCGCAAATGAGCGCCCGAGTCTTCTTCGCCTGGTAGGGAAGGTTGAAAAGATAGAGTCCGGGCGCTCCTTTCGCCCACTGTGCGTCCGCCCATCCGCAATAGCCCTCGTAGGGCATGGAGCGGGGACAGCCGCGCATGCAGCCGTAGCCTGCGTCGGTGCCGGGGTAGACCGGCACGCGCGCAGCCGTTTCCTCGCCGAGACGCACGCGCCACTTCGCGAGAGGCGTCCCGAAATACCCGCTGCACCAGAAACAGCTCGCGACGATCTGGTCGACCAGTCCGGCCTTCGCCCAACCGACGGCGTCGACGCCGAATCCGAGGGAGGCGTCGGGATCGGAAGCCACACGCACGCCCAGTTTCACAGGATGGCCGCGCTTCCTCGCGGCCTCGTCCGTCCAGCCGCGCACCGTCCGCACCATGTCGGTGAGGTAATGCGCCTGTTCGCGCTCCTTGCCCGGCGTCAGATGCTCCCAGCAGCGCATCCAGTCGAGTTCCACGCCGTCCACGTCCCAGCGGTCGATCTGTTCCTTCACAAGGTCGAGAATCCACTTCCGCGCCTCCGCCTTGGAAAAGTCGAAGGCGGCGAGGTTGCCGTTTTCGTTCGTCTTCCAGTCTGGCTTGCGCCAGAGATCCCTGCGCGTGCGCCAAAACGTCGTGTTGCGGAAATAGTTGGTGATGTGCACAAAATGCGTGTCGTTCATGCGCGGCGTGATCCAGGGCGAAATCCCACGCTCGCGGCAGCGGCGGATCATGACGGCGTATGGGTCGATGCCGCGGTCATGGAGGAGCTTGGCGTTCTCCGTCCAGTTCGTGCCCTCGGCGTTGCGGTAGTATTCCGGCGCAATGCCGGCCCAGATCGGCTCCCAGACCTTCGAGTCGTAGCTCGGACGCTGCCCGCTCGGGCACATGAAGAAGTGCGTCACGTGCCCCTTGGCGTACTCGTCGATGTACGCCTCAAGCGCCTCGACGGTCATCAGCGACTTGTCCAGCTTGAAGAAATGGTCGTTGTCCTCATTGACGATCAACGGCGCATCGTTACGCACCTTCACCGTGGGCTCTGCCGCCGACATCTCAAAAGCCGGCGAAGCAATCAGCGTAATGGCGAACGTGCACACCAAACTGGGCAGACGTCTTTTCATCGTTTCCTCTTCGTCATTCTACTTTCTGATGCAACTTTTACTGTCGTCGCCGCCCCGCTGCCATTTCTCCAGCAGACCGTAGTATATCGACCGCTTCCCATGCCCCATACCGATGGCGTTGTACATCTTCTTGTCCTTCGACGCGATGTTGTTGTAGGCGGCATAGACGGCGCACGGTGGGCAGGTGGTGTCGGCGAAGCCCACCACCACCCGGGTCGGACAGGTGATGCGCGAGGCGAAGTTCGCGCCGTCGAAGTAGGGGGCGTTCTTGTCGGCGGCGGCCAGACGGTCGTCGCGGAAATGCCCGTCGTAGCGCGGCCAGCCGCTTGTGCGCCCGGCCAGACGACCCATGATGTCGGTGAGGGCGGGCACGCGCAGAACCGCGCGCGTGAAGTGCCGGTTCAGACCCAGCAGGGCGAAGCCGAATCCGCCGCCCTGGGAACCGCCTGCGTAGGTGAAGTCCGAGAGATCCACGTCCGGACGCGCCGCCAGCCAATTCACCGCGCGGTTGATTCCGGCGATCGCCGGATAGAAATAGTAGTCTTCGCGGCTCTTGTCGAGGCCGGCCACCGCATAGTACGAGCAGCCATACTTCTCCTGCAGCATCTTGGCGTTCCGCTTGTGGCATTCCGCCACGCCCTCCAGACTGAACGGCGTCTCGAACGTCGTGTGCACCGTCATCATCATGCAGATCGCAGCCGGCTCGCCGCGAAGGGTGAAGGTCCAGGCGCCGACTCCTGCGGACGGAACCGAGAACCGCACGGGGAAGCGTCCGTTGCGGCTCTTGGACTTGTCGGTGGGGATGGTGAGCATTCCGGAGACGCGCCGGCCTTCGAACGTGTTGAAACTGATGCGGAAGAAATCGAACTCCTTACTGCACTTCTCGGGAATGCGGACGATCGTGGGCTCCGGCGACGTGGTCGCGTCCAGCCTCTTCATGGTCTCAGCCCAGAATTCATCGAAATCGTCCGGCGACGGACTTCCCTTGCGGATGCACTCGGGCTCGTATCCAACGCCCCATACGGTCTCCTTCACCTTCTTCTTCGCCTCCTTCAAACGAAGCCTCAGGAAGCCCGGGGCATCGAGCTTGCCCTTGATCGAGAAGGGATTGCCCTTCGCGAGATCGAATGTCTCCGTCGCGATGGAGAGCCGCCCCCAGTCGTCCAGCTTCGCCTCCACCTCACCGGCGGCGGCGGGTTTCCCGCCCTCGTCCAGCGCGGTGACGGTGAATGTCGCCGTCTCGCCGCATCTGTAGAGCGCGTCCTCGTGGTCGGATGCGATCTTGAACGTAAGGTCGCCACCCAACACGGCCAACACCGCCGCAGAAAACACTGCGAAAAGATGTATTCTCATGTTTTTCTCCTCCTTTTGATTGGTAGGTTGATAGATTTGATTGATAGGTTGATAGATTGTACCGCACCACAAGATAATATCCGCAATTTACTTAGAGCCCAAGTAGCGTTCGTGCTGGAAGCAATACATCGAAGAACCCATCGGCTTCCACAGAAGCAGCCAATTCCCCCTCATAGACAAGGGCTGTCTTCATCGATACATCGCCTGGACGCGATATCCTACGACACTTTTCCGCAACTTCGGAGATCACCTCGCGCCCTATATGCCGCCGCCGTTTGATCTCGACGAGGCACATTGAAAGTCGTGTCTGCAGAAGAAGGTCTATCTGTACGCCCTCACGACACGACTTCAACGCGGGACGCCTACAATACGGCGATGCCGACATGATGAGCGACTTGTCTAGATGCAGATGGGGTAGAAGGTCTCGATAGTTGTTCACGATCAGATTCTCAAATGCGAGCCCCATATCCACATTCCATCCATCAAACTGCTCCAGCGACACGAATGCGAAAGAGCCATCATCAATAACCTCCTTGACAGGTTCAACGCATTTAAGATAGAACCGGGCATAATTGTCGCGAATACGATAATACCGGTCACGAAGTCGCTCGCCCGTCTCAGGATTGCGTCCTCCCGTTGCCGCCACAAACCCCGCTTCCTCAAGTTGCTTCAGCGCAAGCGAGATGTTGCCGCTCTTTTCCACACCAAGTGCACTGGCTATTTCAGCGGTCTGCCTGGGGCCGTCGACAAGCGCCTTGAGAACCTGACTGGAGAACTGAGGCCTCCGCGTGATCACATCGGTGAACATTTCGTCGAAATCAGTGCGCAACACACCCTGTGCGGCGAATGCCAGTTTCCTGATGTTCTCCGCTGCGGACAAAGCCGGATCAATCTCTTCAAGATAACGCGGCACCCCTCCAGTTACCGACAACACATCAAATATTTCGCGTGGATCCGTTCGTTCGGCCACCGCCCCCCAGAATTTCACACATTCCCTAAGAGGCAGTTCCTTCATAACGATGTCCAAAGACCGCCGTCCCATGAAAGCGCCATTGTCGATAATGTTGTCGCGTATCCAACTCGACACGCTGCCACATAGTACAAAGATCAACCTGTCATGCTTCTTGAACAGATTGTCCCAAGCTATCTTGAAATCAGATGGGAATGCTGCGTCAAAGTGCGCGAGCCAGGAAACCTCATCCAAAAGGACAACCGTTTTTCTGCCGTTCAGTTCCCTGTCAAGACGTCGAAATGCATCGCTCCAGTCAAGAGGCGGCGTCCGTTCACATCCACACTGATCAGATAACTGCTTTGCAAACGCCGCCAACTCATCATCGTTTGTGGCCGTTCGCTCAGGACGGATACCTTCAATTTTCAAGAAACGAGCACCACTACGCTTGGCGAACTGCTCAATCAATGTCGACTTGCCGATTCTTCTACGACCGCGACAAGTGACAAGCGAAGAGACACGTTTCCGCCAAAGCGATGACAATTGTTCAAGTAAATCTTCTCGTCCAAAGAACATAATGACATTCCTTATTTTGCCGAGACATGAGCATATGGTATCATTTATGACGATTATCGTCAATCCCCAAATGTCACAAAAACCCAGTTCCAGGGTTTCTGTGACATTTATAATCCGTTTTTGAGATGTCACAAAAACCCAGAATCTCTTTTTTTGTGACATTCTAGTCAGAGCTCAAGGTAGTTCAGGGGGACGTGGGGTCAGACCCTAGGCGGGGGGGCGTGGGGTCAGACCCTAAGGGGCGTGCCAAAAGAGATAAAGCCCAGCCTTTCGTGAAATATGGTGCGGGATTCACGTTGTTCGTGCGCAAGTACTTTTGGAATGTACGCATCTTGTCTCGATATCGGAAATCTGCTAAAATCTACGCGAAGCAAAAAGATGAAAGGAATCTCATGAAGTCATACACCATCTTCTCCATCGCGGCGGCGTTCGCCGTCCTCTCCGCCGGCGCAGAGCGCGTCGTGAAGTCGTTCAACGACGGATGGGAGTTCGCAAAGGAGGGCGGGCAGTTCGCGCCAGTCGCCGTGCCGCACGACTGGGCCATCGCCGGCCCCTTCGACCCCAACGGCTCCGGCGGCACGGGCAAGCTTCCGTGGAAAGGCAAGGGCCGCTACCGCAAAACCCTGGTCCTCGCCGAAAAGCCGCGCGGGCGTGTCTTCATCGAATTCGACGGCGTGATGGCGCGTGCGGTCGCCAAGGTCAACGGCTACCCCGCAGGCCTCGGGCGCTACGGCTACCTCGGCTTCCGCGCCGAAGCGACGCAGTATCTCGTGCCCGGCACGAACGTGGTGGAGGTGGAGGCGGACACCAATCCGCTCAACAGCCGCTGGTATCCCGGCGCGGGCCTCTACCGCAACGTGCGCCTCGTCACGACAGACGACGTGTTCCTTCCGGCGGACGACGTCTTCTTCACCACTCCTTCCGTGACCGCCGCCCGCGCCGATGCCTCCGTCTCCGGCGTGGTGCGCAGCCGCAGGGGCGCCGCCCTGGACTGCGAAGTGCGCGCCGTCCTCACGGCCCCCGACGGCAGAATCGCCGCCAGCGCCAAGACGCAGGTGGCCGTGGGGGCGATGGAGGACGCGCCTTTCTCGCTCGCCCTCTCCGTCAAGAACCCCGCGCTTTGGCGCCTTGAGCCTAATGCCGCGCTCTACCGCCTGGAAGTCTCTCTCGCTTGCCCCGGCGCGTCGGACTCCGTGTCGCGCCGCGTAGGCCTGCGCAGCTTCGAGTTCACGGCGGACGACGGATTCCACCTCAACGGCGAACGTGTGCAGCTCAACGGCATCGACCTGCACTCCGACCTCGGCATCCTGGGCATGGCCTTCAACCGCAGCGCAATGAAGCGCCAGCTCTCCATCATGCGCGACATGGGCGCGAACGCCTTCAGAACCTCCCACAACCCTCCCGCCCCCGAGGCGCTTGACCTCTGCGACGAGATGGGGTTCTTCGTATGGGATGAATGCTTCGACAAGTGGAACTCCACTTCCGCGCGCACCGACGAACCGCTCGACGATTTCGTGTGCGAACATCTGCAGATGCTCGCCCGGCGCGACCGCAACCACCCGTGCGTGTTCCTGTGGTCGATCGGCAACGAGATCGGCATAGGCGAGGCCGCGCCGCCCGGACAGAAGGAGTCCTTCCAGACGTCCGCCCTCGGCACCACCGCCGAGCGCTGTTCGATCTTCCGGCTCGCAGTGCGCGCGATCGACGCGACGCGCCCCGTGGGCATCGGCAGCTGCTTCCCCGCCGCCGGCAAGCGCGGCGACTACGACGCGCTCGACGTCACCGGCTGGAACTACGGCGGCCAGTACGTCGGTATGAAGCGCCACGCGCCGTCCAAGCCGCTCCTCTACTCCGAGTCAGCCTCCGCCTTCTCCGACTACGGCTACTACGCCCCGCGCGCCGCGACTAACAAGACGGACTGGGCGCTCGACGACCTCTCCACCGACTCGTACGACCTCACCTCCGCCGCCTGGAGCGACATCCCGGACTGGGAGTTCTACCGCATGGAGCGCGACCGCTACGTGGGCGGCGAATTCGTCTGGACCGGCACCGACTATCTCGGCGAGCCAACCCCATACTCCGGAAGCAAGGTGAAGGGACGCACACTCCCGCCCACCCAGAGCGCCCGCAGCGCCTACTTCGGCATCTGCGACCTTCTCCATCTCCCCAAGGACCGATTCTACCTCTACCGTTCGCACTGGAACCGCGGTGCCTTCACTCTGCATATCGTCCCCGCCCACTGGAACTTCCCCGAGCGTGAAGGGAAGAAGACGCCTGTGTTCGTGTACACGAGCGCTCCCGAGGCGGAGCTGTTCGTGAACGGCAAGTCGTTCGGCCGCCGCCGCAAGAACCCCAACCTCGTCCCCGACGAGAAGGACTACTACTCCGTCCTGCGCCGCTACCGCATCATGTGGCCGGACGTCGTCTACGCCCCAGGCGAAGTGACGGCCGTCGCCTATTCCGCCGACGGCCGCGAGCTCGGCCGCGAGACGGTCCGCACCGCGGGCGCCGCCGCGAAGGTGGTGCTTGCGCCCGACGCGCAGGACGTTCCGGCGTGTGACGAGACGGGCGCGCCGTTCCTCCGCTTCGTGTGCGTGACGCTCGCAGACGACAAGGGTGTTCCCGTCCCGCGCGACAACCGCCGCGTCTCGTTCGCCGTGGAAGGCCCCGGCGAGATCGTGTCCGTGGGCAACTCCGATCCACGTGGGCATGAATCCTTCAAGGACGTCTCGTCACACCCGCTCTGCAACGGACGCGCAGGTCTCTTCCTGCGCCGCACCGCGCCCGGCGGCATAACGCTCCGCGCCTCCGCCCCCGGGCTCAAGGACGCGGCAGTCTCCTTCTGAACCCGACATGCAAAGGAAAGAATTGACAATGAAGTGGTGCATGTACACAAAGAAGGCGCAGACAATACTCTTGTCTGCGACGGCGGCGATGGGCCTCGCCGCATCGGTGTTGGCCGGCTCGGCCGAGACGACGAAGGTGCTGTTCTTCTTCGACACGGAGGACTTCATCCAGCCGCGCAGTGCGGACGCGATTCGCGACATCGCGAACATACTTGCGTCCGAAGGCGTGAAGGGCCATTTCGCAACAGTGGGGTATCTAGGGAAGAAGCTCGTCGATTGGCGGCGGGTCGACGTCCTTGACGCGCTAAAGCCCCATCATGTCGGAACGCAGACGCTCTACCACTCGCTCCATCCGAATGTCACAGAGTACACCGACATCGAGGACTACGACTCCGCGTATGTCCGCGCCATGGACGAGGAGTCCCGTGGCATCGGAATGCTGATGGCGGGGACGGGCAAAGAGAAGATGTGGTGCTCCGTTCTGCCTGGCAACGGAAACACGATCGTCGCCATGTACCTCTACGCGGACCTTGGAATCCCGTTCTTCGGCGGAGGCTGCGGCATGTACGATGACAGAACTCACTGCGGCGACATCTGGTACTGCAACCAGCGCCACCTGACGTATGCCTATTCCCTCACTCTTGAGTCCTTCCTGCCCGGCGCCACCGTGGGCGACATCGACGCGAAGCTGTCAGAGCTCGCGACTCATCAGGTCGTCACATTCTACATGCACCCGCACATGGCCGTCTGCACCGAGCACTGGGACGAACCCGCGTTCAAGAGGGGGAATCTACATCCGTTCGGGGAATGGCCGTACGCAAAGGCGCGGAACCCGGCGGACACCGCCGTGTTCTACGAACGGCTCAGGGCCTTCGTGCGGCGGCTCAAGGCAGATCCTCGCTTCGAGTTCACGGACTGTCCTGCGCTCCATGCGGCGGAAAACAGGCGCATGGCGATAACGGCGGCCGAGATCCCCGCCGTCCGCGCCGCGCTTCTGAAGGAGCTCGCTCCTGTGCGCGCCCCCGCCGAATGGAGCGTCGCGGACTGCTTCCTCGCCGCCGTCCGACTCCTTCGCGGCGAGAAGCGCCACGAACCGGGGAAGGTCTATGGGTTCCTCTATGCGCCGGAAGGAGTGAAGGAGAAGGTGCGCGTGAAGAAGGCGGATCTTGTCGAGGCGGCGAAGCGCATGGACATTTCGCGGTTCCTGCCGCACGCCATCGACTGCGGCGGCGTGAAGATCGGCCCTGCGGACTTCCTTTTCGCCGCGCTCGAAGTCCTCGAGACCGGAGCGGACGAAGTGGACGTGGAACCTCGCGAACAACTGGGCGACATTGCAAAATATCTGCCCAAAATGGCGGTGGCGAAGTTCAAGGGGACATGGATCTATACGCCGGAGTACAAGGATGAATGGACGGCGAAACGTCTGCGCTGGCAGTTCTGGACGTTCCGCTACGAGCGTCCGTCGCGGTGATTCTGCTTTGTTGAGCGTCTTCGACTTGCAAAAACCCTCTTGGATATGATGCTCTCATCGCATGCTGGCAACTAGGCGCGCCGTTCGGCCGCGGGCTAGTCCTCGCGCGATATCTTTACGTTTCGGAACATGTACGAATTCGGTCCGATCCCTACGGGCTTGCCGCTTGCGGTGGAGACGCGGCGCAGCACCACCTCTTCCGTCACGCGGTAGGGGTACGGCTCCGTGTAGGCGTCGCTCGTGCGCTCTTTGTTGAACATCCCGAAGATCTGCGGGCCGGAGTAATTCTTGGGATGCTTAGCGTCCTCGATTCTCAGTCCGTCGAAGACTATTCGGCGCGGCATGCCGCAGGCGTAGCCGAAGTCATGCTTGCCGTTGTTCGAGCCGGCCACGAGCGTGCCCACCGTCGGGTCGCCGCCGGCGGGGACGAACACGCAGTCCTTCACCACGAAGTCTCCGTTCCAGAAGCTGCCGTAGTCGGAGCGCAGGTTGAAGAACGCGCGTCCGTACACGGTGGAGTTCTCCACGCGGAACACGCCGTAGCCGATGGCGTTGATGCCCATGTGGCCGAGGCGCGAGTTGCGGATCGTGGCGTTGGCGACGCCCTGATGCGCGTCGAAGCGCGAGAAGGAGCAGCCGTCGAAGAGGAGGTCTCGGCAGAAGTTCGACCCGAAGAGCCCCCAGTAGCGGCGGTCGAGGATATCGGTGGTCTGGCGGCAATCTATGTAGGAGACGTCTATCGCCTTGTTGGCGGAAAGGTCGTAGGAGCCCATGCCCACGACAACGCCGCCGCTGCCCATGGTGCGGTACGTGCGGTGGGCGGTGAACGTGCAGCCGGTGACGACTACGTGCGCGCAGTCGTGCACGGAGACGAACCCGCCGTAAGGCGCACCGTGCTCGCCCTCGCCGGTCACCTCGTGGCGCAGGCATTCCATGCGCACGTTCGAGCGGACCACCGAGAATCCGCGCGCGTGGTACTTGTAGGTGGAACGCTCCTGGTTGGCGATGGTGGTGAAGGTGCCGCCCTTCAGGACGAGCGTCCTCTCGTCGATCGGGCGCGCGACGAGGGCGGTGACGGAGGCGAAGTCGTTGAGGATCGGTGTCTTGGCGTCCACCACGCCGTTTGAGTCCGCGAGGAACACCTCCTGCTGGTCGGATCCGTTGTTGCAGTTGCCTCCGTAGCGGATGAACTGCTTCACCTTGGAGTTCCTAGCCTCGACGAGCGAGAGACCGGGGATGGGGATGCCGAGGCTGGTCTGCCCGCGCGCGAGGGATCGGACGCCGCCGAGGCGGACGGGCGCGGCGGAGGCGGCCACCAGGAAGATCTCGGCGCGCGGATTTTTCACCGAGCGGTCGTCTATAATGAACTTCGCGTCGCCGAAGTCGACGTCGGTCTTGACGATCGCGACCGCGTCGCCGCCGCCGATGTAGTATGTTCGTCCCGGGGTGGCCCTCACGGGGAGGTTCCGGGAGTTGGCGGCGGCATGCGCGGCAACGATCGCACCCTGGTCGTCGGCCTTGCCGTCGCCTACGGCGCCGAACTGCTCGTACGTGATGAAGTCCTGGGCGAACGCAGGAAATGCGATGGCGAGGAAGGGAAGATGCACATGTCGCAGAAACCCCTGAAGGAGCTCCCGAAGGGTCTTTTGCGACGTCTCCAGAAAGATCGCCACATGCGGAATTTTCTTGATGAGATTCATAATGGCGGAGATTATACCCCATTGGTTTCCCGATTACAAGCTTAATAATATGGCACACTTATCCCGAAAATATGGCGCACTTATCCCGAAGAAATCGGGGCAAACGTGTTGAACACGGGTACATCTGCGTAATTCACCACGCACCATTCCTGATTAAGATATAATCCAACTTCGGAGGTTTCAAAAAGCCTCCACCTAGACGCTTGTGTGAAATCATCATTGACGTCCCTATGAAATTGTGCATGGAATTGGGAGTATGGTTGATTACGAGATTTCAATCCGAAGTGAATTCTCGTTTACATCCCGGCGGGGATTTGCTATACTTCCCGCCGCCATGGACAGGAAGATAAAGCGACATCTGGAGCGCAGAGGCGTGTGCCGCACGCGTCTGCCGGAGGAGGACACTTTCACCGCGGAGGCGCCGGAGTTCTTCCGGTGGTTCCACGAGACGGTCATGGGGTTCGACTCCGAGGAGTACCGCCGCGAGTTCTGGCGCGAGGCGAACAGGAGCGGCCACACGATAGGCGACATGCCGTATGGTCTGCGGGACTACATGAGACAACGTCCCGCCGGCTGGAGCGACCCGCTCGGGAATCTCCTCGTGTACTGCCTCTGGATGGGGGGCTCGTTCGCGATATGGTTCATGAGGCGCCAGATCGACCGCCACCTCGGACGGCTCCGCCGCCCCGCCTACTACGAGGCGGAGCGAAGACGGCGCATGGCGCTCGCGAAGGAGCGCAGAAAGCTCAGAAGGCGCACCACTCTGAGCGACTGCCCCACTGTGGAGGCGCTCCGCGAGGCGTTCGCGCGCAGGAAGGACTCGCCGGAGGCCGCGCTGCGCCTCGGATCAATGCTGGAGGACCTCGAATGCTATGTGGACAACTCCGTGATAGTGGCAGGCGGACAGGTGGTCGGGCGCAGGGGCGGGATACGGAAGTGGCTGCACGACAACGACAGCGACCTATATCACCACTACAAGCGGCTCATGCACTACAAGGCGCTCGCGAAGAGGTTCCGCCAGGCGGCAGGCGTGTCGGACCCCACGCCCGCCGCGGCCGTGCTGCCGCCGGAGGGGGAGACGCCCGCAAAAGAGGCGGTCGCGCCCGGAGAGCCCAAACGAGAATTCACTTCGGACGAAGTCCTCGGATGGATGGGGATTGCGAAAGGGAGGGCGATGGGGATTCTCGCCGAGGCCAGGAAGGCGGGTGGGAGCGCGACGGCCTTGGCGGGCGTGCTGGCAAGGGCGCTTGAACCAGACTACACGCCCCTGCAACGCGGTTCTCCGCCAGGAATACAATACAGCTCTTCGTCAGAAATCCAAAGTGGTTATCTAAACCCAATACAATGCGATTCTTCGTCCGGAGAGACAGATGGATCGCTCAGAGGGGCGGATGGCCTTGCCAGAGAAGATGATGGTTTATCCAGAAGAGATGTAGACGGCCTGCAAGGCCAGACACGTTCCGCATGATCACTCTGTAGGTTCGGCCGGAATGGAACATGGAGAATTACGAAGATGCACCCAACGAACACAGCATGGTCGACAACTCGGCCAAACAATGACACAATCTAAAACCGAAACAACCGTTAACGAAACGCCTGCTAACGAAGCGCCTGTTAGCGAAGCGCCTGCTAGCGAAGCGCCTGCTAACGAAGCACCTGTTAACGAAGCGTCTGTTAATGAAGCGTCTGTTAATGAAGCGCCTGTTAACGAAATGTCGGTTTCGTAGATGTCGTCAGAAGGTTCGAATGAGGTTTTCCGAGAGGAGAAAAGAGTTGGCAGAACTACGTGAAATGCGGGATCTTTCTTTCAAGAGGCCTGTTCGTCAAGGGTTTCTTCGGCGCCAGGCAGACGGAGTGACGCCGAAGTGCCGTTTGAACACGACGCATAGATGGTTCGCCGACGGGAAGCAGCAATCTTCGGCTATCGATTCGATGCTCATGTCGCTAGAATTAAGCAACGAACAGACGCGTTCAAGCCGCACGCGCATGATTTCCTTGTGGATGGTGCGCCCCGTTGCGCGGAGGAAACGCTTTTCAAGAAGTCTCCGTGACACGTGCAGCTCGGCCACGAGCGATGCCACCGGAAGTGGACTCATGGCATTGAGGCGAATGTATGTGAGGGCGTGCTCCACAAGCTTGTCCGGAACAAGAAACCCTTCGGAGGAATAACGCGTCACGATTCCGGAAAATCCGTATAAGATCGGCTCCTTGGTCATCGGACCACCGCGCATCAGACCGTCCAGAGCCTCAGCGGCAAGGTAGCCGGCGCGTTCAGTGTCGAACTGTATCGACGACAACGGCGGGGAGGCGGTCTCGCAGATGAGCTCGTCGTTGTCACAGGAGAGAACGGCGATGTCCTGAGGCACGGACACGCCAGCCTCGTGGCAGGCGTCAAGCACGTTGCGACCGCGTGCGTCGTTCGCCACGAACACCGCGGATGGATGCGGCAAGGAGGCGAGAAATGCGGCGAGGTCCCCGTCTGCAGACGACTTGTGCGATTTGCATGTCTTCCCCGCACGCGCCAGACATTTTGTGAATGCGATCCGCCGCTCTTCGCTCCAGAGCACGAGGCGCTCGCTACCGACATACGCAAAGTGGGTGTAGCCACGTTCAAGAAAGTAGGTCGCGGCCGCTTCCGCTATCGGCGCGTTTGCGCATTTGAGGACGCGGGCCGATCTGGCACGTGGCGCAGGCATGGTCATCTGGTCGCAGAAGATGACCGGCACTCGTTGCGAATTGAGCCGATGAAAAAGCTCCGTGCCGGCAAGGTGCCCGAACGCCCCCGAAAAGGTCTGTGTGGACATGTCCACGTTTTCCGTGTCTTCATACAGACGCACGGACCACGGACCATGCAGGTACACATATCGCAGAAACCCCTGAAGGAGCTCCCGAAGGGTCTTTTGCGACGTGTCCAGAAAGATCGCCACATGCGGAATTTTCTTGATGAGCTTCGCCATGGCAAAAATTATACCATATTTCCTATACGCAAAAACGAACTTTTTTCTGCGTTTTCGCATATTCCCCGCGAAAGGGAAAAATGATAGAATATATACCACAACAACAAGAACACAGGATCTGCTATGAGAAACAAACTGTTCGCAGTCATTTCAATCACCGCGCTGAGCTCGTCTTTGGCCGTCTGCGGCGCGCAAGGCGAGGCGTCGTTCCCGGCCCTCGGTCCGTTCCGCCTAACCCCGGTTGGATCGGTGCGTCCTGCCGGATGGCTCATGGACCGCGCGCGTGCGGCGCGCGACGGATACACCGGCCACATGGACGACGTGAGCCACCACTTCCGGCGCGCATGGTCGGCCGACTGGAGGCCGCGCGGCGCCAACCTCAACTGGCCGAACGACGAAAAAGGCTCCTGGAGCAGTGAGGGCGGCACGTACTGGTTCGACGGTCTCGTGCATCTCGCCTGGCAGATGGACGATCCCTATCTGAAGGAGCTTGCCAAGAAACGCCTTGAGCCGGCCCTCGCCAACATGCACGAAAATTCGCTTGGTTTCCTGTGGTGGATGGATCGGCGCGATCCGAAGCAGGTGGAGGAGTTCCTGAGCTACGGCAGCTGGCAGTCCAGATGGCTGCTCGGCATGAGGGGGCGTGTTTTCGCGGCCTACTACGAGGCCACGGGGGACGAGCGCGCGAAACGGGCGATCGAGTGGGCGTTCACAAACGAAGAGGTCGCGCGGCGCGTAAATTACAGCGCAACGTTCGAGGGCGGATGCATGGAAGCGGCTCTCATTACGGGCAACGCCCGCGTTCGCGCCTGCGCGGAGATCGCCGTCAAGACGCTGAAGGAGAAGTCGCAGTACGCGAAACCGCCGCCTTCGTGGCTGCCGGAAACGCTCTGGACCCGCCGCGATTCGCAGAACGCGCTCAAGATTCCCACGCGCCATGGCGTGTTCGGCTCCGAGAAGCTGCTCAGCACATGGCGCGCCTGGCAGTTGACCGGCGACGCAGAGCTCCGTGACGCGGTTCTGGCATGGTATGCGTTCTTCGACGACAAATGCAGCCAGCCGTACGGCGTGACGATGATGGACGAGGAGTGGGGCTGGGCCGGCGCGCAGCGCGGCACCGAGACTTGCGATGTGGCCGCCGAGATGTTCACGCGCATCAACATCCTGGCCGGCACCGGCGACGGAAAGTGGGGCGACGACGTGGAGCGGGCGCAATTCAACGCCGGCCCCGCGTGCGTGTCGCGCGACTTCAAGCGCCACGTCTATTTCCAGCTGCCGAATCGCGCGGGGTTCGAGGGCGAGGCGGCCAAGATGTCGTGCCCGTGGGACGACCACTGCGAATACCGCGAATCGAAGCAATGGCCGCTCTGCTGCGTGGCGGCGTTGAACAAGATACTCCCCAACTACATCCAGTCGATGTGGATGACGACGGATGACGGCGGAGTGGCGGCGACCGCCTACGGTCCCTGCACGTTCGAGGCGAAGCTGGGCGGCGGACGCGCGGCGTTTTCGGAGAAGACCTCCTACCCGTTCTCCGAGACTGTGGAGATCGTGGTGGAAGACGCGCCAGCGGCGGCGTTCCCGCTTCTGGTGCGCCGCCCGAACTGGTGCGACGCGGCCTCGTTCACCTTGAACGGCGGCGGCGCCGTCTCCGCCAAGGAGGCCGTGAATGGCTTCTGGCGCATCAAGCGCGTCTGGAAGAAGGGCGACGTCGTCCGCCTCTCGTTCCCGATGAAGCCGCGAGTCAAGATGATGCGCGACATGAACGACATGGGCAGGCGGCGCGCCGTCGTCTCGTTCGGTCCCCTCCTGATGGCGTATGCATATCCCGCGAAGGACGACAACACCATCATCGGCAACGCCGCCGAGCCGATTCTCGACCCGGCCTCCGTGCCGGGTGCGAAGATCGTGCGCAAGCCAATGCCCGCGGTGTGGGACTGGCCGCTAGACGCGCCGGTGAAGGTGATTGTGAAGGACACAGCCGGGCGTCCGCTGGAGCTTGTGCCCTACGGCTGTACAAAGCTGCGCGTCTCTATGTTCCCTGTGGAATAGAACCTGCATAATCTGCACCTTTCCTTTTTTGCGATTTTCGGCTGTAGCGGTTTTCGGCTTGCGGAAAACCTCTTGGATATGATATGATACCCATATCGCATACTGGTAACTAGGCGCGCCTCGGCGCACTGAAAAAAAGGAGAGCGCAATAATGAGAAAAGCATTGTCTGCAGTTGTGGCCGCAGTCGTGTTCTCGGCCACCGCGGCGACGTGGACCGGCGGCGGCGACGGTACATCGTGGGGCGACGCACAGAACTGGGGCGGCACCGCGCCGGGGACGACCGAGGCGGTGTCCATCGATACCGGTTCCTCCGCACTCACCATCAATCTGGGCTCCTCCGACCGCGAATGCGGCGCGATTGCCATCACCGGCACGGCGAAGCTCACTTTTTCAGGAACAGGCGCCATCAAGTTCACATCGTTCCGCTCCACCGTCGCAACCGATGTGAACGTGCCCGCCACGCTAAAGACGGGCAACAACTCGATCACGGTGAAGTCCACCGTGAATTTCAACGAGGACGTCACGTCGCTGGGGACCAAGACGGTGACGTTCTACACCGTCGACAACAAGCGGTCGGGGAGAGTCAACTTCCAAAAGACATTCACCGGCACGGGTACGACCATCACGCTGACAATGGGCGACACGGGCGGCAAAGACGAGACGCCTGTGCACTTCTACGGCGTCTTGACAGTGGCGAAGCTCCAGTGCGGACGCGGCTACAAGAACGGCTACTGCCACCTGCATGCGTCCAACAATGTCATAGGGTACGTGGACGTGGCGTACAGCGGCATAGTCTGCGACGCCGAGAACGTCTTCCCTGACGACCTGTGCCTGACCTGGAACAACTACTACAGGGAAAACAGCGCCAATTTGTTCGCATACGATTTCATGGGACACGACCAGGTTGCGGGCGGCATCACGAACTCATGGGTTGACACGGCGGGGAAGGACGAATGCAGATACCTGAAGTCGACGGGCGGTGCGATGACGCTCACGCTCAAGGGCAGGCACGACTGCTACGCGAACTGCTATGTGTACACCGATGTCTCGATAGTGTGGGATCCGGTCGGCGACTACACGCAGGAGTTCGCCCTCAAGGCCAGCACCACCACAGGCTCGTTGAGGGTGAAGCGCGGCAGGATAAAGGTGTCCGACAACGCGACGTTCGCCAAGCTCACCGGGATAACGATCGACGAGGACGCGACGTTCGACCTCGATTCCGGAAAGAGCGAGGCGCTCAAGGAACTTCTGCAGCTGAACATCGCCGCGGGCGGCAAGTTGAAGATCGCCTCGACCTGCCCCAATGCGATGTCCAAAAACTCATGCACCGCGCACATAGCCGAGGGCGGCGAGATCCAATCGGACGCAGACCTGACGCTCACCGGCGTGATATACAACGGCTCGCCTGTTTCCGCAGGGACCTACGGCCCCAGTGCGACTCCAGCCGCCTGGGCCACAGGCGCCGGCACCATCACCGTGTTCGGTGGCGGCGAGGTGACTAACGAGAAGCGCTACTGGACAGGACTCGGCGACGGCGTGACATGGGATCAGGACGCCAACTGGGACACAAAGGCGCCGGCCACCCTTGACTCCGCGTTCTTCACGAACAACGCGACGATAACCTCTCCTGTCGTCATTGACGGCCCTCGTACGATATATGTGACCAACGGATGCACTGTGCATCTCTCCGGTACCGTCTCCGGAATGCCCGACATCACGAAGGAAGGCCAGGGCTTCCTCACCCTCACCGGCAGCAACACCTTCTCCGGCACGCTCTTCATAAAGAAGGGGTGTGTGACGGCGCGGGGTGACTGTGCCCTCGGCGACAACGCCAGCGGAAAGATTGACCTCTCCAAGCAGAACGACAACTTTGCCGACAATCTCATCCTCGGCGGCGTGACGGTGCGGAAAGAGCTGATCATCCGCAATATAGACGACGCCAGCAACAACTACAAACGCCAGTTGCTGTGTGAGGACAACACCGTGAACACGATTCTAGGATGTCTGAACGTTCCAAACGCCTATTTGCGCTCCTATACCGGAACCAATGCGAAATTCATCATCGCGGGCGGCGGCACGTTCAGCACGGCGCAGTTCTTCGACTTGGGAAGTGGCGGCGAGGTGATCGTAACTAACTCGCCTATCACAAAGAAAATATACAACGATGCCAACACGAGTGGCTGGCTCACGTTCTCCGTTGCAGGAAATGCGTATTCGCAGTGGAACACCGATCATGATCGTGGCATGAAAAACCATGTGCGCACGACGGTGAACGGCGCGTTCTCATCGAGCTCCTACTTCTACTTCGGTGGCACCGGTCTGCTCGACCTCTGCGGCACAACCCAGTCTCTGTCGCGCATAGAGGCGCTGACGAAGAGCACCTCCAACTGGGAGCCGGCCTCTTCCGGCACGATCAAGAGCGATCTCCCCGCGCTCCTCACCTTCAATTATTCCAGCGCTTTCACGAACTCCGCGATCTACACCGGTGGCGTTTCACTTGAGCAGGCGGGCGCGGGCACGGTGTATCTCACGGCGGCAAGCACCTCCACGGGCGACCTCATCGCGAGCGCAGGGCGGATTTCCTTCTGGCCCAGCGCGAAGTGGAACGGCAACATCGTAATGAACGGCGGCGCGCTCGACGTGCCGGGTCCTGGGGCGTTTGGAGCTGAAGCCTCGCTCGCTCTTAAGGGCGGCACGCTGACGCTCCCGGCGGGCGAATACTCCTTCGTCTCGGCCACCGACGCCAACGGCGATCCAATCGCGCCCGGCCGCTACTCCTCCGCCGCATCGGGCGACGTGCAGGCGCTCGAGGGCCTTGCCGGCCCGGGGGTGATAACCATTCTCCCGCCTTCCGGAACCGACGCCACATACGTCTGGACCGGCGCCGGAGATGGCAGATTCTCCACGGCGGCGAACTGGGACGGCAACGAACTGCCCGACTTCCAGAACATGAACGGCAGATACGTCTTCCCAGGGAACGGCTTCACCGCCACGATCGACACCAACATGTACGCAAAGAGCTTTGAATTTCCATCCGGCGTCGAGGACAACGCGAAGCTCCTCGCATCCGGCGCGGGCGAAGTGACGTTCGTCGACGGCAGCATCATCGTCACGAGCGAGACGGCCGTCGCCAAGAGCGTGATCTTCGACGTGCCCGTGAAGTACTCCAAGTCGCTAAAGGCGCGCGTGGGCGATCCTGCGGTGCTTGACACCAGATTGCTTTCGCTAGTCTTCTCCAACAAGATCTCAACGGTGGGGCAGGCGCTCTTCACGAAGGACGGCTGCGGCGCCGTGCGCGTTGTCGGAGACGACAACTCCATCAACGGCGACATCATCGCCACGAACGGCTACTTCTACGTGTGCGGCGCCAACCCGCTCGGCGGTAGCGGCAAGATGTACTACCGCCAAAAGGGCGAAATGCAGACATACTCAAAGTTCGTGCTAGACAACGCAACGGTCGCGCGCGACGTCACCTGCTACCAGAACGGCGACAAGCAAACCATTACATCAACGGACAACTCCACCAATCTCGTCCTTGGCAAGGTGTCCAACAGCGGCGGACACTTCCGCATAGCGGCAGGCACCGGCTCCGTCATCACATTCGCGGGCGGGGCGGCTCCGGACAACTTCCTGATAATGCAGGGCAGTGGCTATTGCGTGATCACAAACACCCCAATCGTGAGCGACAAGACATACTGGTGCGACGACGAGAGCGACCGCAAAAATGTCATTGCCTGCGCCGGCAACTCCCTCACCGGCGGGAACAGCTGGACAGTGTACAACACTCTGGAGCTGACGGCGGACTATGCCATCGCGTCGAACAACAAAATCATCCTCGGTTCCTGGTTTAGATCCAAGCCCATCTACGGCAAGGTGGACCTAACCGACACGCTGCAGAATATCGCATACATCTACCGCACCGTCTCCACCAACGCCGACGGCACTGCGAAGTACGTCTCCGCCGGGCGCGTGGACGGCCTGGCCGGTTCGCGGCTCAAGGTGAGCGGATCGCAGACGACGCAGATACTTCCGACATTCACTGGCGCGGCGTCGTTCGAGCACGCCGGCACGGCCACGCGCCACCTGCGCAACTCCTGCACATCGACGGGTGAGTTGAGCGTTGTGAGCGGCACGCTTGTGATGGACGCCCCCGGCGCGGCATACTACGGTGTCGCGCAGCCCACGGACAAGTTCGAAGGCGGTTCGTGGGCCGGACTCAAACTGACGCTTTCCGGCGGCGAAGTGCAGGTTAACCACTCGAAGGCGTTTGCGCGCCACGCGTCTCTGTTCATCCCCTACGGCTCGACGGGCGTGATGAACCTCGCCTCGGGGGTGATGCAGCCGATGGAGTTCCTCTATCTCGAGGACGAAAACGGCGAATGGAAACGCCAGCGGATCGGAAAGTGGGGTTCCAATGAAAGCGACGCGCCGAACAAGAGCGCGCGCTTCGCCGGCGCCGGCGTGATGAACTTCCTCGGCGACGGCAAGGGGACAATGTTGTTGTTCAAGTAGCTTGGAGCTTAAAGCTTAAAGCTTAGAGCTGGGAGCTTAGAGCTTTTGGCATCCTGTTGTCCTACTCTCCTGCTCGTCTTATGCTCTTACTTGTCGCTCTAAGCTCTAAGCTCCAAGCTCCAAGCTCTAAGCTCTAAGCTCCAAGCTCCAAGCTCTAAGCTCTAAGCCCCTTACGCCTCGTGTAAATTTCACAAATTTGGCTTACACAAAGTGTAAGGCCGTGTAGGGCTACTCATCGGGGTGGGTTCTAGGATGAGTAGGAGAGTAAGACGAATAGGAGGATAGGACGAGCAGGAGAGTAGGACAATTAGGAGAATAAGACAATAGAATGAGCGATTTTTGCGCACTGGGCATTGATTTTGCACACTTGGCACTCGATTTTCATGCCCTTGGCATTATTTTTGCAACAGAAAACTTCACGTCGTGTTGCCTCGTGTGAGGTGACGCACAAAAAAGAAAGAACAACAAAAATGAGCAAGTACGTAGAAAAAGTCCTGAAAGACGTTCAGGCTAAGAATGCAAACGAACCAGAATTCATCCAGGCCGTCGACGAGGTGCTTACCACCCTCGACCCTGTCCTGAAGGCGAATCCAGTATACGAGAAGAACGCCATCCTCGAACGGATGGTCGAGCCGGAGCGCATCGTGATGTTCCGCGTCCCGTGGGTGGACGACAAGGGCATCGTCCGCGTGAACCGCGGCTACCGCATCCAGATGAACAGCGCGATCGGCCCCTACAAGGGCGGTCTCAGGTTCGACCCCACGGTGAACCTCTCCGTCCTCAAGTTCCTCGCCTTCGAGCAGGTGTTCAAGAACTCCCTCACCACGCTTCCGATGGGCGGCGGCAAGGGCGGCAGCGACTTCAACCCGAAGCAGAGCCCCCACACGCCCGGCAAGCGCTGCAGCGACGCCGAGGTGATGCGCTTCTGCCAGAGCTTCATGACCGAGCTCTTCCGCCACATCGGCCCCGACACGGACGTCCCCGCAGGCGACATGAACGTGGGCGGGCGCGAGATCGGCTATCTCTTCGGCCAGTACAAGCGCCTCGCGAACGAGTGGACGGGCGTTCTCACCGGCAAGGGGCTCTCCTTCGGCGGCTCCCTGATCCGCCCCGAGGCCACCGGTTACGGCAACATCTACTTCGCCGAGAACATGCTCGCCATGCGCGGCGAGACGTTCGAGGGCAAGCGCTGCGTGATCTCCGGCTCCGGCAACGTGGCGTCCTTCGCCGCCGAGAAGCTCATGCAGCTTGGCGCCAAGGTGCTCACGCTCTCCGACCGCTCCGGTGCGGTCTACGCCCCTGACGGCATCACCGCCAAGATGCTCAAGGACATCATGGTCCTCAAGAACGTCAAGCGCGGCGAGCTCGCCGATTTCGCGAAGAAGACGAAGGCCGTCAAGTTCTTCGCCGGCAAGAACTCCTGGCAGATCGTGGACAAGGTGGACGCCGCGTTCCCGTGCGCCCGCCAGAACGAGCTCAACGGCGCCGACGCCGACTTCCTCCTCAAGCACGGCTGCACGCTCGTGGGCGAAGGCGCCAACATGCCCTCCACCCCCGATGCGATCGCCAAGTTCGTCGCCGCCAAGATCATGTACTCCCCCGGCAAGGCCTCCAACGCCGGCGGCGTGGCCACGTCCGGCCTCGAGATGTCGCAGAACTCGGAGCGCCTCTCCTGGACGCGCGAAGAGGTGGACGCGAAGCTCAAAGGCATCATGAAGTCCATCCACGACAACGCCTGGGAGGCCGCCGCCAAGTACGGCCACAAGGGCAACTACGTGATGGGCGCGAACATCGCCGGCTTCGTGAAGGTGGCCGACGCGATGGTCGCCCAGGGCGTCTGCTGACGCTCCGCCATCTGCGGACGTCCGGGTGTTTGCCGTACTTGTTCTACCCGGGCGCCCGCCCCTTTTCGGCATCTTGCCGCGAACGCCGCCTGCGAGTACGCGCGGGCGGCGGTTTCGTTTTCACGCGCGGCGGCCTCAGATACGCCGCAGCTCGTACTCGGCGGTGCCGAGCTTCATGCGCTCGGCCTCGGAGATGGCGTCCTGCCAGCGGGTTGTGGGATGCATCGCCGCGAACAGGTCACCGTGCGTGTCCACGCCCTCGAGACAGCATCCAGGCAGGACGGGTGCGGCGTTGCAGAGATCGGCGCACGCCTTGTCGAGCGCCACGGGGTCCGACGAGGCGAGCATGCCGATGTCCTGCACAAGCGGAGCGTCGTTCATCGGGTGGCAGTCGCAGTGGGGCGACACGTCGCAGACGAGGGAGATGTGGAAAGACGGCCTGCCGCGTACCACCGCTGCGGCGTATTCCGCGATCTTGCCGTGCACTTCGGTGCAGGGCTCGCCGAAGTCGCTGACCACAGCGTCGCGGTTGCACGCGCCGATGCAGCGTCCGCACCCCACGCACTTCGCCGCGTCGATCGAGGCGACGCGCCTTCCGCCGCGGCCCTTCACGAGCGTGCATGCGCCGTGCGCGCACTCCCGCGTGCACTTGCCGCATCCGATGCAGCTGGCAGCGTCTATCTCGGGGTGCACCGAAGAATGCATAGCCTTCTTCCCCGCGCGCGATCCGCATCCCATGCCCAGGTTCTTGAGCGCGCCGCCTATGCCGGTCATCTCGTGGCACTTGAAGTGCGTGAGGGAGATCACCACGTCGGCGTCCATTATCGCGCGGCCGATGAACGCCTCCTTCACATATCTGCCGTCGGGGAGCGGCACTGCGACGTCGTCGGTGCCCTTGAGCCCGTCGCCGATGATCACGTGGCAGCCGGTGGAGAACGGCGAGAAGCCGTTCTCGTAGGCGATGGAGATGTGGTCGAGGGCGTGCTTGCGCCGGCCCACGTAGAGAGTGTTGCAGTCGGTGAGGAACGGGAGTCCGCCGCGCTCCTTCACGAAGTCGACGAGCGTCTTCGCCCAGTTGGGACGCAGATAGCTCATGTTGCCGGCTTCGCCGAAGTGGATCTTGATGGCCACGAAGCGGTTTTCGAGGTCGATCTTGCCCAGTCCGGCCGTCTTTAGGAGGCGGTGGAACTTCTGCTGGAGGTTCTCACTGTCGGAGCAGCGGAAGTCGGCAAGGTGAACTGTTGATTTTTTCATGGCTGTCTTGATAGGCGGGATTACTGGTCCTCGGTCACGCGGCGGATCTCCTTCACGGAGGTGACGCCCTTGAATACCTTGGCCCAGCCGTCCTCGCGGAGAGTCTTCATGCCCTTCGAGAGCGCAAGATCCTGGATCTGCGTGGCGTTCTGGCGTTGAATGATGGCGCTCTCCACCTCTTCGTCCACCTCCAGCACCTCGAAGAGCGCACGGCGGCCCTTGTAGCCGGTCTTGGCGCAACCTTCGCAGCCGCCCTCGTGTGCATCCCATACCGTGTTCTGCGGCGGCGGATAGGAGAGGTCCCACCACTTCATGTCGAGAGGCGTCTCCACCTTGCACTTCGGGCAGAGGCGGCGGCAGAGGCGCTGGCCCATCACGCCCGCGACGGCGGACGCGATGAGGAACGGCTCAACGCCCATGTCCGTCAAGCGCGGGAACGCGCCGGCCGCCGTGTTGGTGTGCAGAGTGGAGAACACCATGTGGCCGGTGAGCGAGGCGTTGATGGCGATTTCGGCCGTCTCGCGGTCGCGGATTTCGCCCACCATGATCTTGTCTGGGTCCTGGCGGAGGAACGCGCGCAGCGTGCGGGCGAAGTCGAGACCGATGTCCTTGTTCATCTGCACCTGGATGATGCCGTCCATCTGATATTCTATCGGGTCCTCCGCCGTAAGGATGCGCACGTCCATCGTGTTCACCTCGTGGAGGAAGGAGTAGAGCGAGGTGGATTTTCCCGAGCCGGTGGGGCCGGTCACGAGGAAGATGCCGTTGGGACGGCGGATGATCTTGTCCACCACGGCGAAGTCGCGATCGTTGAAGCCGAGGTCGACCATCTTCACGAAGTTGCCGCTCTTGGCGAGAAGTCGCAGGGATATGGATTCGCCCCACGCGCCGGGCATGGTGGATACGCGGATGTCGATGTCCTCGCCGCCGATGCGTATGCCGATGCGGCCGTCCATCGGGAGGCGCTTCTCGGCGATGTCGAGGTTGGACATCACCTTGATACGGGAGATGATCGCGCTCTTGAGCCGGTTCAGCTGCGGCGGCACATCCACCTTGTGGAGCATGCCGTCGATGCGATAGCGGATGCGCAGCTCCGTCTCCTGCGGCTCGATGTGGATGTCAGTCGCGCCCTGGCGGTCGGCTTCGGCAATGATCCTGTTCACGAACTTGACGATAGACGCCTCTTCGCCCTCGGCACCCACGTCGATCTTTGAGATGGCGCCGTCGTCTGCGTCCACGGCGTAGCGACCGTCCTCGATCATCTTCTCGATGGCATCGGCGCCCACGCCGTAGAACTTCTTCACGGCCTTGTCGATCTCCTCGCGCGGGGCGAGGGCGATCTTCACGGGGCATCCTGCGGCGAGGCGGAGTCCGTCGGTTGCGGTGACGCTGAAGGGATCGGCACTGGCGACGGTCAGGACGTCGTTCACGAACTTGACGGGAAGGACGTTGTACTGGTACACCGCCGAAGCCGGCAGAAGCTGGAGCACCTCGGGCCGGGGCGTCAGCTTCTCTATCTCCACGTATTCGAAACCAAGGAACTCGCCCGTCTTGCGAAGGAACTCGTCCTCGCGGACGCCGCCGAACTTGACGGCGGCCTCGGTGAGCCCCATCTCCGGGTTGGCCTCGCGGCCGGCGGCGATCTTGGCAAGAGCCTCTTCGGAATAGAGGCCTGTGCCCTTGAGAACACTCATCGACAATCTGCTGATGTCTGCCATGGAGATACCCTTTTTAGTTGTTGCGGTTTGCGGTCAAGGAGATTCCAACACGTCTATGCCGGATACGGATCCGAAGCGGTCGGGAGAGTCCAGGCGCCAGACCACGCGGCCGTCGGGCGCGAATTCAATGACCTGCCAGCCATTGAAGCTGTCGTCCGCCTTGTGCCCCGTCCAGTTGGCCACGAACACATGTCCGTTCGCCGTCTCCTGCGTCTGCGCGTAGAATATGTTTCTCTTCCCGCCCTGGTCCGCCGCCCACGCGGAGAGGAGCGAACCGTCCAGCGAGAAGTGGAGAAGCTGCGCGCCGTATCCCGCACCAGCCCAATAGCCCGTACCGGCGCGGTCGGGCACCACCTCGAAGAGATTGCGCCCCTGCGGCATCTCCACGCTGCGCACGATCTCTCCCTCCGCCTCCTTGGCGTCGCCCTTCGGCAGACGGCACAGCGCGAAGCCCTTCTCATGCGCAATCAGAAGATCACCGTTCGCGAGGCGCGTGAGCGTGCGCCCGTACCAGATGCCCTTGAACGAGGCTGTGGACACTAGCTCGCGGTCCTTCGAGAACCTGCACACGAGTATCACGTGCTCCTTCGCGCCGCGGGGGTTCACGGAGGCGATGAAGCCGCCGTCGGGCATATCCGAAACGCTCGTGACCTCGTCGAGCAAATCGTGGCGGAAAGTGTCCACGATCTTCCGTTCTTTGAGATCCGCCACCATGAAACCCTTCTTGCAGACGAAGCGGTAGCGGCCGTCCGAAAGGCGCCGCAGATCCCAGAGCGGTTTTTCGGCGGGGATGTAGAAGCCGGCCTTGGGATCGAAGGAGTCGTAGTAGTGAAGGCGCGAGCGCGACTCGTCCGCGAGGACGAGCCTGCGGCGTCCGTCGGCGAAGAGCGGATGCTCGTTGCGGTGGATGAAACCCTTTGCCTTGATGTCCTCCGCCACGTCCGGCTTGATGTCCTTACCAGGAGGATAGACATGCGCCCAGCCGCGGCGGTTGAAATCGTACTTTTCGCCATGCCCGTTCCCGTATCCGTGGAATGTGGGCAGGGTCGGCACACCGGCGACAAGGCGGGCCTTCAGCTCGTCAAGATGGCGCTCGTACACCTCGCGCGGCATAGCCCCGTGCTTCTTGCAGACTGCGGACGCGAGGCCCACCACCTCACCCAGCATCCCCAGCGTGCGCTGCACGCGCACGGCGGCGAAGGCTACGTGCGAGCAGCTGATGTCGCGCCCGGCAAGGAACAGGTTCACGCAGTCGCGCGCGTAGAGGCAGCGGTAGGGAACGGGATAATCCGGCCCGAAGCCGCGATGGTAGGCGGCGCTGCGGAACGGCTCGGCGAACTTGCGGACGTTCTCGGGGTCGGGGAAGTGCAAGTCCACATCCCACGTGACAGAGGCCGTGGCGTCTTTGTGCCGAATCTGGTTTTCCAGATCGTTCTGCGTGAGGATGTGGTCGCCTACTGTGCGGTAGCTTTCGCGCTTGCCGCCAATGGGAGATATCCAGGAGAAGGCGACGGCGGCATAATCGGCGCGCCGGGGAGACTTGTTCTTCACCCAGTTCCAGTTTGAGAAGATTGCAAGGAGCGAGTAGTCGCGAATGCGCTCGGAATCGTCGGCCATGTCGCGAAAGAAACCGGCCTCCTGCTCCCACGAGCCGCACGACTGGTAGTATCCGGTGGAATCGTCGATGGGCAGCGCCCAGGCGGAGATGTCGGGGAACGGACGCGGTTCGGCGTGCTTCTTGGTGAGCCATTGCACGGACATCCCCATCACCTGCCTGTCGCCCTTCTCCGGCGCGCTGATCTCATTGAAGCGTCCGCGCGCTTCGCGCCCGTACATCACCTCGCACCCGGCAAGGCGCGACACTATCGCGTCCCCGGTGGCGTCGCAGAACAGCCTCGCGCGATGGCGCGTGACGGCGCCGGTGCGCGTGTCGCGGGCGAGGACGGCGACGATCCGGTTCGTCTCAACGCCGTCCATCTCGACGGCATAGACATACTGCCGGTATCTCAGGACGGGAGACACGCCCGGCACGCCACCCCAGTAAAGATCGCGCAGACGGAAGGCAATGTCCTTTCTGTCGTCCTCGAAGAAACGCCCGTCGAGCGGGCGCCCATATCCAAAGAGCGGCTGTATCTCCTCAACCACGCGCCCAAGCGCTGGATAGGGCTTCGCGTGTATGCGCCCACCAAGGCCCACCCGCACCTCGGAGGAGTTGCATCCGCCGAGCACGTCGCGGTCCTGCAGAAGCAGCGTCTTCACGCCGGAGCGCGACGCCGCGAGCGCGGTGCAGGAGCCGGCGAATCCACCGCCTACGACGACCAGGTCGTAGACAACGGGATCGTCCGAGACCTTCGCGGCGGGCGGCGCGTCGGGAGGGGCCGCGCCTTCGGCTGCGGGCGCGAACCAAAGTGCGTCGCAGCGTCCGTTGAAGCCGGTGAGATCGTGGAGCGCCACGCGCGTCGCGCCTTTAGGCAGATCGACCTCGCCGGCCTTCGCCCAGTGCCACTCTGCGGAACCGGTCCCCAGCTCGGCGGAAAGCGGCGCGCCGTTCACTAGCACCTGGAAGCGGCCGGCGGCAGCGGGACGCCCGTCCGCGCCGGCGCGGGGCCAGACCGCGTTCCAGTTGCGCGTGCGCGCCCACACCGCATAGCGCCCGGCGGCGGGAAGCTCCACCTCGCCCTCGGCGTCCGCCACAGGCACGCCGTATCCGTGTGCCATAAGATAGCTGGAGCCGATCAGGCGCGTCGACTGCGTCTCGACAGTCCAGCCACCAAGCGAGCGGAACGACTCGCATTCCACGCGCAGTCCTGCGGCAGCCATTCCTGCCGCTGCAATCGCAGCAATGACGATTGCTCGTTTCATTCAGAAAGCCAGATGCCGTCGAGGGCGTCGCCCATCATCTCCACGGCCTCTTCAAGATGCTTTTCGCTCATGGAGAGTGTGGGAAGGAAGCGGACAACGTTGCCGCCCGCGGTGAGCGCGAGTATGCCCATCTCGCGGAAGGCGTCGACAACCTCCTTGGGATCGCCGTCAACCACCATGCCCAGCATGAGGCCGAGTCCACGCACGTCAAGCACCTGGTCGTACTTCTCGGCGAACGCCTGCAGGGCGGCCTTGAGCAGCTCGCCCTTGGCGCGGGCGGCGGAGAGGAGATCCTCGTCCTCGATGATCTTGATTGTGGCGAGAGCGGCCGCGCATGCGAGCGGGTTGCCGCCGAAAGTCGAGGCATGGGAGCCGGGGGTGAAGACGTCGGCGAACTTCGCGTTCGATACGAGCGCACCCATCGGGACGCCGTCGGCGATGGACTTCGCGCACGTGAAGAGGTCCGGCGGCACAGAGTAGTTCTGCCAACCCCACCATTCGCCGGTACGGCCCATGCCGCACTGGACCTCGTCGCAGATCATTATTAGATTCTTCTCGTCGCAGAGGGCGCGGACGCCCGCCATGAACTCCTCCGTCGCGGGCGTGACGCCGCCCTCGCCCTGCACGGCCTCAAGGATGATCGCCACTGTCTTGTCGGAGACGGCGGCCTTGACGGACTCGATGTCGTTGAAGTCCGCGTAGTTGAAGCCGACCGGCAGAGGCTCGTAGCCCTCATGGCACCAGCTCTGGCCCGTGGCGGTGAGCGTCGCGAGCGTGCGGCCGTGGAAGCCGTTGCGCATCGCCACCACCTCGTAGCGCCCGCCGTTAGCGGAACCCCACTTGCGCGCGAGTTTGATCGCCGCCTCGTTCGCCTCCGCGCCGGAGTTGCAGAAGAACACCTTGCCGCCCAGGCCGGAGATCTCCACAAGCTTCTTGGCGAGCGCCACCTGAGGCTCGTTCACGTAGAGGTTCGAACAGTGTCCGAGCTTCTCCGCCTGCTCCCGCACGGCCTTCACAACGCCCTCCGTGCAGTGGCCGACGTTGTGGCAGCCGATTCCGCTCGTGAAGTCGTAGTACTGCTTGCCCTCGGCGTCGTAGACGCGGGAGCCCTTGGCCTTGGAGACGACGACAGACGGCACGTACGTCGGCATCAGGTATTTCTTGTATTCTTCGAGTATTTCAGCGCTCTTGCTCATCGGTGATCTCCGTTCCCACGCCTTCGGGCGTGAATATTTCCAACAACAACGAATGCGGCATGCGCCCGTCCACGAGCTGAACCTGCTTCACGCCCGCGCGGATCGCATCCTCGCATCCTTCGATCTTCGGGAGCATTCCCCCGGAGATTATGCCTTCCCGCTTTAACGCGGCGACGTCGGAAAGGCGAAGCGTCGCCATGAGGGTCGAGGGGTCGGACGGATCCCGGAGAAGACCGGGCACGTCCGACACTACGACAAATTTACGCACCTTGAGCGCCTTCGCGAGGGCGGCGGCGGCGCTGTCGGCGTTGATATTGTAAAGATGTCCGTCGCGGCCGGTGCCCAGAGGCGTGACGACGGGGACGATCCCGGCGTCGAGCATCTCAGAGACGGCGCGCACGTCCACGGCCGCCGGCTCGCCCACGTAGCCACGGTCGGGCGAGGTTATCTTCTCCGCCACGAACATCCAGTTGCCGTGGAGCGGACGGGCGTTCGTCTTGAGGGACTGAAGGCGGCGGACGAGGTCGGCGTTCACAACATTGTTCAGCGTGCGGCGCACAATCTCCATCGTGGGCTCGTCCGTAACGCGCAGCCCCTCCACGAACTTCGGCTCGATGCCGCTCTCCTTCAGGGCCTTGGATATCGCCTTGCCGCCGCCGTGGACGAGCACAACCTTCATGCCCACGGCGTCCATGAAGGCGATGTCCGCCAGGAGCGAGGCCAAATTAGCCTCGTTCTCCATGACAGACCCACCGACCTTCACCAGGACGGTTGATCCGCTGAAATCTTGAATGTACGGCAATGCCTCCGTCAAGACGGACGCCTTCTGCATTGCCAAGTCTATTTTTTCCATGGAAGTGAATTATAGCAAAATTTTGGTTGAGTGTGGGAAAATAACGCGGCCTCCCTAGATGCACGAAACCGAAGCGCTGAAGATGACGCTTCGGTTCGGGCAACAAGTTTAACCGTTTGAGTATATGCGCCGATGTGACGACAATGACAAGCTGATGAAAAAAATTCAAAGATTCTTTCCACGGGACCTCCGCTCCGATGACCCGGGGATCCCTTCGGCCTCACGATATTTGGCCACTGTGCGTCGAGAAATGAGAAAACCTTCGGTTTTGAGCTTCTCTGCCATGGCCTCGTCGGAAAGGGGATGAGCTGGGTCTTCGGCATCCACAAAGGCGTGGATGCGCGCCTTCACCTGGAGAGGGGTCACCTCGCTGCCGGCGGCTGTCGCCACGCCGCTGGGGAAGAAGCTGGAAAGCTCCATCGTCCCGAAGGGGGTGGTCATGTACTTGCCGCTCACGGCACGGGAGACGGTGGAATCGTCCAGCTTCACCCTCTCGGCAATGGTGGAACGCGAAAGCGGGCGAAGCCCTTCGACCCCCTTCTCGAAGAACCCCGGCTGGGCGTCGATCACCGCCTGCGCGACGCGGCGCAGCTTCTCCTGGCGGTCGTCGAGGAGATCTTCGAGCATTTCGGCGTCGTGCACGTAGTTGCGGATGGCCGCGCGGGCGTCTCTGGGCACGGAGCGGTCGTCGGCCATGCGGCGGTAGTCGGAGGAGATCACGATCTTGGGGATGGAACCGTCGGTCACGACGGCAGTCCAACGTCCGCGTCTCTTCACGGCGTGTATCTCGGGATAGACGTACTGCGTGGGGCCAAGATCGACCTGCCGCCCGGCGCCGGCGTCCACCGCGTCCCACCTCTGAAGTGCTGGTTTGCGGTTGAAGACAGTGAACTCGGCCATCATCCTCTTCCATTCGTCCGGCGAGAGGCCTATCGCGGCGCGGACCTTCTCGAAGCGTCCTGCGACGAGATCAGGGAGGTGGTTCTCCACCACGGCACGTATCTCGTCCTCCCAGGGAGAGTCCTCAAGACGGTCCATCTGGGCGAGAAGACATTCGCGGAGGTCGCGCGCGGCGATGCCGGGCGGATCGAAAGTGCTGCAGATGCGCCGCTGAACGGAGAGGATGTCCTTCTCCGATACCTTGCCGCCCATGGTGATGTCGGCAAGCGAGCCGACGAAGTATCCGTCGTCGTCGAGATTGCCTATCACTATCTCGGCCAGCCTCCGCTCCTCCTTGGTGAAATCCGAGACCTCGACCTGCCAGCGAAGATGCTCCTCGAGCGACTGCGGGGCTACTGCGGAGTCGAAGAGATGCTGGCGGCGCTCCTCGCGGTCCGCATCCCATTTGCTTTTGCCGGCGCGGACGCTCTCCAGACGGCGCTCGTCGGGGTCGTCGGAGGAGGCGGACTGCATGTTGCCCAGCGCCTCTTCCCCGCGCGGGTCGCCGGAGCTCAAGGCGCGGGATGCTGTGGGGGAGTCCGGAGTGAAGTCGAGCGGAACGTCGAAGTCCGCCTGGGAACTCCCCACGGGCGGATCGCCTATCACGTCGGAGAGGACGGGGACGTCTTTCCACTTGATGTCCTCGATCGCCGGATTCGTCTCCTGACGCTGCCGCAGTTCGACGCGCAGATCCTGTATTGTGGACTGCAAAAGAGTCGCCGCCATGTATTGTTGTGGCGACATCTTCTGCGCCAGGCGCGCGGCCTGAGTCATGCTATAGCCTATCTGCGGCATTGAGATATTTTACCATAAATCCGCCGCACGGTGATGAACTAAGAGAGGAATGTGGGAGGCATGCTCATCCTATTGTACAGCTCTCCCGCTCGTACTGTTTCCCAGACAGTCCTAATCCGCCCCTTCAGCCCCCTAGATGCACGAAACCGACGCGCTGAAGATGACGCGTCGGTTCGAGCAACAAGTTTAACCACTTGATTATATGCGCCGATGTGACGGCAATGACAAGCCCATGAAAAATTTTTCAGAATTTTATGCTTCGACCTTCAGTTCGATCGAGACAGGCCCGTCATTGACGAGAGAGACGTGCATATGCGCGCCGAATCTGCCGGTGCCCACCCTTGAAGGGCCGAGCTTTTCGCGGAGGCGGGCCACGACGCGTTCGTAGAGCGGGTTGGCGAGCTCCGGGCGGGCGGCTGCGGAGAAACCGGGACGGCGGCCATGGGCCGTGTCGGCGTAGAGGGTGAACTGCGAGACTACGATCACTGAACCGCCGACGTCCTCCAGCGAAAGGTTCATATGGTCGTTGTCGTCGGTGAACAGACGAAGAAGAGGAATCCTGTCGGCGATCTGGTCCGCAACGGCCTCTGTGTCGGTATGCGTGACGCCGAGCAGCACAAGATAGCCGCGTCCGATCTGGGCAACGCATTGGCCGTCGATATGAACCGCGGCCTCGGAGACTCTTTGTATCCAAGCTTTCATGGATGATATTTTATCATATTTCCGTGGATACGGGTACTCGCCACCTCTCCTTCATTAGTAATTCTAATTATTCCAGTATCCTATTGGTCCCAACACTCCTAATTGTCCTAATATCCCTAATTGCCCTATACGCTTCTGAATTTATCAACACCATCCCACCATCTGTTGATAACTCGTTCATAAGTCAGTATAAAATTTGATAAATTATCCTTGATTTGCAACCAATCATTGAGCCATACTTTTATAATCAAATAAAACGTTCGCTAAGATATTTGTTTTGTATAATATGCATAAATTGATTGGAAATGTATAGTCGCATAACATAAATTGAGCGAATTGTCTAAAATTGTTGATAAAAGATGTGTAAGTTCCTAATTTTATACGAGTTTACTGTTCTCTGTAAAAAAAAAGTGGGTATGAAAGAACTCCGATGGTTGGCAAAAAGGCTTCATTAACGTTACGCCTAGTGCTTCACGCAAGGGAACCCTTTCCAGGAGGGCGATATTTGTGATCGTGCGCGTTCGTCACAGGGAGCTTCGTGTGGCTGGCAACGCTGCGGGTCAGGCCCGGAGAGTCATGCTTCGCATCATACCACATCTTCAGCATCGCAGATGCCGCTAAAAGACATATTGCCATTTGCTGTCGGCCGAACCGCGCGAAGGGACAGGCAGACGTGCGGTTACGTAGCCCTTCTTTGACAGCCCGTTGGAGTTTCTTTCACGATGCGAGGAAACGCAATGCGCCCTAGATTCGCCACACAACGCTTAAGGGTTTTGGAAGGAGCTCATTTATGATATACTATGGACATGCATTCAACGAGCATAATAGTGATTGGCGGCGGGCATGCCGGAGCGGAGGCCGCACTGGTGTCCGCAAGGATGGGTGTTGACACCCTTCTCATCACCGGCCTCAAAGACGCCATCGCACGCATGCCCTGCAACCCGTCAATCGGCGGACTTGCGAAATCTCATCTGGTGTTTGAACTCGACGCACTGGGCGGCGAGATGGGGCTCAACGCCGACCTCACCTCGCTTCAGGAGAAAACCCTCAATTCAAGTCGCGGGCCCGCCGTCCGAGCCACACGGGCGCAGTGCGACAAGGCCGAATATACACACAGAATGCAGTCGGTGGTGTACGCCCAGCCCAATCTAGAGGTTCTTGAAGATCTTGCCGTCGAGATTTGCGTGGAGAATGTCGCCGGACGCCGGATGATCACTGGTGTGCGGACCGCCTCCAATGGCTTCATAGAAGCCCGAAGAGTGATCGTGGCGGCAGGAACGGCCCTCCGCGGGAGAATATACTACGGGAAGGAAGAACATGAGTCCGCCGGAGACGGGAGACCGTCTTCAATGGCTTTATCGGAGTCGCTCCAGCGCCTTGGCTTCGCGCTGACCCGTCTGAAAACAGGGACACCACCGCGCCTAAAAGCAGATTCGTGCGATTTTTCCGTCTGTATACCACAGCCTGGCGAGGAACATCCACGTTTCTTTTCACTTAGAACACGATGGTTCGCCGACGAATGTTCCACGTGGAACAATGGAGTTTCTCCTGCCGAAGGACAAGATTGTTCCATGTGGAACACGCCATTCGATGGCCGACAAGGACAAGTAAATTGTTCCACATGGAACAATATGGTGCCGTCCACCGATGAACTCGATTGTTCCACGTGGAACAAATCGTTTACCATACCTGGCCCGTGGAGTGTAAATAGTATAAGAATGGCGTGTCATGGAACACACACGACTCAGAAGACACATGAAATCATCAGACGGCATCTTGGAGATTCGGCTCTCTACGGCGGGTCCATTGTAGGGACTGGTGTGCGGTATTGTCCGTCCATAGAGGACAAAATCGTGCGTTTCAAGGGCGTCGATCAACACCATGTAATGCTTGAGCCGGAGGACAGCGAGGGAAATATCATCTATCCAAACGGTTTGTCATGCAGTCTACCCAGAGATGTGCAGGAGGAGATGGTAAGGAGCGTGCCGGGTCTGGAGAGGGCGGAATTTCTCGCATACGCCTATGCGATAGAATATGACGGCATAGACGCAAGGGAGCTGAAGTACACTCTTGAATCAAAGCGAATTGACGGTCTGTATTTCGCCGGACAAGTGAACGGAACGACAGGCTATGAAGAGGCCGCCGCGCAGGGGATCATGGCCGGGATCAACGCCGTCTTCGCCGAACGCGGAGAAGAACCTCTCGTTCTGAGCCGTCAGGATGCGTACATCGGAGTTTTGATAGATGATCTTGTCACTAAGGGCACGGACGAGCCGTACAGGATGTTCACATCCAGAGCTGAACGGCGTCTCATACTTCGTCAGGACAACGCACGATACCGTCTTCTTGCCGCCTCGAACCGTATAGGCGTGCTACCGGAGTGTCTGCGGCGCGAGACTGAAGAGAAGAAACAGATCATAGAAGAGGAGATGAAGCGTCTTCGTACGACGCCATGCGGAAACGGAACTTTGCTTTCCCGTCTGCAGCATGCCGGGGCTAAATACGTCGATGTCGCACAGGATGATGCGGCCATTGCACCGGATGTCGCCGAGCAAATCGAAATACTGGCCAGATACGACGGCTACATCAGACAGGAGGAAATCGCCGCCGAACATGCCAAACGCGACGAGAATCTGAAGATTCCAGACTGGCTTGACTATGACAAATGCCTAGCCGTGAGATTTGAAAGCCGGGAAAAGCTGAAGAGGCATCAACCCGAGAATCTCGCCCAGGCATCGAGAATCCCCGGTGTAAATCCAGCCGACCTGGCAATCCTGGCGATAATAATAAAGCGCGGCAAAATCCAATAATGAAACCCGCCCCCAATATACCAGCCAGAAACCAGAAACTAGAAACCAGAAACCAGAAACCAGAAACTAATATAATAGATTATGCGTCATTGATTTTTCGTCTTACGGCACGCCCGGAATTTTGCTATAATCCTAGGCGATTGTCCCACATGGTGAAGAAATGAAAAACCGAAAAAGCCTTCTAGCAGTTCTATTCGTGCTGGTATGCGGCGTTTTGCACGCCGCGCAGCATGTTCCGGCGTATCCCAACTTCGGCCTTCCGCGCGTGGAAGAGATGATGTTCCTCGTGCTTCAGATCGGGGTCATCATCTTCGCGGCCAGGCTGGGTGGAATGCTGGCTTCGCTCTGCAGACTGCCGTCCATACTGGGCGAGCTCGCCGCAGGCGTGGCGATTGGCCCGTGGGCTCTTGGCGGAATCGGGATGGGGTCTGGCCTGTTCAAATACGGTCTTTTCAACGGCGTGGCCCTTAGAGCCATGAACGCGGCGGCTGACGGCGCGGCCACGCAGATGTTCGGAACGATGGCGGGCGCGAAGGCGATGTTCGACGCAACAAGCCCCGCTCTCTACGGCATAGCCACTCTCGCCTCCATAATCCTCCTGTTCCTCTCCGGCCTCGAGACCAACTTGAAGATGTTCCTCAAGTACTCCTTTGTAGGTTCGCTGGTCGGTCTGGGAGGTGTGATATTCAGCTTCGTGTTCGGCGATCTGTGCGCCGTGTACCTTCTGCCGCACTTCTTCCCGGTGAAGTTCGCCGCTCTGCAGAACATGCCGATCGGACAGGCTATGATGTGCTCGGCGCCCATGTACATGGGAATAATGTCCACTGCAACCTCTGTGGGCATAACGGCCAGAATACTCTCTGAGAGGAAGAAGATGGACTCCCCGGAAGGGGTCACCATCATGGCCGGCGCGGTGATAGACGACGTCCTGGGCCTCATAGTGCTCGCGATCGGCAACGGAGTGATAGCGGCCACGCTCGCCGCGTCCGCCGGCGGCAAATCCGGCAGCGTGCCGTGGGGCGACATAGGCATAGTGGCCTTGAAGGCGTTCGGAGTCTGGCTCGGCGCGACGTTCATAGGAGTGGCGCTTGCGCGCAAGGTGGCGTGGCTCCTCAAGCTCTTCAAGAGCGAACAGGCGATAGCGACGCTCGCGTTCGGCCTCGCCATGATCCTGGCTGGCTTTTTCGAGTACATGGGCCTTGCGATGATCATCGGCGCGTATGTGGTGGGCCTCGCGCTCTCGCGCACAGACCTCAAGCACATGATCCAGGACACACTCAAGCCCGTCTACACCTTCCTTGTGCCCATATTCTTCTGCGTGATGGGCATGATGGTGGACATCGAGGCGCTGCTGTCGAAGCCGGTTCTCGTCTTCGGGGCGATATACACCATCCTCGCAGTATTCGCAAAGGTGCTGGGATGCGCCCTGCCAAGCTGGTTCAGCGGCTTCAACCTGATAGGCGGACTTCGTGTTGGCACCGGCATGGTGCCGCGCGGCGAGGTCGCGCTCATCATCGCGGGCCTAGGACTGTCGAACGGATACCTCTCCCAGGAGATATTCGGAATCGGCATCATGATGACGCTTGTCACTACCGTGGTGGCGCCTCCCGCCCTTGTTGGCCTGTTCATGCGCCGCACGCCCGGTGTAAAGCACCCGAAGGAATCAATGGTCGGTTCTCGGACAGTGCACTTCAAGCTGCCAGAGGGGGAAATCGCTAACATCATGTTCAGCAAGCTCGTGGACGCGTTCCGCAAAGACGGTTTCTTCGCCAGCAATCTCTATGAGAATCCATACAGAAGCACCTGGATGCTTGCAAAGGACGACATGGAGCTTTCCTTCCACCGCAAAGGAAAGGAGATTTCGGTGGAATGCACTCCGCAGGAGGAGGAGGTCTTCAACAAGGCATGGGAGGATGTGATCGGCGACATGATACATCTGGCGAACGCTCTTTCAAAACCGCTCGCAAAGAAGGAGATATTGAAGACGATCGGCCCTGACCAGACGAACGAGACTAAAACCCCCAGCTACATCACAAGATATCTGCAGAACTTCGTGATGCTGCCGTCTTTCAAGGCCGCCTCGAAGCACGAGGCCATAGATAAACTTGTAGATGCGGTGGCGGAGGCCAACAAGGGGCATGTGAAGAACGTAGAGTCTGCAAAGGACGCCGTATTCAAGCGCGAAGAGGCCATGGCAACCGGCCTTGACCACGGCGTCGCCCTGCCGCACGGACGCACGGACGCCGTAGACGGCATCATGGGAGCTGTGGCTATTGTGGACAACTCGGACAACGAAAACGGCGTGATACCCGACTGGGAGACAATCGACCATTCAATGATACAGATAATAGTGCTCACTCTCGCACCTGAGTCGGAGCAATGTCCCTATCTGCAGCTCATGGCATACATAGGACGTGTTCTAAGAGGAAACGAGGGATACGACGAAATCCTTAAATGCAAAACCGAAAATGAGCTTAGAAACTTTTTCAAGGAGCATAAGTAGTTGTGAACAGATTCTGTTCATAAGTTGTCTATTGCGTATGATTTTTTCTGCGTGGCAAATCGTCCGAAATATGGTTCAATATAGGCATGAAAAATTACGGGGAGAAAAGAGATGTCCGACGAGCCTGAAAAGAACGAAGACGACCTTTGGGAAAAAGTCGTGGTGTTCTGCCGCGGAATGATGGAGAACGAGGAGGAGCGGAGCAAGATGGACCGCTACTTCCCGCAGTTTCTTTCGCATGTTTTTTCCGGAGATGAATACCACATCGGCGTGTCCGGCGAAACGGAGGTTGAGTGGTTCACGCCTCTCTACTCGAACTTGATCGCGCGTGCGCTCGAGGTGATGGGTAAGCCGAATGTGAAGGTGAAGTTCGTCGTCGACGCCGACGCCGCGCCGCTTCGCCCGATGCCGAAGATGTACGGTTCGCCGCAGCGAGTTGAGACCTCGCAGCCTGCGCAGAAGGTTCCGCTCTTTTCATCAACTCTTCCTCTTGATCCTCTGTACACATTCGAGAACTTCGTGCGCGGACCTTCGAATTCGTTCGCATACGCAATAGCCACGGCCGTCGCGAAAAACCCGGACACCAACAACTACAACCCTCTTTTCATCTACGGTGGCACAGGGTTGGGTAAGACGCATCTGATGGAGTCCATCGGAAACTACATCAATGCCAAGAATCCCGGCAAAGCAGTCTGCTACATCACGTCCGAGACGTTCTTGAACAAGTACGTCGAAGCGCTTGCAAACGCCTCTGTGAACGAGTTCCGCGAACGATACCGCAACGTCGACGTCCTGCTGATCGATGACGTGCAGTTCATCGCCGGCAAGGAGAAGATACAGGAGGAGTTCTTCAACACCTTCACGCAGCTGATGATCTACAACAAGCGCGTGGTGCTGACGAGTGACGTGCCTCCAAAGGATCTGGCCGGCCTCGAAAGCCGTCTTCTCTCCAGATTCCAGCAGGGAACTGTGGTGCAGGTGGAGGCGCCCAGCTACGAGACGCGTCTCGCCATCATCAAGGTGAAAGTTAAGGCGGCCAAGCTCGAAGTGCCAGAGGACGTTCAGCGCTGGATTGCGGAAAACATAAGATCCCATGTCCGCGCGTTGGAAGGTGCTTTGAGCATCGCGGTTGCGTTTCTTGAGAGCAATCCCGATATAACACTCACGCCGGAAATGCTGAAGCATCTGATGAAGGATCTGATAGAGGAGGAAAAGTCGCTCCGCAACCTGTCGGTGAACGAGATTATAGCGCGCACGGCGGAGTTCTACGGGGTTACGGTTCCGGCTATCCTCTCGCCGGAGCGGACGCAGCCGCTCGCCACGGCGCGGCAGATGGCCATGTTCCTCGCTGTGAAGCTCACTACATGTTCGCTTCCGGCAATCGGCAAAGCCTTCGACAAAAACCACTCCACAGTCCATCACGGAGCCGGCAACATACAGAAGAGGATAGACGTCGAACCCGATCTGATGAGCGCCATGGAGGAGATAACGGCAAGGCTTGGAAGAAAGATGTCCGATGTGCTTGCATGAGTTGTGGACATCATGTGCAAAACATGTCGAGAAGCGCGTAAGTAGTGAACAGAATCCCAAAAGCTCTCAAGATGGCGAAAGCCTTGAAAAGATGTGGACGATTTTATGAACACCGTTGAAAGCAGGAAAAGACAGTGCCTTTATGCCTTCTGTTGAGTTGTGAACATTGTGAACAAACTTTATAATATTGATATTCATTCTTTACAACCACAACACAATTAGAGTAAAATATAAGTCGCTGTTCCTCAATAGGATTGGAGAAGAGAAAAAATGAAAGTAAAAATCGTCCGGGCCAAGTTCCTTGAAGCTCTAAAGAAGGTGCAGGGCATCGCCGGTGCAAAGGGATCGCTGCAGATTCTGCAGAACGTCCTTATCGAGGCGAAGGAGAAGAAGCTGTACCTCACGACCACGGATCTCGATCTTTCCATCCGCTCCGTGGTGGACTGCGAAGTGGAACGCGAGGGTTCCACCACTCTTCCGGCAAAGATTCTCTTCAACACGATCGCGAAGGCCGCTGAGGGAGTCGTGGACATTGACGTGAGCCCTGAAGATCGCGCTCTCATCTCCGCAGGAACCGCAGTCTTCAAGCTGGCGGGCATGCCGGTGTCGGATTTCCCCAAGCTTCCGGTCGACGGCGAGGCCTATGCATACGACATTCCGCAGATGACTCTTCGCGAAATGCTGAGAAAGACGGCGTTCGCCGCTTCGCAGGACGACACGCGCAAGACGCTCAAGGGAGTCCTCGCGAGCTTCCGCGACGGAAAGCTCACGATGGTGGCCACAGACGGACGGAGGCTCGCCTTGATCGAGCACGAGTTTGAGTTCCCAGAAAGCGAAGAGCGCGAGCTGGTTCTTCCCACGAAGCTCGTCACCGAGCTCCAGCGCACACTCAGCACCGACGGCAGCGTCTCCATAACAGTGGAGAAGTCTCAGGTGTCCTTCAACATGGGCGACACCCGCCTCTACTCGAAGCTTCTCGACGAGGTCTACCCCAACTACCGCCAGGTTATTCCCACGAACTGCAGCCAGCGCGTCGTTGTGGAGCGCAAGCCTCTTCTCGACGCCCTCGACCGCGTGAGCGTGATGATGATTGACGACTCCAACTCCACGCGTCTCACCTTCGACGCGAATGAGCTCACGGTCACATCCGCCGCATCCGACGTGGGCGAAGCCCGCGACCTCGTGCCAATCAAGTACGATGGACCGCGCATCGAAATCGTGTTCAACCCCAACTTCGTGATGGATCCCCTCAAGGCCGTCGACGAGGACGAGGTGACCATTGAGCTCAATGACGGCACAAAGCCCGCGATGATAAAGTGTTCCGTGCCGTTCCTGTATGTGATGATGCCTCTGCGAGTCAGTTGAACCGCTGCGACCGCAGTGATGGACGGGGACCATCTCCGCCAGGGAAGAAGAAGCCATGCGGCTTTGGACGGACAGTAAATATCCAATCATACTCTCGTGCGCGAAGTTCCTCGAGCCGTGGGTTGAGGAGGAGCTCTGCTCGCTCGGCTACACGATCAAAGACAAGACCGAAAACATAGTGGTGGTCGAAGGCGGCATGAGAGACGTGCTCAGGCTGAATCTCCGCATGCGCACCGCCCACCGTGTGCTCGTTCCGCTTCTGCGCGCCACATGTCGCCATGTGAGGGAGCTTTATGAAAAAGTAGGGTCGATAGATTGGGAGAACATATTCGCGCCAGACGGGTATTTCTCAGTCACGTCGATAGTCTACAACAACACAATCCGCGACACGCGTCTTCCCTCGCTCGTCACAAAGGACGCCATCTGCGACCGCATACGCCTGAAGCGCGGACGCCGTCCTGATTCCGGCGCTGACTACGATCGAGGCGGCGCGGTTTTCCTCCATTGGGAAAAGGATCGCGCGATAATCTATATCGATACCACCGGCGCCCCGCTCTCCAAGCGCGGATACAGGAAGATACCTGGATCCGCTCCGATGCAGGAGACTCTTGCCGCCTGCTGCATCAAAGCGCTTAGATGGGACGGAAAGTCCCCGTTCATATCTCCTATGTGCGGATCTGGCACGCCCGCGATAGAGGCGGCGCTTCTCGCTTTGAACCGAGCTCCCGGATCGCTGCGTTCGCGGTTCGCCTTCATGAGTGTTCTTGGATGGGAGCAGATGATCCCTGGAGAATCCGCCCCGCGCGTCGCCCCGCGCCAGCGCTTTGGCGCCACTCCCGAGCAGATATGGAAGGAGATGCTCCTTGAGGCGGCGGACGAGGAACGCAAGGAAAACCTTCCTCCGATAATTGCCACGGACATTTCCCCCGATGCCGTGCAGAACGCCATCACCAACGCGCATGCCGCCGGAGTCAGCAATCTCATCTCCTTCAAGGCCTGCGATTTCGGAGACACCACTGTTCCGCCGGACGGGAAAGGCGTTGTGTTCTTCAATCCGGAATATGGCATTCGTCTAGGCACAGTGGAAGAGCTCACTCCCATATACGAACGCATAGGCAGATTCATGGCGGAAAAATGCTCAGGCTATACCGGTGGGTTGATAACCGGCAATCCTGATCTTGCGAAAGTCGTACCGCTCTACTACTCGCATCGCGTGCCGTTCTACAACGGGCCGATCGACTGCCGTCTGTTCGTCTATCCTGAATGCAGACTCCACAATTGATAGACTTATCAACACTTTATAACAACATGTTGATAAAATCAGTTATAAACACCTTTATGGACACATGTTTATAACTAGAGTTGTGATATGATTGTTGATAATTGTTGATAAATCACCCTTGCCAAAAGGCAAATATTAGGGCATACTATACGGCGACAAGGGCAAAAAGGTTTTATAATGGCCAATCTTGATGCAGAGATATGCCACCGATTCAAGGAGGCGCGCAAGGAGAAGGGACTTTCGCAGTCTCTTCTCTCGAGTCAGGTCGGCTGCAAACAGTCTGCTCTCTCTGCGTTCGAGAACGGTGATTCCACAAAACTTTCTGATGCAACTGTGGCGAAGCTCGCGGACAAACTCGGAGTGTCGCTTGAACGCGACGAGAAGAAGATAGTTGTAGAAGATGCCGCAGGAATTGCCTTGCCCGGCATGGAAGTGCATGGATTCTGTCCTGATGCGGCTTGTCCTTCGAATGTTCCATATGTGGTGGGCGACAGGCTTTTCTTCAAACCACTGCGCAGAATATGTTCTCCGGCCGGAGGAAAGAGGTGCGCCTGCTGCGGGGAAGTTCTTGAAACGCGTTGTCCTGCTTGCGGCGCGGCGCTCAACGAAGGAGCGTGTTGCGGAGTGTGCGGAGCTCCATATGTCGCGGCCTCGGTTCCTGGAGGAGCAGATGTTGTCGCTTGGGCATCCGCCCGTCGCATGGAGCTGTCGCAGCTTTTAGACATGATCTGATAATTGTTGACTGCCAATTTCCATACACGATGGCCAAAATACTGCTAGCAGAAGACGAGAAGAACATCAGGGATGTAATAAAGGACATCCTCGAAGGTGAATCGCACTCCGTTCTCGCGGTGCGAGACGGCAACGCCGCGCTATCCTCCTTCCACGAGAGACGCCCTGATTTGATGATACTCGACGTGATGATGCCGCGGAAAAGCGGTTTCAAAGTGTGTGAAGAGGTGCGGGCGTCGGATACCGCCATTCCCATTCTCTTCTTAACCGCGCGGAACGAAGAGGTGGACAAGGTACGTGGACTTTCCATCGGCGGCGATGACTATCTCACGAAGCCGTTTGGTGCACAGGAACTGATCGCAAGGGTCTCTGCGCTGCTGCGGCGTGCGGGACTTCGGCAGCAGGAAGAGTCTCGTGCGAAGTTCTCCATTGCCGGACATGAACTTGACGTGCTGCGTCTTGAGCTGAAGAACCTTGCCACGGGCCGCGTGATGAAGATCACTCCGCAGGATGCGAACGTGATGAGAGTGTTCGCGGAGAATCCCGGAAAGGTGCTCAGCCGCGATTTCCTCATAGACAAGGCATGGGGGATGCGCGTTGGCGCCACGACGCGCACTGTGGACATGGCGGTACTCAAGATGCGCAAGCTCCTCGGCGCCGAGTCACGGTGGATAGAGACTGTCCGCTCCGGCGGATACAAGCTCAGGGAAAGCTGAAAAATGCAGTCGTAGAGGACTCGAAACCTCTTTGAAGCCGTGTTTTTCGCCATGACATTTTTACAATACTTTTACAATACTTTTACAGTAGCTTGACAATTCGTTTCCTGTTTTTTGGTTAAATATTGGCGTCTTCCGCGTGGAAGGCGACACGAAAAACCATAAAAGAGGAAACGAAAATGAACGAAGCCATTGAAAGAATCGGAGGTGCCTGCGGATACCGTCCGAAGCTCTCCTACTACCATGCGAACTCGAAGGGAACAGGCAGTGCTCTGCAGATGGAGCTGCACCCGGCGCACGACGACACTGCGGGAAGCATATTCCTGAGCATCGCTCGCCAGAAGACCGCAGGCTCTCGCGAAGAGGGGAGGGTGATAATGCCCTCGTTCGACTGGAAGAACAAGGCGGTGCTGAAGCTCGACGTCTCCGACCTCTCCCAGATCCTCCAGGTGATGCGTGGCATCCAGGAGAGCATAGCCGACGGCAAAGGGCTTTTCCACCGTTCGATGAACGCCACCACCGTCATAAAGTTCGAGCACCGCATAGAACCAAGGCCAGGCTATGCAATCGACGTATGGAAGAAACCGCACGACGGGGAGCAGATGCACTACTATTTCGTGTTCGATCCGTCCGAGGCCTTTTTCCTTATGCTTGCGATAGAGCAGTCGGCCGGCACAATAGCCTTCGGCATACCGCAGGTAATCCCCCGCGCGAAGACCTACGAGAACGTGCAGGTGGCGACGCCGGTGGCGGCCAACGATCCGTTCTGACTTTGCGGCGGATGCCTGCGCCGGGCGGGCGGGATGCAATTTGAAGGACGCGAAAGTCCTGACGGCGTTCTTCCCTCCGGCGGCTCCTCGGCGCAGGCATCCGGCAATTGTAGTTAGGTGGTTAGGTGGTTAGGTGGTTGGGTGGTTAGGTGGTTAGGCTTGTCCGCCGTAGCCTTGGCGAAGGCGGATGGTTAGGCTTGTCCGCCGTAGCCTTGGCGAAGGCGGATGGGTGGATGGTTATACGATTATGGAGAAACAAGATGGAAGTATTCGAAGGAAAATCCGTCTCGGAGCGGCAGGTCCAGGCGGTGTGGTACGACGGAGCGTTGAGGCCAAGGCACCTTCGCACCGTCGACGGCGAGGAACTGCGCATTCTCGATTCCGGCGCGTGGAATCTCGAGGCCGGACCAGATTTCAGGAACGCCCTTGTAGAGGTTGGCGGAAGAAGAGTCTCAGGAGACGTGGAGATTCACGTGCATCCAAGAGATTGGACGGTTCACGGGCACGCGTGCGATGCGCGGTACGCGCGTGTGGCCGTGCACGCCACGTGGTTTGCGGGTCCGCCGCCGTGCGATCTGCCGCCGGGATGCCTGAGCGTGTGCCTGGGCGAGTGCGCGGAGGGGACGGGTCTTGACCTTGGGAGGATAGACGTCGGAGCTTATCCGTTCGCCTGCATCCCGCGCGAGCCGCGGCCCTGCGAGGAGGCTCTGCGCGGCAGGCAGGACATGCAGCGGAATGTGCTGCGCGCGGCGGGGCGCGCCAGGATGATGCGCAAGGCGAAGAGGATTGCGGACATCATGTCCGGCGGGGTTTCCGCCGCGCAGCTCTTCTACGAGGAGACCTTTGCGGCGCTCGGCTACAAGCACAATGCCTTCCCTTTCAGGGACGTGGCAGCGGTGATGCCCTGGGGCGATCTGCCGTCAGACGCCAAAAGCGCCGAGACCGTCCTTGCGTGCGTTGCCAACATGAAGGTGACGCAGGAGAAACCCTGGCGCCGGGAGAACGTGCGGCCCGCAAACGCGCCCGAGCGGCGCCTCAGGGCGGCGGCGGCGCTTTTCTGCCAGGGCCCGGCGCTCTGCACGAGGCTTGCGGCGTGCGATCTCTCGCAGAGAAAAGGGCAAAGAGCGGCGGCGGACATCTTGTGCGAGGCGGGCCTTCTAGGGCGTAGAAGGGCAGGAGCGATAATGGCGAACGTGCTTGTGCCTTTCGCCCTGGCGGAGGGGAGGCTGGGCGACGTCCCGGAGTGGATCCTGCCGGAGGATGTGTCGGCGCCGGTGCGCCTGGCGGCGTTCCGTCTGCTCGGACGCGACCACAATCCCTCTCTGTACGCCGGAAACGGTCTTTTCATTCAAGGGCTTCTGCATGTCCATCGTGAATTCTGCCTTGCGGTCCACCCCGGTTGCTCGTCCTGCGCTCTTGCGGCGGAGCTGCGAGGCGAAGTTTCCAGTGAATTGCCCAATCTACGCCGAAATATGGTATAATATCCGGCGCAAGGAAAACAAGGCAATGTCTACAAACGACACATTGACCGCGATCTCGCCGCTGGACGGGCGCTACGGATCGAAGGTGGAGGAACTGCGGGACGTGTTCTCCGAATACGGCCTGGTCAAGCGGCGCGTCCAGGTTGAGTGCGCCTGGCTCAGGGCTCTCTGTGCGAACCCCGGCGTGACGGAGGCGAAGCGGCTTTCAAAGGCCGAGGAAAAGCGTCTTCTGGAGATAGGCGACGGATTCTCGCTCGACGATGCCCGGCGCGTCAAGGAGATTGAGAAGACGACGAACCACGACGTCAAGGCGGTGGAGTATTTCATCAAGGAGAAGATTGCCGGAACTTCGCTGGCGTCGCGCTCGGAGTTCGTGCACTTCGCCTGCACAAGCGAGGACATCAACAACATGGCGCATGCGCTGATGCTTCGCGACGGCATGAAGGCGCTCCGCGCGGCCCAGAACGCCGTCACGGGGAAGATCGCCGCGATGGCGCGCGAGTTCGCCGAAGTGCCGATGCTTGCCCACACCCACGGGCAGCCGGCCTCTCCCACCACGCTTGGCAAGGAGCTCGCTGTGGTGGCCGCCCGCCTAAGGCGCTGCGAGGCCGAACTGGATGCAGTGGAGCTGCCGGCCAAGATGAATGGTGCGGTGGGGAACTTCAACGCCCACTTCGCCGCCTATCCGAAGGTGGATTGGGAGAAGCTTGCACGCGGTGTGATAGAGGGATTCGGCTTAAGGCAGAACCGGCTCACCATCCAGATCGAGCCGCACGACGGCATGGCGGAGCTGTTCGATGCGCTTTGCCGTTGGAACACGGTGCTTCTCGACTTCGACCGCGACGTGTGGCTTTATGTATCCATGGGTTATTTCAGGCAGCGCACGGTGAAGGGCGAGATAGGCTCATCCACAATGCCGCACAAGGTGAACCCCATAGACTTCGAGAACTCCGAGGGGAATCTGGGTCTCGCGAACGCGGTGTTTGGGTTCCTCGCGCGCAAGCTGCCGGTCTCGCGGATGCAGCGCGACCTCACCGACTCCACGGTGCTTCGCAACATGGGCGTCGCGTTCGGATATTCGCTCGTGGCGGCGAAGTCCGCCTTGAAGGGACTCGGCAAGCTGGAGGTGAACCGTGATCGTCTCGCCGCCGACCTCGACCAGAACTGGGAGGTGCTCGCCGAGCCGATCCAGACCGTCATGCGCAAGGCCGGCATGGCCAACCCGTACGAACGGCTGAAGGAGCTCACCCGTGGAAGGCGCGTGACGGCCGCCGTTATGAAGGAGTTCGTGGAGGGCCTCGACCTGCCGCCCGCCGACAAGAAGCGGCTGCTCTCCCTAACGCCCGCGGACTATGTGGGCCAGGCTGCGAAATTTGCCAGGCTTGTGTGATGAACATGAGCAGGACGAAAACAAAACAAAAAGGAGAAACAAAAAATGAAGACCATCACCGCCATCGTTGCCGCCGTCCTCTGCGGCGTTCTCGTCTCGGGTTGCTCCGAGGAGAAGACCCCCGCCCAGAATGCGGCAGCGAGCCTCAACAAGGCCACCGCCGACGTCGGCAAGGCCGCCGAGGCCGCTCAGAAGGACGCCGCCAAGAAGGTCGATGCCACGGCCAAGGACGTCCAGAAGGCCGCCGACGCCGCCAAGAAGAATTAAGGGCGTGGAAACGCTTTCGGCCGGCGACGACCGGCTTTGCATCTGAGGCAAGGAATGGCTTTTGCCATCCCCCAGAGCGCCATTGAGGAAATCAAGGCCCGCATAGATCTTGCGGACTTGATTTCCTCATATGGCATAAAGTTGCGCCGTTCCGGCGCGAACTACATGGCGTGCTGTCCGTTCCACCACGAGAAGACGCCGTCGTTCAGCATCCAGCCGGGACGGGGTTACTACCACTGCTTCGGTTGCGGTGAGTCCGGCGACTGTCTCAAGTTCGTCCAGAAGCACGAAGGTCTGACGTTCGTGGAGGCCGCCAAAAAGCTCGCCGGCATGTGCGGCATCGCCATTGAGGAGGAAGAGGACGCGCAGGCGGGGCTGCGCAGGCGCCTGTATGCCCTCCACGCCGAGCTTGCGCAGTTCTTCCGGCGATGCCTCAAAGAGGCGAAGGAGGCGGCGCGGGCGCGTGCGTACCTTAAGGACCGAGACCTCGACGGCGAGATCGCCGAGAGATTCCAGCTTGGATACGCGCCCGCGGCCTCTGCCTCCATGATCAAATGGGCTGAGAAATACGGCTACAAGCCTGAGGAGCTTTCCTCCGCAGGCGTTCTCAAGCCGCCGCGCTACGCGGGGGACGGCTGGTATAACCTCTTCGCAGGGCGCCTGGTGTTCCCGATAACCGACCGCGCGGGGCGCGTCGTGGCTTTTTCGTGCCGCACTCTTGAAACCGACAAGGCGAAGATGCGCGGCGGCAAGTACGTCAATTCCCCAGAATCTCCGATTTTCAAGAAGTCGAACGTCCTTTATGCGCTCGACAAGGCCGTCCCCAACATCGTGAAGGCCCCTCGGCGCGAGGCGATCGTGTGCGAAGGGCAGATAGACGTGATCCGCTGCCACGCCTGCGGCTTCACCACCGCAGTCGCCTCGCTCGGCACTGCGTTCACCGTGGAGCATGCGAAGATATTGAAGCGCCATGCCGAGTGCGTGGTACTGGCGTTCGACGGCGACGCCGCCGGGCAGAAGGCAATCATACACACAGGCGGCGACTTCCTCTCCATGGAGACTCCCGTGCGTGCCGCCGTACTGCCCGCCGGGGAGGACCCCGATTCACTTCTCCGTTCACGCGGAGCCGATGCGTTCCGTGCCTGCCTCGACGGCGCGATATCCGTCACAGCCTACCAGGTGAACGCGCTCAGGGCGCACGAGCCGAACCCCGAACAGTACGACGCCGTGAAGAGAGTGGCAACAGCGGCGCTCGCGACGATCGCCCGCTGCCCGTCGGCCATAATGAGAGCCGCCATGCTGTCGGAGACGGCGAAGCTGCTCGATCTTCCCCTGGCAGCGCTGGAGGAGGATTTTGAGAAGGCGAAGAGCGCTCCCCAACTACCACCCTCCAGTCCGCCCTCCGGAAAATCCGGGAACGACGCCCCTCCGGACGAGCCTGACGAAACGACCGCCTCGCAGGACGCGGCGGCGCCGGAGAACAATCCTCCGCCGAATCCCGAGATGGCGTTCTGCGCCTTCCTCTTTGAGAACGAACGCAACGCGGAGATGGCGTCGGTGCTGGCGTCGTGCGCGCCTTGCGAGATATTTTCCCATGAATTCACACGGCGATTTGTGAAGGCATGGCGCGTCGATGCGGAGACCGGCACGGATGTGATTTCCGCGCTTCGCAAAGAACTTCCGCCCTCCGAAACAGGCTGGCTTGACAGAATCCTGCTAGGATCCAGCCAGAGTGCCTACTCTGAGCTTTCGCCGGAACGGATTCTCGAGGACTTCCTCCGGCGATTCTGGGCCGCTGCGATCCGCCGCCGTCTTTCGCATGCGTCCGCCGCAGGAGATCCGGCCGCAGACCGCGCCCGGCTTTCGCTCTCTCTCCTGGCACGCCAGTTCCAAAAAGCGCCGTGGCAGCAGATCGTCACGAAGATGACCCCGGCGACCCTTGCCAGTTGCGACGAATTTTGATAAAATGTCCGCCGTATAACGAAAGGATACCATGACCATTCGTTCCCTACTAGAGAATTTGGCAGAAAAGTCGCCGTCGGCGACGGCTATCGAGTATTTTGGTTCGGACAAAGCCTGGCACACCCGCACATGGGCCGAGTTCCTTGAGAGGGTGCGTCGTACGGCGGATGCCTACGGTGCGGCGTTCGCCCTTAAGCCTCGCGTAGAGAATGTCGCCTTGATCCTGCCCAACGGACCGGAGTGGCTTGAGGTGTATCTTGCCTGCGCCTGCGCCGGTGTTAGCGTGGTGCCGCTCGACCCCAAGCTGCGCAACGACGAAGTGGAGTACATCCTTTCCAACTCCGAGGCGGTAGTTGTCACCACCGACGCTTCTCACTTGGATATGATGCGCGCCATCGTCCCTAGACTTCCGGCCCTCCGTGCGGTGGTGGTGGTGGACGGCGGCGAAGAGCAGGAGCCGATCGGCTCCGCGGCCGTCCGCGACTATGCGTCCCTCTGCGCCGCGCCGCCAGCCGGATGGTTTGCCGAGAACGTGGCGCGCACCGAAGACGTGGCGTCCGTGATCTACACCTCCGGCACGACCGGCAAGCCCAAGGGCGCGATGCTCACGCACGCGAACTTCATCAGCGACATCGCCGGCGCACTGGAGGTATTCGGTGAGCATGTGGACGGCTCCGATTCCCTCCTCGTGGTGCTTCCTCTCTTCCATGCGTTCTCCTTCTGCACGAACTTCATTCTGTCGCTCTACTGCGGATGCACGATGAAGTTCGTCCGCTCTCTGTACACGATAGGCGAGGACGTCAAGATCCTCCGTCCCTCCGTCGTTATGAGCGTGCCGCTCCTCGCCGAGAAGATATTCGACAGGATCAGCTCGAAGATCAAGGAGTCCCGCCTCGCCGGCATTCTGATGAAGATCGGCCTGAAGCGCCTCGTGGCGCGCAAGGTGCTGAACGGGCTGGGCGGCAGGCTGCGCTTCATGATCGTGGGCGGCGCGCCGTGTCCCAAGCACGTCCTGGAGGGCTTCAAGTCGTTGGGTGTGACGGTACTTGAGGGATACGGCCTGACCGAATGCGCGCCGGTGGTCTCCATCGCAGGCCCCAAGTGCGCGAAGATAGGCACAATAGGCGCGAAGATCTCCAACATCGACGTCCGGCTCGCCGAGCAGAACGAGCAGGGCGTGGGCGAACTGCAGATAAAGGGGCCCATCACGATGAAGGGCTACTGGAAGAACGAAGCGGCCACGGCAGAGGCCTTCGACGGCTCCTGGCTCAAGACGGGCGATCTCGCCTCCATGGACGAGAACGGCCTTCTCAGCATCCGTGGTCGCAAAAAGGCCCTTATCGTGAACCGCGAGGGCAAGAACATCTACCCCGAGGAGGTGGAGACGCGCATCGGCGTCGATCCTCTCGTGGCGGACTGCGTGGTGGTGGGCTACACCGTCGGTGGCGTTCCCGGCGAGAAGGTCGGCTGCGTTGTCCATCCCGACGAAGACATCCTCAAAAACCTTTCTCACGGAGAGGAGATGCCGTGGGACGAGGTGGTGAAGCTTGCCCGCTCGCACGTGCAGACATGCTGCGCGGGGCTGGCCGACTACAAGCGCGTGCGCAAGATCGTCGTGTCGAAGACTCCTCTTGAGCGCACGTCCATCCAGAAAGTGCGCCGTGTCGCATACAAAGGAGCCCTGGACGAATGAACAACATTCTCGTCTCACGCCGGTCTTTCCTTCTCGCCCCCGTGGTGTTTCTGATCGGCGCCGTTCTCCTCCTCGTCACCTGGGCGGCGATGGAGCCCGCCGCCCTTCGTGCCGCATTCGACGCCGACGGACATTCGTTCTTCGAGACGCTCACGCTCCCGTTCTACGCGCTCATCGTGCCGGTTGTATGGCTCTTCTGCCCGTTCACCGGCTCCGTGGCGCGAAGGGCGCTCCTGTGCTCCGCCGTGTCATGCGTGGCGGCTCTGGCCGTGTGCAAGGAGCTTGACCTCCACCTTGCCGCGATCACGGCCCTCTATCCCGACGTCGTAGCGGCCTTCAAGGGCACGCCGTTCAAGATGCGCTTCCTCACCGCCTCAGGTGTGCCGTTCGGCGCCAAGCTCTTCGCCCTCGCCTACTTCGTCCTCTTCTTCGGCGTGTTCGCCGCGCTTCTGGCGTATTATTCCGTCAAGCTCTTCAAGGGCTTCTTCAAGCTGCATCCAGTCGCGTGGTCGGTGGCGTTCTTTGGCGGCTCCGGCGTTCTGGTTGCGGCGTTCGACCGCCTCCCAGCATGGTACCGCCACGCGAAGGGGCTTGCCAAAAATGAAGTGATCACCACTTCGTTCGGCTCCTTCTGCACGTGCTTCGAGGAGGGCATGGAGATGATGATCGCGGTCTTCGCGCTTCTGGCGATACTCCAGGCGCACGCCATCTACTGCCCCGACCGCGCGCCCGAGGATTTTTCAGAACTTTGATGCCTATTGCATCGCCTGGAGTTGAAACCCCGCAGCACCAACTGTCAACCAAAAGCCCAATTCCATGAAGACCCTTCAGCTAGTCCCGGCGCTTGAACAGGGCGGCGTCGAGCGCGGCGTCGTGGAGGTGAACCGCGCACTCGCGGGGCATGGATGGGAGAACGTCGTGGTGTCTGCCGGCGGGCGTCTCGCGGAGTCGATAGTGGCCGACGGCGGGCGGCACGTCGCACTCGACGTGAAAAGCAAGAATCCGCTTACGTACTTCTCGCGCGCCCTGCGCCTGCGGCGTCTGCTGCGGAAGGAGCGGCCGGATGTCGTCTGCGTCCACTCCCGGGTCCCCGCCTGGCTATTCGCCTTCGCCAACCGCACCCTGGGCATCAAGTGGATATCATTCGCCCACGGCGCCAATTCAATTTCGCGTTATTCCCGCATAATGACGGCCGGAGATCTCGTGGTAACTCCTTCGCGTTTTCTTGCAGACTACCTGAAATCAGCCTACGGCACCGCGGAGGAGCGGATTCGCGTGATTCCGCGCGCCGTTGAGGCGGCGAAGTTCGACGTCGACAACCTAGACCGCGACTTCATCGCCGCCAAGCGCGCCGAGTGGCGCACGGACGGACGCTGGGTTGTTATGGCCGTCGGACGCATCACGCAGCTAAAAGGCTACGACGTCCTGATTCGCGCCGTCGCCGCGCTCCGCTCCCAGTCCCCCGTTCCCCGCTCCCAGTCCCCCAAGCTCGTGCTGGTGGGTGAATCGGAGGCGCTCCGGAAGAATGTCGAGGAAGACCTCAGGCGGCTCGCCGCAGAACTGGGGCTTGGGGACGACATCGTGTTTGCCGGTAATCAGCAGAAGGTCGCCGAATGTCTTTCGATTGCCGATGTTGTCGTCTCCGCAAACACCAGGAAGCCCGAGGCGTTCGGGCGCTCCATGGCCGAGGCCCTTGTGATGGGCCGGCCCGTGGTGGCCGCGGCTTTTGGCGGTGCGCTCGACATCGTGGAGGACGGCGTGAACGGCGCGCTCGTGGACCCTCGCGGCGCCGACCTCGCTCGCGGCTTCGCCGATGCCCTCGCGCGGGTGCGCGGCATGAAGCTCGGCGATCTGAGGGCGGCCGCCCTCGAGAAGTTCTCGTTCGAAAAGATGATCTCCCGCACAATCGCCGTCTATGAAGAGCTCCAGGCGGCAAATATGGTATAATCTTCTGCGCATGAAACCACGCATCCTTCTAGTCGACAATCTCATGATCCGCAGGTACGGCAACCTGCGGATGGGGCCGGGCCGCAAGCTGAACTGCGGCGCGGTGCGCAACGGCTGGCGGATATGTGAGTTCTCCGACCGCGACATGGCGCGCCTGCTCGCGCCCCTCGGCATCCGCCCCCTCGGAGGCAGGATCGCCAACAGGAAACTCCTCCTCACCGCGAAGAACTTCCAGCCGAACGTGATGCTCCTCGGCCATTGCGACTACATCACGAACGCCACTCTTCACGCCATACGCGACGTCTGCCCCGGCATAAAGATCGCGCACTTCAACGTAGACCCTCTCTGGCAGGCCGAGACTCGTGCGCAAATGGACGAGCGGATGGACTCCTGCGACGCGCTCTTCGCTACCACCGCCGGCGACGTCTTGAAGAACTGGGTGAACGGCAGGAACGTCGTCGCATACATGCCGAACCCGTCCGACCCCTCGATGGAGAACGAGGACAACGGCGCGAAGACTTCGTTCGAGCGCGATCTCTTCTTCGCCGGCAACCCGCGCGAGGGCGATCCGCGCTGGGAGCTTCTCGACCGTCTAATGCCGAAGCTCGCCGGAGTGGATGCCGCGATCTACCGCGGCGGACTCTGGGGCGCCGCCTACGAGAAGGTCCTCGCCACCACCAAGATGTCCCTCAACCTCAACCGCCGCGAAGGCGACAAGTGGTACTCGTCCGACCGCATCGCGCATCTCATGGGCTACGGCATCCTCACCTTCCAGAGCTCGAAGAACCAGATGCAGGACTTCTTCTCCCCCTCCGAGACCGTGTTCTTCGACGACGCCGACGATCTCGCCGAGAGCATCCTGCGCCACCAGTCCGACGACGACGCGCGCGCGCGCATCGCCTCCGCCGGACGCGCCCGGTACCACGCGCTCTTCAACGGCGCCCGCGTCCTCCGGTACATGGTGGAGACCCTTCTCGGCGAAAGCCACTCCGAGCCCTACGAGTGGGCGAAGGAGGTCTACAGATAGCCTTTTGAACGGAGTGTGCCAAGATGGATGCCGTCATAGTTTTCTCGATACTCTCGGTTCTGCTCGTGGCGGGTAAGCTGCTGCGGGTGCGCCTGCCCTTTCTCCAGCGGCTGTATCTGCCGTCCTCCGTGATCGGAGGGCTCATCGGCCTCGCCGTGTTCACGGCGCTTGGCGACAGAATGCCCGGTGAATGGATCGGCGCCATGCGCAAAATGCCCGGCTTCCTAATCAACGTGATCTTCGCGACGCTCTTTCTCGGGCGCGCCGCGCCGGCGTTCGGAAAGCTCGTGCGCATGGCGTTTCCTCAGCTCTGCCTCGGGCAGATCCTCGCCTGGGGCCAGTATGCCGTGGGGCTCGCGCTCGCGGGCTTCCTCCTGGCGCCGGCCTTCGGCCTGCCGCCGGCCTTCGGCAACCTTCTCGAGATGGGCTTCGAGGGGGGACACGGCACGGTGGGCGGAATGGTGGATTCGCTAAAGTCCTTCGACTGGACGGACGGAGTCGCGCTCGGCTACACGATGGCCACGGTGGGCATGATCCTCGGAATCGTGATCGGCATGGGGCTTGTGCATTGGGCCTACGGGAAGGGCTTCGTAAAGTCCGTGCGCAGCTTCGAGATGCGCAGAGCGTACGAGAGGAAGGGCCTCCACCTCCGCCGGGCGCGGCCGTCGGCCGGAGTGCAGACGGTCTTCTGCGACTCCGTCGACTCTCTCGCCTGGCACGTTGCCGTCGTGGGCCTCGCGGTGCTGTTCGGATTCCTGCTCCTCAAGGCCTTCCAGCTTGGGGAATGCGCTCTGCTTCCAGATGTAAAGACGCGCATCTTCCAGGGCTTCCCGCTCTTTCCTCTGTGCATGGTCGGAGGCGTGGTCCTGCAGCTCGGCACGAAGGCCGTCAGGCAGGATCTGCTCGTAGACCGCGCCCAGATGGAGCGCATCGCCGGCGCGGCGCTCGACTACCTGGTTCTCGCAGCCGTGGCCACGATACGCCTCGACGTGGTGCTGGCGAACGCGGTCCCGCTTCTCCTGCTCGTCGTCTGCGGAACGGCATGGACCGTCTTTGCTGTCCTCTTCGTGGCGCCGAAGATCTTCAAGGACGCCTGGTTCGAACGCGCGATCGCGGAGTTCGGCCAGGCGATGGGCGTCACGGCCACCGGGCTCATGCTGCTGAGAACCGTCGACCCAGAGAACAAGACGCCCGCCGCCGCGTCGTTCGCCTGCAAGCAGCTTCTCCACGAGCCTTTCATGGGCGGAGGCATCTGGACCGCGCTCGCCCTCACGCTCGTCTTCACCGTGGGTTGGCTCCCCGTCTGGGGCTTCTCGTGCCTGATGCTCGCCGGATGGATCGTCGCGGCCTTCTTCCTCGCCCGCCGCCGCGCCGGATGACAGATCGGATTATGGTATAATATGGGCCGTGCAGGAGAACATAGCAGAATGAAGCTCATCGTCGTGGACGTGGGAAACACCTCTACGGCCGTCGGGATGTGGTCCGGCGGCCGCGTCTCCCGCGTTTCGCACTGCGACGGCGGCTTCGCAGAGGCTTCGGTCCGCGCGGAGGAAATCGCGCGCACAATCGCCGTGGACGCGATTGCATACCTCTCCGTGGTGCCGCGCGCCGATGCTGCATGGCGGCGGTTCGCCCGCTCGCGGCGCATCGCGCTCTTCGCGGTGTCGCACGCATGCTTCGCCGACCCATCGCGGCGCCCGCTTGGAATCCGACTTGACTATCCCCGCCCCGAGACGATAGGCGCGGACCGGCTTGCAGACGCCGCCGCCGCCGTCGACCGCTACGGCGCGCCGGTGATCGTCTGCGACTTCGGCACCGCCTTCACCGCGGCCGTAGTCACGCACGACCTCGTGTGGCGCGGTGGCGTGATCGCCCCTGGATTCCCGCTGATGCGCGACTACCTCTACGAACGCACGGCGAAGTTGCCGCGCATGAAGCTGGGTGGCGCATGCCCGAAGATCGGCCGATCCACCGAGGCGGCTATGCGCTTCGGCGCGCTCGTTGGCTACCGCGGCATGGTGCGCGAGATCGTCTCGCAGCTCTCCGAGAACTTCAAGGAGAGATTCCGCCTCGTAGCCACCGGTGGATTTGCAAAATGGGTCCTTCGCGACCTCGACATGGATTTCGCCGTGGATCCCACGCTCACCCTTCACGGTGCAGGCCTCATTGTGGAAAGTCAAACCCATAGCCAAGGAGTGGTAAATTGAAGAAGCTCATGACTGCGATTATTACGGCGGCCCTGCTCGCCGGATGTGGACTGTTCTGGGACGACCCCTATGTCACGGTGACGGTCACCCCTCTCAACTGGGTGGAGATCCACTACTACAACGCTACGCGCGAACCCGTGCGCCGCGTGGCGGTGCGCCTTATGGGGACGGGGCGCGTGGAGACTCGCGCAGGGACGTCCAGAAGAGTCTCCGACTCCTTCGCCAAGGACATGTCTGACGCCACCTGGGACGATTTCCGCCGCAACGAGTACGACGTGGACCCCGACCACCTGCGCGATGTGTTCCAGGACCTCGTGAACGCGGGTCTCTTCGACAAGGACAAGATGTTCCGCGAGACGAAGCACCCCTCGCGCGGGCGGTTCATCGCCGTGCGCGCTGCGATAGACAACAAGACGTTCTCCGAGCCCGAGAACGTCTTCGAGACGGACCCCGAGCTCGCGGAGCGGCTGTACAACGTGGTGCTGGAGTTCAATCGGCCGGTGCTGGGCCGTCGTCGCCCCGTGAAGAAGACCGGAAAGTGAAGACCACCCTGTTCTCCTGTTCGTCTTATCCTCCTAACAGTCTTATCCCCCTCAACCCCCAAAAACCAACCAACATGAAAAAAGTAGGCATAATCGGTGCTGGCAGATTCGGCATGTCGCTCGCGGTGTCGCTTGGCGAGGCCGGCGTGGAAGTGGTGCTGATAGACCGCAACGGGTCGCTTGTGCAGAGCATGTTCGACAAGGTGGCGCGCGCCGTGCAGGGCGACGCCACCAACGCGCGCACGCTCGAGGAGGCCGGCCTGCCGGAGTGCGACGTGGCCGTGGTGGCCATAGGCTCGAACATAGAAGCCTCCACCCTTGCCACCGCAAACTGCAAGGAGCTCGGCATCGAAGAGGTGATCGCAAAGGCCACCAGCGAACTCCACGGCAAGATCCTCAAGAAGATCGGCGCGGACCAGATCATCTATCCGGACCGCGAGAGCGCCCACCGCCTCTCGCGCTCGATAATCGACCATGGCGCCTTCGATCTGTTCGAACTCTCCGAAGGCAGTTCGATCGCCGAGATAGATGTCCCCGCCGTGTGCGTGGACAAGACGCTCGCCGAGGTCGACCTGCGCAAGAAGACGGGCGTGACGGTGCTCTGCATCCGCCGCCCCGCAGCCAATCCCAAGAAGCCCAAAGACGTCATCATCCCGGGCCCCGCCGACCAGATGCTCGCAGGCGACCGCCTGATCGTGTTCGGCACCACAAAGCAGATCAACGACCTCACAACAGAAAATTGAATAAACCCCTCCCCTCCTATCTGTCTTACTCTCCTACTCGTCCTATCCTCCTACTCGTCCTACTCCCCCTCCCATCAAAAGGAAACCCAATGGAAACTCTAACCAGAAGAAACTTCCTAGAGGCCGGCGCCCTCGCGGCGGTGGCGGCGGCCGTCCCGCGCGCCGCGTCCGCCGCCCAGTGCGCCGCAGCCGCCCTGCGCCCGATCACAATCGCCAAGACAGGATGCGCCTTCGAGCGCGAGCCGATGGTGCGCCCGTTCGGGTTCAAGGGCGGGTATCTCACCGAGGAGTGGATCGTGTCGGCGTTCGTGAAGTCCTCCTCGGGCAGGCACGGCATAGGCCTGGGCACGCAGAGCTGCCTGTGGTCCGACGCTAAGGTGTTCGCGGAGAACTCCGAATGCGGCGGCAACGCCATCATGTTCTCGATGACGCAGCATGCGCTGAAGCTTATCGAGGGCCGCACCTTCACCTCGCCCGTGGAGCTGAACGACTGGCTCTGGCCCCAGGTTTGGGAGTACGGCAAGAAGGTCTCGGCCAACCCGCGCCTCCGCGCCACCTTCGCCCTCAACGCGCTCGTGGCCGTGGACAACGCGCTCTGGGTGCTCTTCGCGCGCGAGAACGGACTCTCCTCGTTCGACGATATGATCCCCGGCGCCTACCGCCCCGCGCTCTCCGCCCGCCACGCGAAGTGCGCCTCGATCCCACTTTTCTCGTACAAGGTGCCTGTCGCCGAGATCAAGGAGGCGGTCGACTCCGGATACTTCTTCATGAAGATCAAGATCGGCCAGCCCGGCACGCAGGAGGAGATGCTCGCTAAGGACATGGCGCGCGTGAGCGAGATACACGCCGTTCTCAAGGACTGCCGTACTCCCTACACGAAGACGGGCAAACTGCCTTACTACTTCGACGCCAACGGCCGCTACGAGAGCAAGGACCTCTTCCTGAGATTCGTCGACCACCTCAAGAAGATCGGCGCCTACGACCAGGTCGCGATCGTCGAGGAACCGTTCGACGAATACGCCGAGATCGACGTGAACGACATACCCCTGCGCCTCGCCGCCGACGAGTCCGCCCACACCGTCAAGGACGCCCTCGAGCGCATCAAGATGGGATACCGGGCGATGGCGCTCAAGCCGATAGCCAAGACGATGTCGATGTCCATGAAGATCGCCCAGGCCGCGTTCGAGAAGGACATCCCCTGCTTCTGCGCCGACCTCACCGTCTGCCCCGCGATGGTGGAGTGGAACAAGGCCGTTGCCGCACGCCTCCCCGCCTTCCCCGGCATCGGAGACCTCGGCCTCGTGGAGACGAACGGCCACATGAACTTCCGCAACTGGGAGACGATGCGCAAAGACCTCGCCTATCCCGGCGCGCACTGGACCCGCACGGAGAAGGGCGTGTTCGAGTGCGACGCCGACTACTACGCGAAGTCCGGCGGAATCCTCGAGCCCATGCCTCGCTACGAGGCCATGTACTCCCACCTCGCCTAAACATTCAACCACTCAATCACCCAACCACCCAACCAACTAGACTATGAAAACACTAATCCTAAACGCCCATGTGATCAGCCCCGATGTGGACATCAAGAACGCCTGCATCGTCATTGACAAGAACAAGATAAAGGAAGTCTCCGCCAAGAAGATTCCGCGCGACGGCTTCGACACCATCGTGGATGTGAAGGGCAAGTACGTCGTGCCCGGCTTCATCGACGTGCACCTCCACGGCGCCTGCGGCTTCGACGTGTGCGACGCCACGCCCGAGGCGATCTCCAAGATAGCCGAGGCGAAGCTCGCCGAAGGCTGCACTTCCTTCCTGCCCACCACGCTGACGGTGGCGAACAAGACTCTGAAGGCCGCCGCCCGCGCCGTGGCCGCCTACAAGAAGGACGAGCGCTTCGCCAAGGTGATCGGCATCCATCTTGAAGGGCCGTTCATCAACGTCAAGTGCTGCGGCGCCCAGAACCCCGCGTTCGTGCGCCGCCCGAACATGAAGGAGGTGCTGGGCATCGACGCCATATCCCCTGTCAAGCTCATCTCCTTCGCCCCCGAGCAGAAGGGCGGCGCCGCGTTCGCCGAGGAGTGCCTCAAGCGCGGAATCGTCCCGAGCTGCGGACACACCGGCGCCGCGTTCGCCGACTTCCTGCCCGCCTATGAAAAGGGCCTCCGCCACATGACGCACTTCTGCAACCAGATGACGAAGCTCCACCATCGCGAGATCGGCATGGTCGGCGCCGGATTCCTTCTCGACGACCTCCAGACCGAGGTGATCTGCGACCGCATCCACCTCTGCGACGACATGCTCCGCCTCGTGTTTTGGAAGCGGCCCCTCTCCTCCATCCAGATGATCACCGACTCTCTCCGCTGCTCGCACATGCCCGACGGATACGAGTTCGAGATGGGCGGACTGAAGGTGGCCCTCAAGGGCGGCGAGGCCCGCCTCGTGGAGGGCGGAAACCTCGCCGGCAGCACGCTCTGGCTCAACAAGGGGCTCAAGAACCTCGTCGACGTTACGGGCCTTCCGCTCAAGGACCTCATCCGCGTGACGAGCTGGAACCAGGCCATCGAGCTCGGCCTCGGCAAGTCCCTTGGCAAGGTGGAGAAGGGCTACACGGCGGACCTCGCCGTGCTGGACACGAAGACGTTCGACGTCTGCGCCGTTTTCGTCGACGGCGTCCAGAAGGGCGCATCTGCGTAATTCACCGCACTCCACTCCCGGATGGGTGCGGTGAATCTTGCGCGGCTACCCGGCCTATGACTGGCTGCGCCCTGCGGCGAGCGCCTTGCGCCTCTGCTCGGTCTTGCGCTT
>Ga0310696_10000516_pt1 | contig 60286 bp, 56 predicted proteins | sample AusTroGonzalo_MG_4_FD_203885 | JGI IMG/M metagenome (GOLD analysis project Ga0310696, IMG submission 203885) | Bovine rumen microbial communities from tropical cattle in Woodstock, Queensland, Australia - Gonzalo_02 (v2) (version 2) | ecosystem: Host-associated > Mammals > Digestive system >...
TTACAAAAAAAAAACCCTCCTCCCCCCCTGGGCTGCCCCCCCCCCCCCACACCACAACAATACAAAAGTACAGACGCAAAATTTTGCGTCTCAACAAAAAGACAGAAACATTTTTACCCTTGTTCACAAAAAAGTCGGATTACATGCCGACTTTTTTCATTTTTAATATTATTTTTACAGCCCAAAATTGAACACGATGACGGAAAAGCTTTGGACAGTCAAGGAATGCAACGACAGCCAGTCGGTTGAAAGGCTTATGAAGGATGTTGGTGTCGACAAACTGATAGCAACCCTGCTTGTCCAGCGCGGAGTACACAACTATGATGAAGCAAAGCGTTTTTTCCGTCCGCAACTCACCGACCTATACGACCCTTTCTTGATGAAGGACATGGACAAGGCTGTTGACCGTTTGACCCGTGCAATCGACAATGGTGAAAAAATATTGATCTATGGTGACTACGATGTTGACGGTACCACTGCAACCGCCCTCATGTTACGCTACCTGAAATATAGGAACGCAAATGTCGATTTCTACATTCCAGACCGCTACCTAGAAGGCTATGGCCTTTCAACACAAGGAATCGACTATGCTACTGAAAACGGCATTACACTACTCATTACCGTTGATTGCGGAATAAAAGGCAACGAGAAGATTGACTACGCCAACAGCAAAGGCATAGAGGTTATTGTATGCGACCACCATACTGTTGGTGACGAACTTCCCAACGCCTACGCCGTACTCGATCCCAAACGCCCAGACTGCGGCTATCCGTTCAACGAACTTTCCGGATGCGGTGTGGCATTCAAACTGTTGCAAGGATACATACAAAAGCATAACCTAAATATTGAAGATATAACATGCTACCTTGACCTTGTTGCCGTAAGCATTGGTTCTGACATTGTGCCGATAACTGGCGAAAATAGAATTCTTGCATTCTACGGTTTGCAAAAGCTGAATACTTCACCATGCACGGGGCTTGAAAGCATTATTGATCTTACCGATTTGAGCAACAAGGAAATACAAATCAACGACATTGTTTTCAAGATTGGTCCGCGAATAAATGCCGCAGGTCGTATCGACACAGGCAAGACCGCTGTAGAACTTCTAATTACCACCGACCGCGACTTCGCACTGCAAATAGGAAATTCCATCGATGGAATGAACAGCTACCGCAAGGAAATCGACCGTAACATAACCGAAGAAGCCATCGCCCAGATTGAGGCCGACGAAACTTTGAAAAATGCATATTCCACAGTAGTCTTTTCTCCCAATTGGCACAAAGGTGTCGTTGGAATTGTGGCCTCAAGGCTTACCGAAACATATTATAGACCAACGATAGTACTTACTGAAAACAACGGACTTGTAGTTGGCTCTGCTCGCTCGGTTGAAGGTTTCGACCTGTACAGCGCGGTAACTGCATGCAGCGACCTGCTCGAAAGTTTTGGCGGACACACATACGCAGCAGGACTATCGATGCGAAAAGAAAATCTCGAAGAATTCAAGCAGAGATTCGAAAAATACGTTCGTGAAAACATCACAGAAGAGCAAAGACATCCGATAATCCGCATCGACACCGAAATAATGATAAAGGAAATCACTCCCAAAACATACCGCATACTGAAACAGTTTGCTCCATTCGGACCAGGAAACATGTCGCCGATATTTGCTTCAAGGCAAATCTACGACAACGGAATGGGAAGACAGATAGGCAAAAACCTTGAGCACTTGAAGTTAAAAATAGTACAGCAAGTTGGCGACAACAACTGCATTGATGGTGTCGGATTCGGATTCGGTGCCAACTACGAAACAATTTCCGACTATAAGCCGTTTGACATCTGCTACCACATTACCGAAAACAATTTCATGAATCAAACTACATTACAGATACAGTTGCTCGATATAAAAAGCAATGGATAATTGATATTTTTGTCAGATTCGTACAAATGTATTAAGATCAACTTGCATTGATTAAGCTGTATATTCCGTATTAAGCACTATTTCTAGAGCTAGAATAGCAGAAAACTCTGCATATATTACAAAATATTTTCATTGTATTACAAACAAAAAAAAATCAACAAAATCCTTTGTCGGTACGAATATATATATTATATTTGCCGACAATGAGAATTGTTTTTTAATTTATATACTTAACAAAAACAGTATGAGACCAATATTAGTACCGCACGACTTTACAGAAGTAGGCGCATACGCACTGGAACATGCCTATATGATAGGTAAGACACACAACAATCCTATAAGTTTGATTCATGTTGTTTCAAAGACCGAAGAAATTGAACCTGCAAAGGCAAAACTGCAGGAAATTGCCAACAATTTCAGGAAGGGCAAGGAAAACCTTGAAATTACAGTCGAAGTAAGAAAAGGTGACATCGACAAGGAAATATACAAGTACGGAACCGAAATAAATGCACATCTTGCAGTTATGGGAACGCACGGTATTAAGAACTTGAAAAAAGCAATAAAGATTGTTGAAAAGTTTGTTACAATTCCGTTCATTCTTGTGCAGAATCCACCGATATACGGCGAGTACGACCGAATCCTCATCCCGATTGATGCCGACAAGTCATCGAGAATCAGAGTACAGTGGGTAAAATATTTGAATACTTTGTTTGAAAGTAAGGTTTATATCATTTCGTATAATGATAGTGATGGTTTCAGCAGAAAGGACATAAGAAATACCATTACATTTGCAGAAAACATGTTCAACGACAACCTTATTGATTACGACATTAAGTTTTTGGAAAACAAGAAGAACTTCTCAGATGAAATGTACAAGTATGCTAACGAAGCAGAATGTGACCTTGTTATTTTCATGACAGATCAGTATAAGTCGTACATAAAGAATATTAAGAATCCTGAAAACGAGGAGCTTGCTGCTAAGATTCCGGTAATGTGCGTCAACAAGCGAATTGATATAATCAAATTAGGCGGATTCAACTAAAATCATTTTACTGATATAAAACAGCGGACATTGTTCCGCTGTTTTTTTGGATTGTATACAATAAAAAGGCAATAGATCAGTTAGCATTATGATGAAAAAACTTATAATCATATTTTTTCTATTCGCTTGGGTATATCCTAGTTTTGCTCAAGTTGAACCAGACGAATACCAGCAAGGTGGGTTTTGCACCTTCGACAGTCAATTTTTCCCGGTAGAGAAAGGAATGTCGATAACACTTGGCGGCACATGCGGATTTATAGTCAAGGACTTCCGTATAGGTGCATACTTCGACGGAATGAGCAAAACCGCAAAAATAGTAGGGACAGACACAAACCCATACAGCTTGAAACAGAGCCACGGAGGAATTTATTTTGGATATCCCTTCTTCAATGACCACGATTTTCATCTTGTAACCGACATAAAAATAGGCTACGGTTCGTCAGCATTAATAAACTCAACTAGCCGTCGCGGTTTCGACAAAGCTGGATTTGTGGCTATTGTACCCTCTGCGGCCGTAGAATATTCAATTACCGACATCCTAAAAATTTCTCTCGGAATAAACTACCAATTCCATATAAAAGTAAAAACTCCAGAACTATACAAACAGTCGGTACTTAACGCACCGGGAGTATACCTCGCACTAACTCTTGGACTTTTCTAATATCTAGAATTTCAGATAGTAATCTTTTGTCAGCTGCCTATACCTTTCGCTGAAATCATGACGCGTTTCATTTTCAATATACAGTGAATCGTTTATAGGTTCACTTCTTTTCCTGCCCACTTCCACAATTGTTCGTATCGGCGGAGTGTCGGATCGCGAGGAAATATACAATCTTTTCAATGCATACAAACCTACTTTTGCTACTTCATTCTCAAATTGAAGGCATTGTTCAGTAGGATAAATCACAAAACAGCGTCCTTCGGCAGACAAAAATCTGCTCACCGCCATAGCCAGATCTTTGATATTCAAAGTTAAATCGTGTCTAGCAATAGCCCTACCCTTTTCCGGGGCAACTATATCGGTAGTATAGAACGGAGGATTAGACACAATAAGGTCATATTTTTCATCAGGCTCAAAATCCTGTACCGAAGAATGAAAAATCTCTATCCGCTCGCTCCAACGGCTTTGCTCAGCATTGAATTTTGCCACTTCTACCGCCTCAGCATTTATATCAATCCCATGAATTACCGCACTGCTTTTCTGCGCAAGCATAAGGCAGAGCAATCCGGTTCCAGTACCAATGTCGAGTATGCGCCTTGCATCATCGCAATCGGTATATGCTCCTAGAAGTACACCATCAGTTCCTACTTTCATTATCGACTTGCGATGCATTATGCGGAACTGCTTGAATGTGAAAAAATCGTCACGCATCAGACAACTGGATTTTGGTTTACTCCCGAACCGAAAAGAGCAAAATCGTACTTAATAGGATCGGCAGAGTCGAATTTTCGAAGATTATCCGTAAGTTCCATTACTGCTTTCCAGTCGTTTTGCTTGCGTGTAAGTAAGTTAAGATCGCGTGCGCAACGTCCGCAGTGAACATCAAGCGGAATTAGCAGGTTAGCGGGATAGATGTTCTTCCATAGCCCAAAGTCTATCCCACGTCCATCGTCACGAACCATCCAGCGCAGAAACATATTAAGACGCTTGGCTGCCGAACCTTTGGTAATGTCGGAAATATGGCGCATATTGCGAACTTCGTGAGGAATTTCAAATAGCACAGAGTGGACATTCATCAAGTTTTTATCCATTTCAAGATACTTGGAAAACACAGCTTCCAATCCACCATGATTGCGATAAATATTTGCAAGAGAACGAACAAAGAAACGCATATCATCACCATTGAAAGTGCGGTGAACTGCAGCATCAAGGATTTTAAGGTCGCGCTCCTCGTAATTCATGACGAAATCGTAAGGAGCATTGTCCATAAGCTGCATAAAGCACTTTGCGTTGTTTATTATCATCTTACGGTTGCCCCAAGCAATCATCGAAGCAAAGAAACCGCTAATCTCAATATCCTCTTTGCGCGAAAAAGCATGAGGAATCTGTATAGGGTCATTCTCCACGAAACTGCTTACAGCAAACTTTTCGTAACGTTCGTCCAGCAAAGCCTTTGTAGTTTGAAAATCCATTGTTAAAAATGTTTGTTTTTGAATTTATTGAGATTTGCTAGTTATCTCCTCATCGAATCACAAATATCTTTCAGTTATATAATTCATGTAAAACGTGTATAAAAGTATTACACATCAAATGAATTATTTTTTAGATGTCATTATATCAAGCACATAATGATCTGTTTCATTCATGCCTGACGTACCTATGACAGTGAGATTACGTATACAGGCATCCACATCATCGTCAATAATACCCTCGACACACGAAACGCAATGATTCTCCATAGCCAACATAGATGAAAATGCTGCGGATGAAATTCCTGTGGCTATCTTCAACGAACAGCTCGGCTTGGCTCCGTCACAAATCATACCTGTTATGTTGGCAATCATATTCTTGACAGAATAGCACACCTGCTCGTAATTTCCACCCATCAAATAGGTAATACCACAACTTGAACCTGTTGAAGCAACCACACAACCGCACAAAGCCGAAAGCCTTCCAAGACTTTGCTTAATGTAAATGGACGTCAAATTACTTAAAATCAATGCTCTTATAAGTTTTTCTTCTGGTTGTTGGGTATCCCGCGCATAAATGCAAACAGGAACTGTTGTTGCGATACCTTGATTTCCACTTCCAGAATTACTCATCACAGGACTTGGACACCCAGCCATACGAGCATCGCAAGCAGCCGACGTATAGGAAACTATATCCTTGAAAATGCCGTTTCCGAAAAGTGCATCGTGCTGATGTTCGTGCAACATCTTGCCCAAGGTATGACCAAAATTATTATTGAATGATTCCTCGGCTATCGACATGTTCATCTTGCCTGCTTCGAGGATGAATGAAATTTCGTCGATTGGTGCAGTCGTTGCAAAATCGTAAACCTTACGCATACTGAGGTGACATAATTCAGAGTCCTTGCATTCCGAAGAGTCAATTTTCTTTTCGAAAACAACCTCATCGTTGCGCGAAATATGAATGAAATTTGTATGTCCGCAGGCGATTATAGCCTTTGCCATATCTGCACCAGCATAACAAATTGCCTCAATATATAGCTTTTCGGTAATTCCAGTCTTACGTTTTATACTGATCTGCTTTGCATCAATCATCTGCTTGCCTTTTTCGATGCTTTCTGCATTAACATCCTTAAGCACCTCGAGACCATATTCCGACTTACCAATCAAAGCACCCAAAGCAATAGAAATAGGCAGACCAATCATTCCGGTGCCAGGAATACCTACACCCATGGCGTTTTTCAGAACATTGTCGCTCAACAGAACTTCAATCTTTTCGGGAATCCTTCCAAGCGTTTCCTTTGATTTTGACACTGCCAAAGCCACAGCAACAGGTTCGGTACAACCAATAGCCGGAACTACTTCATTCTTTATCAAATCAATAATCTGTTTGCGTTCTACTGCTTCCATAAATTTTTTTTTGCAAAATTAAGGTTTTTAGAAATATGAAAAAATTTTTTCAGGAAACATATAAACGAAAAACATCTTACAAATACTTGTCCTCTAGAAAATTAAACATTCCTTATTAACAGAAAATATTTATATTTGCAAAAAAATGTACTTATGAAACGATTAAACATAAAATCATTGCTTTTCGTTGCGATGAGCCTTGTTGCATTTGCAGGATGCGAAAAGGAACATGAACCCGAAGAGCCTGCAGAATCTCATCACACCGTAGTAACTTATTCGGAGTGCAAAGCGCAAAAGGGTTTCAACGACATAACCACGTCTGTGAGGTACGAAAACGGCACTTTGTATTTTTCTCACACCGATATAGAGTTCAACTGCGCCATAAACGACGTTTCGGTTGTTCCCGAAATAAACGGACAGGCAATAAACGTAACAATAAACGAGGTTCTCGGAGAGTTGGTCGCCGACTGCAATTGTCCACGGGATGTAAACTACACAATCGACAACATCAAAGAAGGCACATACACTATTGTTGTAAAAGTGCACGGACAGGTTATATATCAGGGGGAGATAAGCTGTTGAAATAGATGAAAATCACTTATTCACTTTCCAATGACCGAACCGTTTTCCTCCAACGCGTACAATGATTCCTGCTGCCGCCAAACTATTCATTTCGCGTTGTAAAGTGCGGACAGGCAAGTCCAATTTCTGGGCAAGATACACTTGGGTTATCATTGGATTGTAATTCAACTCTTCCAAAATCCTTTCCGCCAAACCGCCATCCAAAACGTCAACGGAAATGTCGTTTTAGCGGTTTGGAATTACATTGGTGGACTCATTTATTTCCCAGTGTCCGCCCCTGTCTGGACCTATGCGACGAAGGATGCCTTTATCTTGCAAACTCTTTAATTGCCACTTGATTCCATTAGAAGTTATGTTGCACAATTCTGCTAACACAGTTCTACTTATATATGGATTTTGTCTTATGCAATCTAATATTTTCTGGGTAGTTTTCTGGGTAGTTTTTCCGTAGTGTTTTTTGGCGGTTTTGAATTTTCTTCCTGCACGTCATCAAACAAAGCATCGTCCAATGCAGCAAAATGTACACGCAAGCCATTGCCAACCAACTCATAACGCGGCTTTTCTGTTCCAAATTCCGTACAGGCGTTGCAGATTTTCTGAATTCCTCTGCCCCAAGTTTCGATGTATCCTGCTGCAAAAATAAGATTTGGACTAAACCGAACAAATTTCAGAATAAATAGTAAAATCGATTGCTTTATTGTAGCAAATCAGTCAACAATCATCTTTGAAGCCAAAATCTTGTCAACAATCACTATGTCACCTTCTATATGGAATATGATGTTTAATCGCTTATTATGAGTTCTCAACTGCTTTGCATGAGGATGATAGCGGCGTACTGATAAATAACGGCTTTCTGGAATAATGCCAGCAAGGTAGCGCAACGACATAATTTCGGCTTGCAGTTCGCGAGAATATTTTGCAGCATGTTCTGGAGAGTTAATGCTTACTATGTAGTTCGCAATATATTCGATGTCAGCAAAAACCGTATCAAGTATTTTTACCGAGTACTCTTTCATAATTTTTGAAGCACAGCTTGTTCCAACTTTTCTATGAATTCATCAACAGTATGCAAACGATTCATAGGAGTTGCTTCAACTTGCTGGTCTTTTTCGGTATGACCATTTTTCAAAGTAGAACTTTTTAATGTATGTGTTGGTGCAACAATTTTCATTGCTAAATACAATTTTTACAACAGCAAAAATAATGTAAATATCTTGGCAGACAAAATCATTTTTATGTTTTTATTGCAAACAGATGTGCATATCAGTTTTTTATCTAAATTTGCACCCTAAATTTTACAAGTATGATTGAGTACAAGGACAATGTGGAGGCTGCAAATGCCTTGAGGTCGAAATATGACGAGATGCTTGTCGAGATTGGCAAGAAGATTTACGGTCAGGACCAGGTTGTGAAGGAAGTGCTGATTTCGATTTTCAGCCGCGGACACTGCCTGCTGGTAGGTGTGCCAGGACTTGCAAAGACATTGCTGGTTAACACTATAGCCGAAGTTCTCGGCTTGAAGAACAAGCGTATCCAGTTTACTCCCGACCTTATGCCTTCGGACATCATCGGTAGCGAAATCCTTGGCGAAGACCGCCAGTTCAAGTTCATAAAAGGCCCTATTTTCGCCAACTTCATACTTGCCGACGAAATCAACCGTACTCCGCCTAAGACTCAGGCTGCACTGCTCGAAGCTATGCAGGAACGCTCGGTAACCGCATCGGGAACAATCTACAAGCTTGACGAACCATTTTTCGTTATGGCTACCCAGAACCCGATTGAACAGGAAGGTACATATCCGTTGCCCGAAGCTCAGCTCGACCGTTTTATGTTCAACATAAATGTCGGCTACCCGAGCCTCGACGACGAAATCCGCATTGTGAAGAACACCACTGCCGACAAGAATTTCGAAATCAAGCAGATACTTAGTGCCGAGGAAATCATTTATTTCCAGAACCTTATCCGCAAGATTCCAATCAACGACAATGTACTCGAATATGCAGTTCGCCTTGTCAACAAGACTCGCCCCGATTCTGAGATTGCACCCGAAATAACACGCAAGTTCATACATTGGGGAGCTGGACCACGTGCTTCGCAATACCTTGTTATAGGCGCAAAGACCGTAGCTGTTCTCGGCGGAAAATATTCTCCCGACATCGAAGATGTTCAGGCAGTTGCAAAGATTGTCCTGCGCCATAGGGTTGTGAAGAACTACAAGGCCGAAGCCGAAGGTCTTTCCATCGAGGACATCATCGACGAACTTGTGAAAGACTAAGTTTCACCAAACTTACCGCAGATGAAATTCAGGTTTGCGCTGACATTGATGCTCACTTTTGCGACCTTGCTTGCAGTGGCGCAGAAAAAAGTGGAGATACTTCACGCAAACACCTTGGAATACAGCAAGAAGTCGGGCATTGATGCTAAGCGTCTGCTCGGCGATGTTGTCTTTCGCCACGACGAAATCTATATGTTCTGCGACTCGGCTTACTTTTACGACGAGATCAATTCGGTGCAGGCATACAACAATGTGCGCTTCAAGCAGGGCGACACCATTCTGCTCATCGGCAAATACGTAGAATACGATGGTGACCTTCGCATGGCAAAGATGCGCGACTCGGTGATTATGCAGCACAACAAGTCGTACCTCATAACCGACTCGCTCGACTACGACCGCGACAAGAACCTTATCTACTACTTCGAGGGCGGACGAATGTACGACGGTGACAATCGTCTGCGCAGCCAGTGGGGGTATTACTACACAGAGACTTACGACTACTATGCCGTCGAGGGCGTCGTGCTGAAAAATCCAGACTATTCCATTACTAGCGATACACTCAGGTACAATACCGAAACCGAAATTGCCGACTTTTTCGGTCCTACCGAGATAGTTTCCGACTCGAACTACCTATACTGCGAATATGGTCGCTACAACACCACCACCGACGAGGCCAACCTTACACAAAATGCGCGTTTGCAGTCGGGAAGCAACTTCCTCTACGGTGACAGCCTATACTACGACCGCAAAATCCGTTTCGGTGAAGGATTCCGCAACGTGTCAATAATTGACACCGCCAACAATATGATTGCCAGCGGAAACTACGGATATTTCTACGAGGAACCAGAAAAGGCATTCATGACCGACAGCACTCTACTAACCTACATAATGGACGGTGATTCGCTGTTCATTCACGCCGACACCATATTTATTACTACCGAGAAACAGGGCGACACATTGGATTTCAAGTTGATGCGGGCGTTCCACAAGGTGCTGGCGTTCAAGTCGGACGGACAGGCACGCTGCGATTCCATAGCCTTCCACACCAACGACTCCATTGCCGAGTTGTTCTACAGCCCCATAATGTGGAGCGACAACATGCAAGCCACCGCTGAGTACATTTCGGTAAAGTTCGTGAACAAGGAACCAGATTCGTTTGTGATGAAAAATTCGTCGTTCCTGTGCCAGCACATCGAGGACGATTACTACAACCAAATAAACTGCAAGAACATCAACGGCTACCTGAAAGACAAGAAGTTGTACCGCACCGATCTTTATTCCGACTGCCAGACCATATATTATATAGAAGACGAGGAAGAAAACGAATTTGTGGCGCAGAATAAGCTTCTAAGCAGCAATATGCGCGTATTCTACGAAGACAAGACCATAAAGGACATTATGTTCTTCGAGAAGCCCGACGGCCTTGCCCTGCCTATGGACCAGATAACCGCCGACAAGTTGTATCTCAAGAATTTCAAGTGGTTCGACAGCGTACGCCCTAAGGAGAAGAATGATATTTTTGTGTGGAAGGAGATAAAAAGCACACCGCAGGAAGCAAAAACGGAGTAGTTATGAAAAAAATCGTTTTGCTAACTTTGTTGGTTGTATTATCGGGGGGCTATTATGCACAGACACAGTTCAATCGGATTTTGTATGATTCTGTCAGTCCTGGAATAATTTCCAATGTTATTTCTTTTGATAGCACTTCTAATGTTGCTATGTATGCTCATCTTAATAATTATGGAGTTTATGATTTTTCAGCATTGTGCATAGATGAACAGGGGAATGTATTATGGGAGAAGGAGATGTTTGCTTCCGATTCTATTTATGGCAGTTATCTAACTTTGAATACTTTACAGAAAGATACATCGGGCTTTTATTGCCATGTAAAAACAAGTGGAGGAACATCAGGAACAGGAAAGTTTTCCTTAATAATATGGGATTCTTGTTTTAATATTTCACATTTTAAGGATACAATTGGTTTTTATGAATATGTTGGCGGTATAGTTAAATATTTCAATGGAGATTTCTTTATAGCAGGACAATTCTACGATACTGTGACGCAGAAACATATTGCCAATATCGTTAAAATGGATTCGCTTGGTAATATTATTTGGGACAAAGTTGTAGATAATGTGGCATATAGTTCAGCAGACAAGATAATCATATCATCAGACGGTAATATTATTGTTGGCGGACGGCACGGTGGAGGAGATTACGACCAATGGATGCTATCAAAAATGGATACTTCAGGCAATGTAATATGGCAACGGTATTATGGTCGCAATGGCATATATCCAGATGGAGACATTACTGGTCTTCTCGAAACTCCTGATAGTTGCTTTCTTGTAAGTGGCAAATATCCTGCTGTTTCCATAGATGGCGGGTACGAGTACTATTACGATGGTTGCCTGCGGAAGATATCAGCTAATGGGGAACAATTGTGGGAAAAACGATTAAAAACATATAGTATAGACATAGAAGTAGGAAGCACTTATTTACGCAATGTAATACGCTCCATTATTATCTCGGATGGTTGCATATATGTTCTTGGAAGTGATGATTACGAACACCTACTATGGTATAACTCCTACCTAATCAAAATGGATTTTAATGGCAATGTGCTATGGAAACGCATATATTATGGTGAGAACGCCTACAACTGCGAACAGCATTTAGAATCGTTCGACCGCATTCCAGACGGTGGTTTCATAATGGGCGGTTACGGCAACTATATAGATTACTATCCATCTCTGCAACCTTGGATAGTTAAGACAGATAGCCTTGGCATTGACGGTCTTACAACGGCATCACTTCCCGAACTGAATATGGATATAGATTTCCCAGATACTCTTTATTGTGGAGATACGATAAGTTGTATGTTGCGATTATCGGGCAAGTCAGCTCCATATCAATTAAGTTTCAGTACAGGACAAACTATCGACAGCGTTTTCTATCCGCCAGTATGGATGCCATTGGAGATTGGACTGGGAGAAATAAATATTGGTAGCATATACAATACATACGGGCACTTTACCGAAACAGAAGCAACTATAGTCGGTGGCGAATGGGAACAATGCATTCACAAGCCAATACAGTTTGTAGTACCTAATCGTATTGGTGTACAGCAAATTACAATTGAAGTGCGCGATTTCTATGGCGAAAGCAAAACAATCACAAAGGAGATAAATGTAGTAGGTGATTGTGATTCTGGAGTAGAAAATATTGCAGAACAAGGCGTTTCTGTTTATCCCAATCCTGCAAGTGGAAGCATTATTGTGGAAGGTGAAAACATTATAGGGATACAGGTTTGCAATTTGTTAGGTGAAGTGGTGTATGAAATCGGTAGAATCGCGCCACGGCACGACCGTATTAATGTAATCTCCACGGATGGAATGGGCGCAGGTTCGTATTTTATAAGGATAAAAATGGTTGACGGAAAGGTGGTTACGAAGAAGATTATCGTGCTGTAGCCTCGCAATGCTTTGCGACGGTAACGCAATGCATTACTAGGCGGAATTTGGAATGTAAGGCAGAGCCTTAAAGCCTTTTGCCTTCAAATATTTATTAGTCTCCCCTACCCGTTTGCCCTCTCCAATTGATCGTACATGTATATTTCCTTGCCCTGCAATCTTAACATAAGGTTAGCAACACACAAAACATCCTTCTCGCAATAGATTGCAATTCGATCCACATCGTGCTCACCGTAGTAAACACCAGCAACCTCGCTGCCGTCAATATCATCCTTCGGAGTTGGAATGTCGAAAAGGTCGGCCATAAGTGCAAGCGAAGTAAAATTCTTATAGTCGCCAAACTTCCATAGTTCCAGCGTGTCTATATGCTTTATTTCCCATGGCTTTTTTCCTGCAAGGTCTAATGCTTTGGGCAAATTGTACATTCGGTTAACGAGCATTCGACGTGCAATGTACGGAACGTCAAACTCCTTGATATTGTGTCCACAGAGCATCTTGTTTCCAAACGGATCCCACTTCGAGAGCATTTCGGCAAAACCAGAAAGAATCTCCTTCTCATCATCACCATAAAATGACTTCACACGGAACTTTTCTCCAGCAACCAATCCGACCGATATGCAAACTATTTTTCCAAATTCGGAATAGATTCCAGCCCGCTGATATACATCGGAGGCCGTTTCGGTTTCAGCTCTGAAATTCTTGGACTTCTTGTCCCAGTGCTTCTTGAAATTTTCGGGCATGTCATCAAACGAGGCACACATAGGTACGGTCTCAATGTCGATGAACATTACGTTCTTAAGGTCTATATCTTGCATAAATTTCTAATATTTTACTATATTACAAAAAATTTCTGTTTCCCGCCCCCTGAGCCTGTCGAAGGGAAGGTAATTGTTTTCTAATTATTATCAATATGCTGATGAATGAATTTTGCCAGCAGGTTGACGGCAGCATCGTTGTCACCAATGTTCGGCACAATGATGTCGGCATAGCGCTTTGTAGGCTCAATAAACTGCAAATGCATTGGTTTTACTGTTTCGTAGTAGTGTTCGAGCACATCGTTTACAGAACGTCCGCGCTCAACCGTATCGCGACGAAGTATCCGTGCAAGGCGGTCGTCGGCATCGGCATCTACGTAAACCTTAACATCCATTAAATCACGAAGCTCGGGCTGAGTAAGCACCATTATGCCTTCGACTATTATTACATTGCTCGGTTTCACTGTGAGCGTTTCTTGTGCGCGCGAACTTGTTATGTATGCATAAATCGGCTGTTCCACCGACTTGCCTTCCTTAAGTTCCTTAATGTGACGAATCAACAATTCCCATTCAATGGCATTCGGATGATCGAAATTTATCTTTTTCCTCTCCTCCATCGGCAGATGGCTGCTGTCCCAATAATACGAATCCTGTGGCACCAACGTTACCATATCCTTTGGCAGCTGCGCGGTAATCTTATTTACAACAGTGGTCTTTCCCGCACCCGAACCTCCTGCAATTCCTACAACTAACATATAATCCTATTTTTTGTGGCTTCAAAGTTATAAATTCTTTTCTTATGTTGCCTGCTTTTTTTCTGCCAGCCGTAATATTTGCTACAAAATAATATTTCACTTTCGTTGTTGATAAATAGCATTGTTTAAAGTATGCTGCATCATCATTATAATGAATATTCTTTGCTACCTTTGTGGCAATATAACATTAATAGCAATTGGTATGACATTAATAAAATCGATATCGGGTATACGGGGAACAATTGGTGGACAAGTATCGGAAGGCCTTACACCAATGGATATTGTAAAATTCACAAGCGCATACGGCATTTGGAATCGCAGGCAAAATTTGGAGAGCAACAAGATTGTAGTTGGCCGTGATGCCCGTCTTTCGGGACAAATGGTCGAGAATATAGTGGTATCAACTTTGGTCTCCCTCGGTTTTGATGTGATAAACATAGGCATGGCCACAACACCTACAACAGAAGTTGCCGTCATAATGGAAAAAGCAGCTGGCGGAATAATAATTACGGCTAGCCACAACCCGAAACAATGGAATGCATTGAAACTTTTAAACTGCCATGGAGAGTTTCTTACCGACAAGGAAGGCAAGGATGTACTCAAGATAGCAGAAGCCGAAGATTTTACATACAACGACATAGATAGTTTGGGCAAAGAAACAAAGATTGAACATTACGAAGACAAGCATATCGACATGGTGCTCAACTTGAAACTTGTCGACATTGAATCCATCAAGGCTGCAAACTTCAAGGTTGTTATCGACTGTGTAAATTCAGTAGGCGGATTGGTTTTGCCGAAACTGCTCAGAAAACTTGGCGTTAACAACATCGTTGAACTTAACTGCGAAGCCAACGGGCGTTTTGCTCATACTCCAGAACCTATTCCCGAAAATCTCACACAGATTGCCGCAGAAATGCCAAATCAGAATGCTAATGTCGGTTTTGTGGTCGACCCCGACGTTGATAGGCTCGCTATAATATGCGAAGATGGACAAATGTTCGGTGAAGAATATACGCTAGTATCTGTTGCCGACTACATTCTGTCGAAAACTTTGGGCAATACAGTATCAAATATGTCGTCTTCGCGTGCTTTGCGTGACATTACCGAAAAATATGGTTGCTCATACAATGCAGCTGCTGTAGGCGAAGTGAATGTGGTTACAAAAATGAAAGAAACCAATGCCATAATAGGGGGCGAAGGCAATGGCGGTGTTATATATCCGGAAGCACATTACGGACGTGACGCATTGGTAGGAATAGCCTTGTTCCTTTCGTTGATGGCTGAAAAAAAGATGAAAGTTTCGGAATTGCGCAAAACGTTGCCCGAATATTCAATATCCAAAAACAAAATTCAGCTCAACGAAAAAATAAATGTCGACAATGTATTAAAGGCAATGGCTGACAAATACAAAGACTACCAAATATCAACCATCGACGGAGTAAAGATAGATTTTCTGGAGACAAAGGAATGGGTTCATTTGCGCAAATCAAATACAGAACCAATTATTAGAATCTATTCCGAAAGTAATACAATTGAAAGAGCCGACTCTCTCGCAAAAAAGATTATGAACGACATAGAAAAAGAGATTAACAAGTAATGTTTTTTTATTCTTCATCGCAAAAACCGTATTAATCTATAGGACTTACAAATTTGGTAAAAATAGTATCTTTGCGATCAAATAAATTGCAGAATGGTAACACTCGAAAAGATTAAAGAAGCCGGCAAGCGTGTAGAGGCTCTGAGGAGGTATCTTTGACATAGATGCCAAGCGTGAATTTGTAGAAAACGAAAACAAGAAAACCGAAGCTGGCGATTTTTGGGACAATCCTGAAAATGCAGAAGCTACGCTCAAGAAGATCAGCGACATAAAGAAGTGGATAGTAGAGTACGATGCTGTGTCGTCGAAATATGACGACACTGAGGTAATGTACGACTTTTTCAAGGCTGGTGACATAACCGAAGCAGAAATGGATGCCGAGTACGACAAATGCATATCTGTAATAGAGAATCTCGAGTTGAAGAATATGCTTGGTGGCGAAGAAGATGTTCTTGACGCTGTACTTACCATAAATTCTGGCGCTGGCGGTACCGAAAGCAACGATTGGGCCGACATGCTTTACCGCATGTACACTCGTTGGGCGGAAGACAACGGATACAAAATTCAACTTATAGATCGTCAGGATGGTGATAGTGTTGGTATCAAATCGCTTACAATGAGCCTATCGGGCGAATATGCATACGGGTACCTTAAAGGCGAGAACGGCGTACATCGTCTAGTAAGGCTTTCGCCATTCGATGCAGCACACAAGCGACACACATCGTTTGCGTCGGTGTTTGTGTATCCGCTAGTTGACGATACTATCAATATCGAGATTAATCCGGCCGACATCGAATGGGACACGTTCCGAAGCAGCGGTGCCGGTGGACAGAATGTAAACAAGGTGGAAACTGCGGTACGACTAAAACATATTCCCACTGGCATTGTTATCGAAAATATGGAAACACGCTCACAGTTGAAAAACCGTGAAAACGCCATGCGTCTGTTAAAGTCGCAACTTTACGAGCTGGAACTACGCAAGCAGCAAGAGGAGCGTGACCGCATCGAAGGTCAAAAACGCAGAATAGAATGGGGCTCACAGATCCGCAACTATGTAATGCAACCGTACAAGTTGGTGAAAGATTTGCGTACAGGCTACGAAACAGGAAATGTACAGGCGGTACTTGATGGAGGAATCAACGAGTTCATAAAAACCTATCTGATGGAATTTGGCGGAAAGTAGTATGAAAATATGTTCTTCCTCAGACGATAATAATTATTTTTGCAACAGATTCAACGGCCTATAATGCAGAACACCGACAAAATAAGCGCAGTAATACTCGTAAAGAATGGCGAAAAAACAATAGCAGAATGCCTTGATTCGCTATGTGCATTCAACGAAGTTGTTCTGCTTGACAACGGCAGCACCGACCGGACAGTTGAAATTGCCAGTGGTTTTCCAAATGTTAAAGTTTTTTGCGAACCTAATTTCTACGGGTTTGGAAAAATGAAAAACATCGCTGTGAATCATGCATCCAACGACTGGATTCTTAGTATTGATTCCGACGAAATGCTTATGCCCGAAATTGTTGGTAAAATAAACGCTTTGCCACTGAACGACAATACTGTAGTAGCTCTGTCGCGGCTCAACTACTATGGTGATAGGTGCATGAAATGTTGCGGCTGGTATCCCGACTATGTATGGCGCATCTTCAATCGGAAATACACTCGCTTCAATGAAAATATGGTGCACGAAGGAGTTGACATCAAGCAAGATACAGAAAAAGTATATTTCAAGGATGCAATAAAACACTATGCCGCCGACAATATGGACTCGATAATACAGAAAATGAATCGCTATACTAGCTTGTCGGCGCATGAGAAGCACGCCAAAGGCAAAAAAGCCAGCGTAATAGGAGCAATTTTCAGATTCATACACACATTCAACATGAATTATTTCTTCCGCAAAGGAATATTTTATGGGTACAAGGGCTTGGTAGTTTCATTGCTGAATGCCAGCGGTTCGTTTTACAGGCATATAAAACTTTACGAGTTGAATAAAAAAAGCAAATGAAAAAACTTCTGGTAACACTTCGTGATATTACCGAAACTGGTGGTGGCGAAAGGGTTTGTGCAAACCTTATGAATGCATTATCGGAATTTTACGAAATTAAAATCATAAGCTTTTTTAAGAAGGAAAATCACATTACATATAGTCTTGATTCTAAAATTTTGGTAGAGTATTTGTCCGAAGGGGCACAAAATTCTCCCAATTTTCTCAAAAAATTCTACAACAAAATTATTAAGCGTATAATCTTGAGCCTACGTACATCGCGAATTATAAAAAGGCAGAAGCCAGATATTGTTTTTTGCAACGATGGTACGTTCATGCCAATCTTTAAATCCAAAGGCATAAAATACATTAGGCTTTGGCATTTGAATGCACCGCGTAAAAAAAAGAAAGTTTTTAATAGATACGATTCTTTGGTTGTACTTTCAAACAAACAGATGGATGTGTGGAAACAATATCACGACCATATTAAAGTTATACCTAATTTTCTTCCTGAGATAACAGAGAAAACAACAGATTATAGACATAAGGTTGTGGTTTCGATTGGTCGTATGGATTCTGGCGACCAAAAAGGTTTTTTCAGGCTCATTGACATCTGGAACAAAGTCCTCGAAGACAAGAACCTTGCCGACTGGAAGCTACATATTGTTGGCAGTGGAGCATTGAAATCGGACATAGAGGCAAAAGTGGAAGCTTTAGATCTTCAGAAATCGGTGCTTATAAAGCCGTTTTCGGAAAACATTTCCGAAGAATACATGCAGGCAAGCATATATGCAATGGCAAGCCGTTTCGAAGGCTTTGGGATGGTGCTTGCAGAGTCGGCTGCGTTTGGTCTGCCTGGTGTGGCTTTCGACATAAACGCTGGACCAAGCGATATAATTTCCGATGGAGAGAGCGGTTTTCTCATCGCAGACAACGACTTGGATGCCTTTGCTGAAAAGTTGAAATGTCTAATGCATGATGAAAGCATGAGACAACGATTCGGCATAAAATCAAAGAAAATTGTTTCTACAAAATTCTCGAAAGAAAGAATAATTGGACAGTGGAAAGACCTATTCGACGAGATCTGTACTGTACATAACAATGCCTAAATTAAAAGACTAGAAAAATACATTCATCCCATTCCAAAATCAATCTAAAATCGTAATTCGTAAATCGTAAATAATATTGTATTTTTGCGCCATAAGATATTTAATGCGAATATAAAATGTTAAGTCCGCTTAAAATAACAGACTACAAAAAACAATATGCACCAGAATGGGTATGTGCAATGCCAGATGGTTGTCCGCCAGAAGACATTTATGTCCCATTTAATCATACATTCTACCGCCTTGCAAAATATGTGAACACATATAGTTCCGATGATTTTATCTCATACGCCAAAAAAGATGCTTCTAGGAACTGGGGAGATTTATTGCCATTAGCCGTTGGATTGTCTGTAATTTCAGATGAGAATAAAGCCCGAAAAAATTTAAAACTGCCAATGTTCAAACAATTCAAAGGTATTATTGCTCTTACACTTAATCCAACAGACGGTGTTGTAAAGCAAACAGGTATTCATAGGTCCCATTATACTTGGTGGCGCACAAAATCATTCAATATGTCAAACCTAAAAATGCTTCAATTATGAGACAATTAAGCTTGTTGCAAATACTTGAACATTACGATGTACCACAGATATTAACTGCAGTGGATGCTACTGGAACAAGATACCTTTGCGTACTTTACGACTGTTCGGAAGACAAAGTTTATAAATATCTCGGCGTTCAGTTGTCGGAAAATCGCTTGCAGTCATTTATAAGCGGGCAATTAGATTTGAGAGATGCATACTTGCATCCCGAAGTTGAAAATGCCCTATATATTGTAGATGTTAAAAATGAGACTTTGATGGCAACGGAAATGTCAGGGACACAAGATTTAAATGAAAATATGTTACCCGAAGTCGGCTATTTTTACGATGAATCAGACATGGCCAATATCTCCACAGCATCTGACACATATCAACTCGAAGTGCCCATTAGCGACAGAACGACATTTTCAACACTTGTCAACAGAATGGGATGGAGAGCTTCTTCGCTTAGAAAAACTGTTGGTGTAACCGCCACAATATAAAACAGAGTTGAACAACGTTGAATTTCGCAAAATTTCCATTATTTTTGCGCCATAAAAATTGAAACATCATGGTAAGAGTAAGATTTGCACCTAGTCCTACGGGACCGCTTCACATAGGCGGCGTTAGAACCGCATTGTATAACTATTTGTTTGCCCGTCACAATGGCGGACAGATGATTCTCCGAATCGAAGACACCGACCAGACCCGCTACGTCGAGGGTGCCGAGGAATACATTATGAATTCGCTCGAATGGTGCGGTATCAAATTCGACGAAGGTATCCGCGAAGGCGGAAAATACGGTCCGTACCGCCAAAGCGACCGCAAGGACATTTATGCAAAGTACGCACAGATGCTCATTGATAATGGTAGCGTCTATATGGCTTTCGATACTCCAGAGGAACTGAACGAACTCCGTGCTGCAGCAGAGAAGGAAGGCAAAACCTTCATTTACAACTTCTCCACTCGCATGAGTCTGCGCAACAGCCTTTCGCTTAGCAAGGAAGAAGTTGACGAGTTGCTGAAAAACGGAACTCCATACGTTCTGCGTTTCAAAGTGCCGGAAAACCGCGTACTCGAAACCCATGACGAAATCCGTGGCGACATCACATTCAACACCAAGGAAATGGACGACAAGGTTTTGATGAAAACCGACGGCTTGCCAACCTACCACCTTGCAAACATCGTTGATGACCATCTGATGGAAATCACCCACGTAATCCGTGGCGAGGAATGGCTGCCATCGTTGCCATTGCATATATTGTTGTACGAAGCATTCGGTTGGGAACATCCGAAGTTCGCTCACTTGCCGCTTATCCTCAAGCCTAGCGGAAAGGGCAAGCTCAGCAAGCGCGACGGCGACCAGCTCGGGTTCCCCGTTTTCCCGATGCAGTTCAACAACAACGGCGAAATGTGCAAGGGCTACCGCGAAGACGGATATTTCCCCGAGGCATTCATTAATATGCTGGCACTTTTGGGCTGGAATCCTGGCACCGAGCAGGAAATCTTCTCGATGGACGAACTGATAAAGGAATTCACTATCGAGCGCGTTGGCAAGAGCGGAAGCCGTTTCGACCCAGACAAGACAAAATGGTTCAACCACCAGTATATTTTGAAGAAATCGGCAGAAGATGTGGCAGAACTTTTCCGCAAGGACTTGGACGCTCGCGGTGTTGACTATTCAAAGATTGACATTGTTCGTATATGTGAACTTATGAAAGAACGTATTTCGTTCATCCACGAAATGTGGAACGAAACCCGCTTCTTCTTCGAGACTCCAACCCAGTTCGACGAAAAGTTCAAGAAGAAATCGTGCAAGGAAGACACCGCAGAGGTTCTTGAAACCTTGATTACCATACTCGACAAGTGCCCCGATTTCAAGCCAGAAACTACCGAAGGTGCTGTAAAGGCTTGGATAGAAGGCAACGAATGGGGATTCGGCAAAGTTATGTCACCGTTCCGTCTGGCTATTGTCGGTGAAGGCAAGGGACCGAGCGTATTCGACATGATTGAGGTCATAGGTAAAGACGAAACATTAAAGAGAATAAGTAATCTTATCAAGGATTTAAAAGCTTAAATATTAAGTTATTATAATATACAAGGGGCTTGATTTATCGAATCAGCCCCTTGTTTGTATAATTTCAATATTAAAACAATGTATCAGCTTATTTCTGATAGTCAATTCTGAAAATATCGACGCAATTACCACCCTTATCCGAACGTCCCTGCGACGTTGTATAGACATATTTTCCATCTTTTGAGATGTCGAGACCAACCGGGTATGAGTCGGCATTAATAGTTGCAACGACTTGCATCTTATTTGCATCTACAACGCAGAGCTTGCTGCTGAAATTGCATGCTGCCACAACATAACGTCCATCAGGTGTTATTTCAATTGTACGAGCTCCAGCACCAACCTGACAATTCGTCCATGTGCTAATCGTTACCTGCTTGTTCTTCATGTTCTTTGCAGCCTCAAGAAAATCATTTAGAGGTATTCGTTGTACATAACCCTTTGAATTAATGCTTAAATACAGATACCCATTCCTTATTACAAGATGGCGAACATTAGGCATCATGCCATTTACAATTCCAATAAATGAAAAGTTAGACATATCTATAACTGCAATTCCTCCACTACCTCCCATACATCCTACAAGCAAATATTTGTTGTCGGGTGTAAACACAGTGCCACGCAAACAATATCCGCTGTTTACATCACGGTTTACGGGAGTTGTAAGACTGTAATTCAAATCCAACTTATATCCTATTATCACGCACGACAGATAATGCCAGTCGTCGATTGATTCTCCCGATATATCAATGATACCAACTGTATTGTCGCCCCAATGGGTAATTGCTACATATTTGTTGTCGCCCGATACGGCAATCATCTTTGGCAACGGACCTGTTTCCATCAGTTTTACAATCTGGTCGGTTTCCGTATCAATTATGGCTACTGCGGAAGGATCCTGCGCATTAATATCATAGCTACGCCTGTAATATGGTACCCACAAATACTTTCCGTCATGTGTAAAGACGCTTTCTACAGGTTTTCCGTAAAATATGTTCAGATTTTCGGTATAGTGCGTAAATTTAAACAATCCCGAAGGTTTGCTCCACAATTTGGCATCTGCCGAACCAAAATTATGATTGATAACTTTCAGTTTTTTGTTTGTACCTGTTTCATAAACAACAGTCTTTGCGCCTTCGAGCGAATTTACATAATACTTCTTTCCATTAGGGTGAATATTAACCGACTTTGGCGAATGAATATCAGCATCTTGAGTTTCCTTTTCGGTCCACGAATAATTCTGCTTGCGACCTTCGAGAGTAATCGTAAATGCACCATCACTTGATTTCACACTTGTGCCTATAGCCGGATGGACTACTGCCGGAGTATTGTCCTGTGCCTGTAATTTTCCTGCTGTTAAAACTAAAACAACAGTGGCCAATAAATAAAACAAATTCTTTTTCATACTAATAATATTCAGGTAAAACCCTGCAACCTTTAATGTATCTGACTATATAATATTTCTCATTTGATTTCGATATAATTACCCCTCGGCTTATCGTTGCATGAATGAATCTAAAATAATTTTCCTCGGGACAATTTTCAATAACTATTCCAACATGGCCTATCGTATGATAATTTTTTCGACCTCCATAAAAAACGAGATCACCGGCCTGTAAATCATTTTGATTATCAATAATTTTCCAACCATTAGCAAGTTGTCCCGACGAAGATCTGCTCAATTCGTAACCAAACCTACGGAAAACATAGGAAGTAAAACCAGAACAATCGAACATGTCGGGTCCTCCATGCCCATGACAATATGGAACGCCAAGGAATGTCTTTCCGTATTCTATAATACTATCAACCAGCATGATAATAGTTGAATCATTGGCTACTTCTAACTCATTTTCTACTTTTAGTGAATCTTGTGAAGCCAAAGTATCAATCTTCAGCGAATCAGACTGCTGCAAAAAATCAGGCCGGCAAAAAGTTTCAATATCGTTGTTTCCAGACAGACACAACCGTACATCTACCGTATTTACGACTATTACAACGGAAGAAACAAACAGAATTGAAAACAAAATATTTCTACACAAATTCATTGGATTGCAAAGGTAATCAATTTTCCACAAAACTAAATACTCATAACAAAAAATACTCTATTTTTGGCAGACTAAAATTACACTAGACTACTATGCATAACACAAATTGCATTTCAATAACAGATGCCACCGAAAACAACCTGAAAAACATTTCAGTTGACATTCCCAAGCATCAGATTACAGTATTTACAGGCGTTTCTGGTTCGGGAAAATCATCTCTCTGCCTCGACACCATTGCCGCTGAAAGCCGCCGCGAACTCAACGAAACATTTCCGAGCTTCGTACAGCAATACCTGCCTAAATATGGTCGTCCCAAGGTCGGAAAGATTGAAAACATGCCTGTGACAATAGTCATCGACCAGAAGAAACCCGCATCGAACAGCCGTTCCACGGTAGGCACCTACACAGATATCCAGCCGTTGCTACGACTGCTGTTTTCGCGCGTAGGAAAACCGTTTGTCGGATATTCCGATTCGTTTTCGTTCAATCACCCTGCTGGAAGCTGTCCTCGCTGTGCCGGCTTGGGCGAAATCCGCGAACTCGACATCCATAAGCTTGTTGATTTCGACAAGTCGCTAAACGACGAGGACACAATACATTACATCGCTTTTGGTAAAGGCGGATGGCGTTGGATCCGCTATGCACACAGTGGACTTTTCGACCTCGACAAGAAGATAAAGGACTACACCCCCGAAGAACTCGATCTTTTCCTGTATTCACCACAGATAAAACTGAAGAACCCACCGTCAAATTGGCCAAAGACAGCCAAATACGAAGGTCTTGTTCCGCGAATGTACCGCAGCATTATAAATTCGGAAGAAGGTCTGCTTCACGCTGCGGCAATAAACCCGATGCTTACAATGGGTACCTGTCCAGATTGCAAAGGAACCCGACTTAACGAAAAAATCCGCTCCTGCCGCATAAACGGCAAGAACATTTCAGAAGTTGGCGACATGCCGATTTCGGATCTTGTAGATTTCATTGCTGCCATCGACGACCCGCTGGCAGTTGACATCAAGCGTGAACTATCGAAGCGACTACAGGCACTGATGCAAATTGGGTTAGGCTATTTATCGCTAAGTCGTGGTACAGGAACACTTTCCGGAGGCGAAGCCCAACGCATAAAGATTGCAAAATACATCAATTCACCTCTTACCGACATGGCCTACGTACTCGACGAACCAAGCGTCGGACTGCATCCTCAGGACATTAACAAGCTGAAAGATTCGCTTCGCAACCTGCGCGACCACGGCAATACTATATTGATTGTTGAGCATCATCGAGAAATAATTGCAATGGCCGACCATATTATCGATATGGGACCTAAGGCTGGCGCACATGGTGGAGAAATCATGTACGAAGGTTCGTATGAAGGACTTTTGAAGTCCGACACCATATCGGGCAAAATGCTTCGCAGCAAGAGCCAGTTCAAAACTGAAATTCGTAAGCCACAAGGATTTATAAGCATAAAGGATGCAACCTTACACAACCTGAAAAGCGTATCGGTTGACATACCATTAGGTGTAATGACCGTGATAGCAGGTGTTGCAGGTTCGGGAAAATCGTCGCTGATGGAGGAATTTCAGCAGCAATGCGACCGCAAAACCATATTCATCGGGCAGAAAAACATAGGCATAAACCTTCGTTCAACCCCTGCCACCTACCTTGAAATCTCCGACCCGATACGCAAGTTGTTTGCACAGGCAAGCCACAGCAACATGCAGCTTTTCTCGTTCAACTCGAAGGGCGCATGTCCAGCCTGCGGAGGAAAAGGCGTAATAATATCAGACATGGCTTTCATGGAGTCGATAGTAACCGTCTGCGACGTTTGTCACGGAACAAGGTACAACGAGGAAGCTCTTTCGCATCGTTACAAAGGCAAGAACATTGCTGAAGTGATGGGGCTAAGCGTTGAAGAAGCAGTGGAATTCTTTGCCGACCAGCCATTTTTGCCAAAACTGAAGGCCTTGGAAAAGGTAGGACTTGGCTACCTGCATCTCGACCAGTCGATGACAACGCTTTCTGGCGGTGAATTGCAACGCATAAAGCTTGCCGACCAGCTTCACCGAAGTGGAGAAATTTTCATCCTTGACGAACCAACAGATGGCTTGCATCTGGATGATATTCATAAACTTCTAAACCTTTTCAACGAAATGACCGATAGTGGCAACACTCTCATCCTCATCGAACATAGCATGGATGTGATGAAGCAAGCCGACTACCTCATCGAAGTAGGTCCTGAAGGTGGAGAAGCCGGTGGACGACTGTTATTTGCAGGAAAACCCACAGAAATATTCAACTGCAAACAATCGGTAACAGCAAAGTACCTGTAATAGATTCTTTGCTACATTACAGAACCGCTCTACATTATTTCCAAAAATGTGGATAATATTGTGTATATACCAAGGATTATTATTATAGAGCCCCCTACCCTGTTGATTATTAAAAAATGCCGTGGCCTGATTTTCCTACGGAAAAAACTAAGTGACATTGTCAGGAATGTCCACCATAAAAACGACCCAAGCACAAAACCAACCATTATAAGTATACCGGTAATGATTTCGTTCCTATCGGAAATACAATCTCCAGCACCAACATTAAACATTGCAAAGAATGCAAATATGTATGTCATTGCTCCAATAAAATTGGAAAGAGTAAGTGCGACCACCGAAATGAAATCCTGCCATAACGAATTGCGTGTATCCTTGCTTTTTCTTATATCTTTCAGTACATTGCGCTTGAACATGAAAACACCGAAAATAACAACAATGATGCCCCCTATTACACCAAGAATAGGTTTGTATTCCTGTATCTTGTGAAAAATAAGCGAATATAGGAAATATGATAGCGCTGCCATTATTGTATCAGCAAATACCACCCCAAGGCCAGAAATAAAAGATGATATACGTGGCCGTGTGAGTGCACGTTGAATACAAAGAACAGCAACTGGACCTACCGTTATCGAAGCTGTAAGTCCAACCATTGCACCGCTGAATATTTCAGAAATCACAATGCAAAGAAACAAACTTTTTTTTAATGTTTGACATATTCAATAATATACTTGTGATATTTTTTTTCTATAAGAGCAAATTTCAAAATACAGAAGATTTTTTTCAGTAGCTACTAATAAAATTATTACTTTAGCCGTCTAAATTTAATAAATGAAAAGCCATGTTGAGCGAAAACGAAATAAGACGTCAGAAAAGTCTATTGGAAGGAGAAGGAAATTTTGTGGAAATTGTTGCACCGGCAACTCCTCAGAAGGGAATAACCATAGTTGACAACCAGCAGCATTTTATAGATTGCTACGAGGAAAAATGTAAAAATTACAAGGTTGAAAAGTTTGTCCCAGCATCTGGTGCTGCCACAAGAATGTTTAAACGCCTGATTGCTTTTAATAATGAGCCTAATCTAAAGAATCTGCACGACGGAGGAAAATATTCTGTTAAGACAACTATAGATTCTCTTAAGAACTTTGCCTTTTTCGACACATTAATTGCCAGCATAAAAGATGTTAAGAATTTAGAAGAAGTTTCTGATAAAATACTGCATGAACCGCTTAACTATGCCGGATTACCAAAAGGTCTTGTCGAGTTTCACAAATATGACGGATTTTCGCGTACAGCATTCGAGGAACAAATATATGAAGCAGTTGCGCTTAACAAATCCGAAGAGCCCGCAAAACTTGAATTTACTGTTTCTGAAGAACATTTCGAGATGTTCAAGTCCTTGCTGGAAAATATTTTATCCAAAAACAAATTAAATATTGAAGTTGATTTTTCATTTCAGGAAAAATCAACAAATACAGTGGCAATATACGAAAACGGAGAACTGGTAAAAGACAATTCTGGAGAACTTTTCACACGGCCAGGTGGACATGGATCTCTCCTTCAGAACCTTAACAGAATTGATGCCGACATTATCTTTATAAAGAACATCGACAATATTGTTCACCAAGATTATACAGAAGAAACTTTACCATACAAGGAAATGCTTGGCGGAATGTTGATCGAGACTGTTGAAAATATCAAGTCGTATATGGAAAGTCTGGCTTCTGATAAATCGGCAGAAAATTGTAACCGCATAGCAGATAGTTTGGAAAAGGTATTTTACACCGATTTTGAACGCAATGATAACCTTTGTGAAACACTTATTCAATTTATGAATAGGCCGATCCGCGTTTGCGGAATGGTGAAAAATACTGGAGAACCAGGCGGTGGTCCTTTCTTTGTACGAAACGGTGAAAATGTATCGTTGCAAATAGTTGAAAAAGCTCAGATAAATCTTGAAAATGCAAGTCAGAAAGAACATTTCAAAAATTCAACACATTTTAATCCTGTTGATTTAGTATGCTATACAAAAGATTATCAAGGAAATAAATTTGATTTGAATAATTTCGTCGATCCTTCAACCTGCTTCATTTCCGAAAAAACATACAATGGCAAACCTATTAAGGTTCTCGAACATCCTGGACTTTGGAACGGATCTATGGCCAATTGGCTTACAATTTTTGTCGAAGTGCCATTAATTACATTTAATCCTGTTAAGGAATTGAACGACTTACTTAGAAAAGAACATCAGCCGCACAATTCCGCTGTGAACTTCTAATGCTAGAAAACATACAGTTAAAATACAAAAATCACTAATTTTGCAATCACAATACATGATTGTATAAATATTTTTTAATCAGCATTTTAGGCATGAAAGAACTGAGAAATATAGGAATCGCAGCGCATATCGACGCTGGCAAGACAACGGTATCGGAACGAATACTTTATTTCACTGGAGTGAACCGTAAGCTCGGTGAAACCCACGACGGGCAGGCTACGATGGACTTCATGAAGCAGGAACAGGAACGTGGTATCACGATTGCATCAGCAGCAATTACCTGCACTTGGAACAATCACCAGATAAACTTGATTGACACCCCTGGTCACGTTGACTTTACTGTGGAAGTGGAGCGTTCGTTGCGTGTAATCGACGGAATGATAGCCGTTTTCTGTGCTGTAGGTGGTGTAGAGCCGCAAAGCGAAACCGTATGGAATCAGGCCGAGCGCTATCGTGTACCGCGCATCGCTTTCGTCAACAAGATGGACCGCACTGGTGCAAACTTCGGCGAAGTCGTCATGCAAATGAACAAGTACCTAGATGCCAACGCCTTGCCATTGCAAGTGCCTATGGGTGCAGAAGATTCTTTTGCCGGTGTAATCGACATCGTTCGCAACATTGCATATACCTTTGCCGATGGCAAGCGCTTCGAAAATCCTATTCCTGCCGAATATACATCACAGGTCGAAGAAGCCCGTACTTTCATGATTGAAAAGCTTGCCGACGGCGACAACGAAATAATGGAAATGTATTTCGACGGAAAGGAAATTCCTGAAGAAAAGCTGAAGAAGGCAATCCGCGAGCAGACCTTGAAGCTTTTGATTACGCCTGTTTTCTGCGGTGCTGCATACAAAAACATTGGTATCCAGCTTCTGCTTGATGCCGTTGTTGATTATTTACCGTCGCCTATTGATGTTGGCTCAGTAATCGGCACCGACCTGCACGACAGCGAAAAGACTCACAGTCGCAAGCCATTCGACAACGAAAAGTTTTCTGCATTGGCTTTCAAGCTGATAAACGACCCGTATGTTGGCCAGCAGACCTTCATCCGAATTTTTTCAGGCAAGCTTACAAGCGGAATGGCAGTTTACAACTCATCGAAGCGCAAGCCCGAGAGAATCGGACGTATTTTCCGCATCAAGGCAAAGGAGCGTCAAGAGATTACCGAGGCCGGTGCTGGAGAAATCGTTGCATTGGTAGGTATGAAATATACCAAGACAGGCGACACCTTGTGCGACCAGGAATTCCCGTTGTACTTGGAATCTATTCACATTCCTGAACCCGTAATCCAGTTGAAGGTACAGCCGTCAAATCAGAAAGACAAGGACAAGCTGAGCGAGGCTCTTGGTCGTCTGGTAAACGAAGACCCATCGTTCCACGCAAAGTACAACGAGGAAACCGAGGAAACTGTAATTTCGGGCATGGGCGAGTTGCACCTTGAGATTATGGTTGACCGTCTAAGAACTGAATTTAAAGTAGATGTTGAAGTTGGTGAGCCAGCTGTTGCATTCAGGGAAACCATTACCGCGCCTGTAGAGACCATGTACAAGCATGTAAAGCAGACAGGCGGTCACGGACAGTACGCGCATACAATCATGCGCATGGAGCCGAATCCGGGCAAGGGCTACGAGTTTGTCGATGTGGTCAAGGGCGGCAACATTCCTGGAGAGTACATTCCGTCGGTTGACAAAGGTGTATGCAACATTATGGAACGTGGTATCCTGTCGGGATTCCCAGTTGTGGATGTCAAGGTTACGCTGCTCGATGGTTCGTATCATCCTGTCGATTCGTCGGATATGGCATTTCAGCTGTGTGCCGAATTGTGCTTCAAGAGCGGATTTATGAAGGCAAGTCCTATATTGCTCGAGCCAGTGATGAAGGTAGAAGTCAACACTCCAGACGATTACATTGGCGACGTTGTTGGAAACCTCAACCGCCGCCGTGGAAAGATTGAAGCAATGAGACGTTACCGCAAGGGTTCTCAGAAGATAGTAGGACTTGTACCGCTTATGGAAATGTTCGGCTATGCAACCCAGTTGCGCAACATAACATCGGGCCGTGCCAACTATTCGATGGAATTCTACCAGTACATGGAAATGCCTTTGAACATACAGACCGAAGTGCTGAAGAAGTTGAATGAGAAGAAATAGCCATGGAAATTGTATTTTTGGGAACGGGAACATCACAAGGCACTCCAATTTTAGGATGCGATTGCGAAGTATGCAGATCTATCAACCCAAAAGACAAGAGGTTGCGTTCGTCGGTGCTGATACACCACAATGGGCTTGACCTGCTCATTGACTGTGGACCGGATTTCCGATACCAGATGATTCGCGAAGGGGCAAACAATGTTGATGCTATTCTGTTTACTCACGGGCATATCGACCATACTGGAGGCCTTGACGACATTCGTCCGCTCAATTATCTCACCAAGAAACCTATGGAAATATATGCCGAGCAACGTGTAATTGACGCATTGCACAAGCAGTTTTTCTATATCTTCGACAACAGTACATATCCAGGAGTCCCAAAAGTAAACATTCACCCTGTGGATTCTAAGGCCGATTTTACAATAGGAAACATCAATGTGACACCAATACGCGCTTATCATGGACAATTGCCTATATTGGGCTTTAGAATCGAAAATTTTGCCTATTTAACCGATGTAAAGGTTGTGCCCGAAGAAGAGATGCCCAAACTGCATGGAGTTGATATTCTCGTGATAAATGCACTACAATACGATGCTCACCCAATGCATTTTACTCTCGACGAAGCTGTAGCCTTTGCAAAGAACATAGGTGCAAGAAAAACATATTTCACACATGTAGGTCATCGCATATCATATAACGATGCAATGAAGAAACTGCCACCCAACATGGAACTGGCTTATGATGGTTTGCATTTATCTTTGTGAAAAACAAACCAGTAGCTCAACTTATATAAATACGCTTACGACTAAACATATAGCTACAAGAATAATGTAGTAGGAGAAAGCTTGTGTATCAATATATTCTTTGGGACGTATTCCATATAATGATTTTACTACGGAAACGAGAATTATTTTTTCAATTATGTTTCCTATCAGAAATGCGACCGCAACACCAAGTATACCAATAAGATTAATCAGTATTATACTTAATGCCAAATTCACCAGAATGTTTATTGCTGCAGCAGCCAGTATTGGACGACTTTGACGTTTGCCAATAAGAATGCTCTCTGGAATAATAAACCTAAAAATTGAGGCAAAGCAATATACATTGAAAATCAATGCACTTCCGTAGAAATCTGTGTTAAATACCAACGGATAAAAATATTTGCTGGATATTATTGCGACCATTGCAAGCGGTATGAAAATGTGCATTATGTGCTTACTTTCATGCCTTATGCTTGCAAGAATATTCGACTGGTTATCATTATTGGCAATACGAGAAGCCATGGCTTCCGACAATGCCGTTACCGGCAATAGTATCAATGGAAATTCCTTTGCTCCATACCTGAATAGTGCATAATGGCTTTCATCAAATTTACTTGCTACAAGAAAACTATCTAAATATTGTATTCCCTTAACAATCAATACGCTGAGAATAAATATCCATGATAGCCTAATAAAATTGGACATGTATTTGATGGATAATCTTATCCTTGAATATCTGAAGACAATAATTATCAGCCAAATAAATTTTATTGCATTAGTTGCCAAAAGTCCATACAATCCATATCCGAGATCATTGGTAATAATTACAGGAACTGTGACCGCAAAAATCTGAAAAGAAAAAACTATTGCTCCGTATGCAGCAATATGTTGCGGCTTATTCTCGATTAGATATATGTATTCTATAAGATTTGTTGGGCATGATAATACTATGTATGCCAGCAGGATTTTTAAGTATGGAATACGACCACCACTAAATCCTACAAAATTTGCAATTTGCTCTTGCAATACAAATACGGCTCCTGCTGTAATCACTGATATAAATATAAATATCAGTGTTATGTTGAAATATGCATCTGTTTTTTCATTTCGAGGCTCGCGCTTAAGCGAAAGCATTGACTGTATCATTCCGCCAGTCCAGAAAAAGCAAGAAGCACCCGAAATAAGCAAAAATGTTTCGTACGTTCCGATTTGGCTTATACCAATTTTTGTTTTCGACAGCACTACGCCTACAAGCAGCAATGCTACAAAACGGAACAACTGCAAAAACTGCAGAGACCGAACATTGTTAAGGTATTTTTTTATGATTGACACCTGCTACTTTCCGAGACTTTCAAGATAACCAGCCATAATTTTCTGTATATACTTTCCAATTATGTCAAACTCGAGGTTAACAATTGTTCCCACCTTAATGCAATGAAAATTAGTAACCTGGTAGGTATAAGGTATTATTGAAACAGAAAATGTATTCGATTTCGAATTCACTACTGTTAGACTTACGCCATTCACCGAAACAGAACCTTTTTCCACAGTTATATTGCCTTTAGACTTGTCATACTCAAACGTGAAATACCAACTTCCGCCATTTTCTGTTACGTCTATGCATTTGGCTGTCTGGTCAACATGACCTTGAACCATGTGTCCATCAAGAAGTTTATCCATTGTCATGCTACGTTCAATGTTCACTTCATCACCAATATTCAGCAATCCTAAGTTAGACTTGTCAAGGGTTTCCTTCATTGCTGTAACTTTGTATGTCTTTGCAGTTTTGTCTATTTCTACCACAGTGAGACATACGCCATTATGCGCTACACTTTGATCTATACGCAGCTGATCACCAAATGAACATGTAAAATAAAAATGAATGTTACTCTGATCTTTCTCAATCTTGACCAATTTTGCGGTTTCTTCTACTATTCCTGAAAACATAACTGAATTTTATTTGATACGCAAATTTACATAAAAAATTAAATTCATGAATATTCTCTAAAAATAATTATAGGCATAAATGTATTAACCAGTATTTCTCAAAAATTAACACTTCCGCGTTAAAAACTTAATTATCAACATCACAACATTATTCACTACATTTGACGATTTGAATGAGATAAATTGTAATAGATACTAAACAACTGATAATAAAAGCAATAAGCAATTAAGATGTTTACAACATTATGGTAAAGCCAATCAGCATATTAGACAAAGACTATTCTCAGTGGCTGAAAGATTTAAGTTCGCGATATAGAAGAAGCCAGATAAAGGCTGCTGTGAAGGTAAATCAAGAAATGCTACAATTCTACTGGGAATTAGGTAGAGATATTGTGGAAATGAAAGCAGAAAGTCGTTGGGGCAGTGGATTTATGAAAAAATTAAGCCACGACCTAAAATTAGAGAACCCAGACGCCACTTGTTTTTCAGAAACTAACTTGTTGTATATGAAGAATTTCTATATTCTTTTCGCTCCATATGGTGAAATTACTCCCCAACTTGAGGAGCAAATAGAACAAGTGTCATCAATTACTCCCCAAGTTGAGGAGAAAAAGAAAATTACTCATAAAATTAATTCTTTGCTCTTTATGATTCCATGGGGACATCATAAACTATTGATTGATAAATTCAAAAAGAAGATGTCTCAAGACGAAGCATGGTTTTATGTAACAAAAACTATTGAAAAAGATTGGAGTAGAGACATATTACTTAATTTTATTGATTCAGACCTTTATCATCGAGATAGCAAGGCTATTTCTAATTTTAAAATTACACTACCTAAAGAACTAGGAATTTTAGCACAAGACCTGACAAAAGACCCTTATAATTTTGCTTTTACAGGAATTACTGGTTCATATAACGAACGATTATTAAAAGAAGCTTTGCTAAATAATATTACTAATTTCTTAATTGAATTGGGTTCAGGTTTTGCATACGTTGGTAAGGAATATCGATTGCAGGTTGGCGAAACAGAAAAATTTATTGACTTATTGTTCTACAATCTTAATTTATCGTGTTATGTGGTGGTTGAAGTAAAAATTGGTAAATTTGAATTTGCCGATGCAGGACAGTTAGGAGGATATGTGGTTTCTTGCAATCACATACTTCGAAAGGAAGGACGCGACAATCCTACTATAGGTCTTCTTATTTGCAAATCAAAAGATCGAATTGAGGCCCAATATGCATTAGAATCCAGCACACAGCCAATTGGCATTTCAGAGTATGAACTTGAACGCTTCTACCCTACAAAAGTGGAAGGTGCCATCCCTACAATCGAAGAAATTGAGACAAAATTGAGTAAAATGATTAAAGAAACTACAAAGTAAATGACTGAAAATTACGATGTTATAGTAGTAGGCGCTGGACATGCAGGCTGCGAAGCGGCAGCGGCGGCAGCAAATATGGGAAGCAAAGTGCTACTCGTGACAATCGACATGAACAAAATCGCACAGATGTCGTGCAACCCCGCTATGGGTGGAGTTGCCAAAGGTCAGATTGTCAGGGAGATAGATGCACTTGGCGGACTTTCGGGAATCGTTACCGACAAGGCAATGATACAATTCCGAATGCTCAACATGTCGAAAGGCCCAGCAATGTGGAGCCCTCGCGCCCAGTGCGACCGAATGGTCTTCAGCGGCGAATGGCGAAGCCAACTCGAAGCAATAAAGAATGTTTCGTTTCTGCAAGATACTGTAAATAAGGTGATTGTAGAAAATAATCGCGTCTACGGAATCGAAACCTACCTCGGGATAAAAGTTTACGCAAAAGCAGTAATCCTCACCACTGGCACTTTCCTTAACGGTCTGATGCACATAGGACATAGCCATTTCGAAGGCGGACGAATTTCGGAACCTGCAGCTGTTGGTCTTACACAGAACCTCGCAAAACTCGGTTTCACCTACGACCGCATGAAGACAGGAACCCCAGTAAGAATCGACGGCCGTACCATCGATTTCTCTGAGCTTCAAGAACAAAGCGGCGATGAAACCATAGTTCCGTTCTCGTACATGCACAACTACAACCAGCATTTCCTGAAACAGCGTAGTTGCTACATTACATATACGAGCGAAGAAGTTCACGATACTCTGCGCAAAGGACTTAAGGATTCGCCACTGTACGACGGAACTATAAAGAGCATAGGTCCACGCTACTGCCCGAGCATCGAGACAAAACTTGTAACTTTCCCCGATAAGGACAAGCACCAGCTTTTCCTCGAACCAGAAGGGGAGACCTCAGTGGAATTTTACCTCAATGGCTTCTCATCGTCTTTACCGATAGATGTGCAGTACCAAGCTTTGCGCAAAATCAAAGGCCTTGAAAATGCCAAGATTTTCCGTCCAGGATATGCCATAGAGTACGACTTCTTCCACCCTACCCAACTGAAAGCCACATTGGAGACTAAACTCATTGAAAATCTGTATTTTGCAGGACAAATCAACGGCACAACAGGCTATGAAGAAGCTGCAGGCCAGGGCATTATCGCTGGTATAAACGCTCATTTGAAAATCAACGAAAAACCAGAGTTCACTCTCAACCGCGACCAAGCTTACATTGGTGTTCTCATCGACGATCTCATCACTAAGGGTGTTGACGAACCTTACAGAATGTTCACTTCGCGTGCCGAATTCCGCATACTTCTCCGTCAAGATAACTGCGATGTTAGGCTCACAGAACTTTCGCATAATATTGGTCTTGCAACAGATGAACGCTTACGAGTTTTTGAAGACAAGATTACAAAGCGCGACCAGCTTATCGACTTCTGCAACAATCAGAGCTGCAAGCCAGAAACTATTAACGCAATGCTCTCTGAATTAGGAAGTTCGGAGCTAAAACAGAGTATAAAGATGAACAATATTATCACTCGTCCACAGGTGAAAATCAAGGATTTATGTCGTTTTGACAATGAACTTAACACGCTTGTTTCGGGCTTTGGCGACAAGAAGGACGAGATAGTTGATGCAGCCGAAATACTGCTGAAATACTCCGGCTATATAGAGCGTGAAAAACTCATTGCAGACAAGTTGAAGCGACTTGAAAATATCGTCATCGAAGGCAAGATTAACTATGCAGAAGTGAATTCACTTTCGACTGAAGCAAGGCAGAAACTGATGAAAATTAATCCGCACACCATTGGTCAGGCATCACGAATTAGCGGTGTTTCACCTTCCGACATAAGTGTGCTATTGGTACTGATGGGAAGATAATATTTTGCTCCCCGAGCCTGTCGAAGGGGCAAATAAAAGTATAAATTAAAATTCAATAATGACAAATTTTAAACATATTACACCTCGGTTTCGATACTTCGACTGGCTCAGTAGCCGAAGCTCAACCAGTGCATTTCGCCCCCTGAGCCTGTCGAAGGGAAGAGGTAATGGAAGTAATAAATGTTTCATGTGAAACAATTATAACAACAAGATAATGAATAAAATAGAAAATAAAAATATTATGCAAACGAACAGCACTCATCGCCCCTTCGACAAGCTCAGGGAGCGAACCAGAAAAATAGAAGGTTACATTGTCGATGTTCTCAACAGAAAAATATTCAAGGGTGAAATCACAATCGATAATGATAGGATTGTAAAAATCTCTCCGAAGGAAACAACAAGTGATGTCTATATTTTGCCAGGTTTGATTGATTCGCACATTCACATCGAAAGCACAATGATGATACCTAGCGAATTTGCTAAGGTTGCAGTCAAGAACGGTACTATTGGAGTTGTCACCGACCCACACGAAATCGCGAATGTGCTTGGAGAAAAAGGTATTGATTTTATGATAAAAAACTCAGAATCAACACCTTTGAAGACATTCTACTGTGTTCCGTCTTGCGTTCCAGCAACCACATTCGAGACCTCTGGAGCTACTCTCGATGCCGAAAAAATTGACAAGATTTTCACTAAATATGGTTTGAAAGTACTTGGTGAAATGATGAATTATCCAGGCGTAATATTCGATGATCTAGAAGTTCTGGCAAAGATCGAAGTTGCAAAGAAACACGGTGCCGTTATCGATGGTCACTCTCCGCAAGTCAGTGGCGACAACTTGAAAAAATATATTAACGCAGGTATTAGCACCGACCACGAATGCAGAGATATTGACGAAGCAATCGAAAAAATAAACCTCGGTATGAAAATTCTTGTCCGCGAAGGTTCGGCTGCAAAGAATTTTGATGCTTTATACCCTCTAATTTCAAAATTCAATAAATCGGTAATGCTTTCGACGGATGATTCACACCCCGACGACCTGTTAAAATTTGGACACATTAACAAAATATTGAAAATGGGCATTAAGTACGGAATTGACATTTTCGACTTACTAAATGCTGCCTGTGTAAATCCTGTAAAACATTATAATCTACCAATCGGACTTCTCCGTGAAAACGATTACGCCGACATGATAATTGTTGATGACCTAAAATCATTCAATATTCAAGAGACAATAATTAATGGTAACACAGTTTACTCGAATGGTCGAATTTTGTTTAGCACAAAAAATATCCAGCCCATCAACGATTTCAATGCACAAAGAATTTCGGAAGTCGATGTAAGAATAGAACCAAAGTCGCAAAAGATAAAGGTTATTGAAATTATCGAAAACGAATTACTCACAAATTGTATTATCGAGAAGGCTAGGGTAGAGGATGGTAATGTTGTTTCCGACACAAAGAACGACATACTTAAAATTGCTGTGATGAACCGTTACTCGAAAGACGCAAAACCACAGATAGGATTCATTAATGGATTTGGCCTTACCGCTGGAGCAATCGCAACATCGGTGGCACACGACAGTCACAACATAATTGCCGTTGGTACTACAGATGAAGAAATTGTAAAAGCAATTAATGAAATTATCGACAACAAAGGTGGAATGTGCTATGTAAAGGGAGTGGACTACTACACCTTGCCGCTTGAGTTTGCTGGACTGATGACTCAGCAAAGCTGCGAACACATTAGCTATATGTACAGTCGAATGAATCACATTGTAAAGAGTAACGGTTGCAGGCTTGCATCTCCATTCATGACACTATCTTTTATGTCACTTCTGGTAATTCCAAGTCTCAAACTTGGCGACAAGGGATTGTTTGATGTGGACAAATTCGAGATGACAGATTTGTTTGTAAAATAACCAAATGTTTCATGTGAAACAATATATAAAACATTGATTATAAATAATTTAATATTAAAATATTTCAACTATTTAACTAACACTCAGGGTGTAAATGATAAATTATAAAAATCATTCCACTGTGCGTAGTCAAAGTGAAGGATTTTAACCAAATGTTCCACATGAAACATCTAATAAACCACTATAAATCAAAATATTAAACATCAAATATATGAAAATTCTAATTCAACGAGTGAAACATTCAAAATGCACCGTAGATGGCAAAGAAATTTCTAAAATAGGACGAGGGATACTCGTATTTGTAGGTATAACAAACGACGACACAACAGAAGATATTGAATGGCTAGCAAACAAAATGGTAAATCTCCGCATTTTCAACGACGAGGACGGTGTTATGAACAAATCATGCATCGAAATTGACGGAGAAATTATGATAATAAGTCAGTTCACCCTACACGCCCGTACAAAGAAAGGAAACCGCCCATCATATGTCGATGCAGCAAAACCTGAAATCTCAGAACCTCTATACAACAAATTTATCGAAACAGTAAACTCACTAACTGGCAAAACTTCAGCCACTGGCATCTTTGGAGCCGACATGAAGATTGAACTCCTCAACGACGGACCAGTGACAATAATCATAGACTCAAAAAATAGGATATAAAAAAAGTTGCAGCCCGTAGACTGCAACTTATAAAAGAATTCTAATACTTATTTTTGTGGAGCCTTGAAGACAAATGGCATCACGAAATTTACGCGTACAGTTTTTCCCTTAACTTTGCCAGGGGTCCATTTAGGCATTGACTTTACCACGCGAACTGCCTCTGCATCGCAACTCTTATCGAAGCCTCTCGCAACCTTCACATCAGTAATCGAACCATCTTTCTCGATGACAAATGATACATAGGTCTTTCCGCTGATGCCTTTTTCCTTGGCTTTTTCGGGATACACGACATTTTCTTGGAGAAATTTAACCATGGCTTCGTTACCACCGGGGAATTCGGGCATCACTTCGAGAGCATCTGTATTGTAGATACTGTCTTTGCTTTGTGAAATCTTAATCCTGATGTCCTCCAAAGTCTTTGCTTCAGCACTATTTTGCTGTTCTTCATTTTGTTCCTTAGCTGTCGCATTTGTATTGGCTACCAACATTACTGCCAACACAGGTAGCGTGACCAGGAGTCTCCACCAGAGTCCCTTGGTCTTTTCATTCTTTGTAATCATCTTAATTCGTTTTTTAGTTAATATTAAACTGAAATTATTACTCATTCTGCTAAAATCGACAGCCGTGCACTGCTGCAAAATCAGCATCATGTAGTCTCTCTTGTTTGCGCCAGCATCAACCACATCGCGATCAGCCTGATATTCATGAATACACTGCAAATCCCTCTTGAATAGATAGATAAAAGGATTGAACCATTGCAGTAACATCATAAGCTCAACAAAAACTATATCCAATGAATGATGATGGCTAATATGACTCATTTCATGCCTAACAATTTCTTTATCAACTGATTTATTTGGAAAGAAAGCATAGTTTAGGAAAGAGAATGAACCTTGTTCCTTATCTGTATATACAGCAGTATAACCATTGCATTTCTCTTTAGGGGAGCGATAAATTACGAAAAATATCCTTGTCAACTTGAATATAAATAGCAATAACGATACTCCAAAACCTATAAAATACAATATGGCAATTATCTGCCAAAGGTTGTATGTAGGAGCATTGGTTTGTGTTTGGACAGCTGTAGTTGCATCTGAAACGACAACATTTCCATCAGGAGAAATTACAATTTCAGGAAGCATTACTCCGCTGAGCATATTCTGCTTGAAATTTACAATCTCTGGCGACCTATTACTTATAAGTATACCAAGCAACGGCAAAGCCAATGCAAATATTATTGATGCCAATATGTAAAATCTGTTGAATTTGATTCTATTGCTATTATTGAATAACAGACGATAAATAATCCAAAAAACTGCAATGGCAGCAGTAACTGGAAACAGACGACCTAATATTAATTCCTGTGCATTCATGGCTTATTTTTTTTCGTTTTCAATTGCTTCATCTATTACTTTTTTCAGCGACTCCAATTCCTCAATGCTAAAATTTTCCTTTTTGGCAAAGGAAGATACCAAATCAAGGTAGGAATTGTTGAAATAACGCTCAACAACGCTTCCAAGATAATGCTTTGAATATTCATCCTTGCTTATTAAAGCACTATATCGATTAGCACGGCAAAAAGTTTCGTGAGTTACAAAACCTTTGTTCTCCAATATTTTTATCACGGTAAGTACAGTATTGTATGCGGGTTTTGGTTCGGGAAATGCTGCAATTATCTCGTTGGCAAATCCCTGACCGATGTTCCAGATTACCTGCATCACCTGTTCCTCTCCTTTAGTCAACTCTTTCATCGCAAATGAATTTTTCTTGTTATTAATTTTAATGTCTAATTTTAAATAATTCCGACACTGCAAATATAAATAGATTTTTAAATATACAACTATTTTTTTAGTTATATTTTTAAAAAAGTAATAAATTAATATATACTAAATTGATTTACAATAATTTAAAGAAGAAAAAAATAATCGTATGTACAATTATTTTGTTTAATTATTTTCAAAAATCACTATCCCATCCTCCTCAATATTCTTATAAAAAGGAGTGATTGATTGCTTTTTCCATTCATCATACGAAAACAACTGAGGCTGCACATCAAATCCATTGCGATAGCCTAACTCAACAAATGGAAACGCATATTTATCAAATGACTCATTAAAAGAATTCTTTTCCTTTAAAAAAATCAGCAAATCCCAGTCCGAAAATTCATTGTAATCACCACGCGCACGAGAACCAAAAAGTATCAGTTCTGAACCAGTAGTTCCTTCAAATACAGAAACTGCCAGTCCTTTAATCTTTTTAATAAACTCATTATTATCCATTAAGCAGATTTTCTAAAAATCATCAATCAACTTAATCTCCTTGATGTCGCATTCGCAAAGTTGACCAGATACTGCCTGCACGACTATCTTACCAGATGGCTTCACATCAACGATGCTGCCGCTAATCTCATCCTTTATGCCCTGAATCTTCCACATCATAATCTTACCAAAGCAATAAAGGTTCAGCAGATAGTCGAGACGAAGGTCGGCAAACGGAACATCCTTTATTTCGTTGAGCTTCTTTTCCACCATTCCCGATATGCCAGTTATAAATTTCTTAGCATCGTAGTCCTGACCGGTAATGTTCTTCAGCGAAATGGGGTTCGGCAACCACTTAGGAAACTTCTCCTGGTTAAGATTCAAACCTACACCTATAACAGATGCCTTCACGATATTGCCGTCTAACTTATTTTCAATAAGTATTCCGCCGAGTTTTTTCCCGTCGTAATAAATATCGTTCGGCCACTTAATCTTCGTCGTAATGCCCTTTAATTTCAAAAATTCATATATAGCCATTGAGGTTGCCAGACTTACCTTGAAAATTTCTTCCGTTTTTATTTCGGTAAACAGTGCAATACTGAAAAGTGCGTTCTTATCGTTATCGCTTACCCAGATGTTCTGTCCCATTCCTTTGCCCTTGTTTTGCGAATGGGTGAATACTGTTGTAGGTTCTGTTATCTCTCCCGACAAAAGTTTTTCGGAAAGGTAAGCATTGGTTGAATCAATCTCGTTGAGTTCTATGTATTTCATCGTTTAAAATCTTTTGTAAAATGTTTAGCAAAGGTAGGGAATAATTGATAATTGACAATGGATAATGCACAATTGATAATGGATAAAATGGATAATTGATAATCTGTAGCGACGTAATGCATTGCGTCGCTACTATTTTTCAAAATTTTTCTTTCGCCTCAAATCACATTATCATAATTACAATAAATAAATATTTAATTAAATTTAATTGATGATTATTATTAATACTTGTGAATAGGTTAGTAAATTTGTGAAAATTTGTCTTGCAAGTTACTTACTAAATGTTATTTTATTGCAGCGAAAAAAGTGTAAGATATTTATAATTCAGTATTTTTATATACGCAGAATTTGACATTTTTCATCACCCCCTTATTGGTTAATTTTAGCTCTCCGATTGTTCAAATCGCTCCGCTTTTCTGTTGAAAAAATTACATTAAAAAATTACAAAAAATTCTTGCCAAAATCCAACTTCCATATAGTCGAGCACCTTACAAATCTGCAAGAAAAATTTAATATTTTTTATTCACAGAAATAACCTTTTTGAAACCGATTCTGTTAATTTCAATTTATTTTTTCAATCAACGACTTACGAAAAAATCGATTTTTCAATGATTTTTCATTCAGCAAATTAACCGCATTTTTGAAAAAAGTTGATAAGTTAGCTTGCATATTTCAAAGAGCGTGGAAGTCAAATTAATAATGGATAATGTACAATTAACAATTGATAATTATTCGCACCATTCAGCACCCTGAGCTTGTCGAATGGTAAGCCGAAATATTTTTCTTTAACCTTCACTTCGACAGGCTCAGTGGGCGGTTTTAGTTATTATTCTTCATCAATACAAATACAATCTAATTTATAGACATTTAATAATGGTTGCGTGTAATGTGGCTTTGAATCATATTCTTCACCTGGGTTAACAACATGAATTTTTGCTGTTACCAAAGAATTATGAGATATTTTTTTAGGAACTTTGCCTGTTATAAAATAAATACGATTATTAGAATCATAAAAATTAGCTGTGACTTTCACATTACTAACATAAAAAAAATTAGGATCTGTTTCATAAGGTTCGTCAAGAACTTCCAAATGTCCTTGTATTCCGCCATTGCATGATGACCGTTTCTGGCAACCGCTAAACACTATCATACCCATTGCTACAACGAGTAGTGAAATAAAAAATCTTGATTTCATCTTAATAAATTTTAAAAATTCTATGTCACAAAGAAAAGAAAAATTTCTGAAATACAAAACATAAATCTATGTAATTGACATAAAAAAGATAAAAATTGCCATATAATTTCTCGCACTATTCTGCACCCTGAGTTTGTCGAAGGGTTGTACTATATTATTATTAAAACCTTCACTTCGACAGGCTCAGTGGGCGGTTGCTTCTAGTTAAAGAATTTCTTCACCTCGTTGGCAAAATTCTTTTCCACTTCCTTGCCGTCACGGGTCTTGGCGAGTCCAGCCTTGCCAGTTTCCTTGTAATCGACATTCAGGCGTTCGCCAACTTCGCGCATAGTAAGTACAACTTCATCAGGCGAAACAAACGACTTCACGCCGCTGAGTGCCATAAGTGCTGCGCTGATTGCGTGCGAGGAGTAAATACCGTTACGCTTTACGCACGGAACTTCTACAAGTCCTGCAATCGGGTCGCAGATAAGACCGAGCGAGTTCTTTATTGCAATGGTGAAACCTTCAATCATCTGTTCTACATCGCCGCCTTCTAAGTAAACCAAGGCTGCTGCCGCCATTGCCGCTGCCGAACCGATTTCTGCCTGGCATCCGTAGTCAGCTCCTGCAGTCGAAACATCACCGAAAAGTATCATTCCAAAGAAACCGGCAATCATCAGCGATTCCAGTATCCTGTCTTCTTCCGGCTTGTGAATTTCGTTGTAGGCCTTGAGTACGCCTGGCAAAATTCCACATGAACCTGCTGTTGGACAAGCGATTATAACACCCGACTTTGCATTTATCTCGTTTACGGCCACTGCGTATGCAACTGCCTTTCCGTAAATATTGTCGAAAATCTTGTTGCCTTCGCGGTACTTGTTGATATTCTTCGAATCTTTGCCAGTAAGTTTCAATAAGGTGAGTTCGTTGCTGCGGATTCCATCGTCAACCGACTTCTGCATAATGTTCCAGTAGCTGCGCATCTTGTCGTAAACCTGCTTGCGGTCGGTGTTCTGCAGCTGTCTTTCAATGTCAAGTATAAGGTCGATAAGATTGATTTTTTCCTCGTTTACATATTCTATAAGTTCCTCGAAAGTGTGGAATGGCATCATTGGAAGTTCAGTAGCCGAATTTTCGTTGTAAATCTTTGCAATTTTCGGCAGATTTGCGTTCTTTTCGTTGATTTTTTCAATTTTTCCACCATTAAGGACAGTATCAATCTTTCCGTCGAGTGCAAAATCGAGCATTCCGTCGTAGAATCTTATCTCAACATTTCCAGCACCGATTGAAAAACCTGTTACACAATGTGTTCCCTTGTCGGTCTTGAAGATGACTTCGGCAATGTTTGCATTCTTCTGGTCGGCGTATCTTGCATCATCTTCGGCAGAACCTTTCTTGTATCCGTTGAACTTTGCGGTGCAGTTTGCAAACTTTATTCCGTTCTTGCTCAACGATTGCGGGTCTCCGGCTTCAATCATACGCGGGTCGTCGGTAACATAACCGCAAAGTCCGCCGCCGAGAGCCGATGGAGTCTTGTGACCAACGCCAGTATCGCGGAACGAACCAATAAGTTTTACTTCGACAGTTTCAATAGTTTCGCCCGACTGTTCAACAGCGCAGATAATATTTCGTGCAATCTGTCCTATGCGGTTTGCACCAGCAGTGTGCGAGCTCGACGGACCAACCATAGCAGGACCAACAAGATCGAAAATACTCATCGGCTTAATGTAGCACTGGATGTAGCGTTCGAAGTCGTCGCCTATCGAGTCAATTTCTTCCTTCGGAAGTAGCGAACTTATTTCGATAGCTATTTCGTAGTAAACATCAATTTTCTTGTCCGACTTCTTAACCTGCCACAATTCCATGTAGTCGCAGTTGAGTTCGTGACGTTCGATGGTTTCAAAAATGTTTGAAATCAATGTGTTGTGCGAGATATTGACGCATTTTAGCAACAATGTTGTCTTTTTCTTAGCCTCGTCAACCTTGCATCCGAAATCGACGTACTTTGTAATCTTGTTGTTCTTGTCGATGAATATTTTCCTGAAATCCTCGGTATTTGGAATGTTGAATTCGTTTCGGCGCGAACTGAACTCAAGGTCTTCGTAGAACGAAGCAAGTATGAAATCGTGTTCCTTGCTCGGGAAAACCCTGTACATCAGCACATTGTTCTTTGTACCGGATACGACTTTCAGAATTTTGTTTTTCAGGCGCTTGAGGTCGAAGTTGTAGAAAACGAACTCCTCGATGTCGCCTTTCTGCTTGAATATCTTTGTGTGGTTGTTGGGGTCGATTATCTTGTTAAGGTACATTTCGTGTTCTGCGAAATCTTCCTTGTCCATTACCTCGAAGTAAATTTCGGGCATCAGTTCCTTTAAGCTTTTCATTGTTGTAAATTTTATTTTTGTGCAAAACTACATTCTGCACGGCAAAATCCATAAAAATCTTATGCTATTTTTTCAACATTTGGATTAACAAAGGGAAAAGTAAAAATCAAGAACAAAAGTAAGCTACTAACTTTTTATTCAGAAATTCTTTTGGATAACATATTTTGTAAGTTTTCATCATTTTTTCTGTTATCCCATATAGCAACAATCATTATTTCATTGCCCTCAACGATATAAAATATTCGATTATGTTTTGAGTGTAAAATTAAAAAAGGAGAATATCTTTCATCTTTAGTGCCAAGATACGGATTGACAGATAAGACATTCATAAGATTAATCAAATTTTTAACAACCTTATTTGCAACATTATAGCCAAATAATTCATAAACTCTTTGCGTTATTAGATTGAGTTCTTCTAAGGCTGATTTATGTAAAACAACTTTTCTGTTCACACTCTTTCCATTATCAAGTCATAGACATTTTCGATAGGTATGCAAACAGAAGGATCGTTTTTCATTTCTATTGCACGGCGTTTAAGCTCTTTCAATTCATCTTCAACTGAAAATTCGTCAATGTCATTACGCTTTATTAATGTCATTGCGTATGAATAAACCAAATATTCAAGTTCTTTTTTTGAATATTGTCCACACGACGGCAATTCGATATTAATTTTTACCGTATCCATATTAAATTCTTTATATCCGCAAAGATATAGATGTTTTGTACATTTGCCAAAATCTTCTGCTATTTTTTCAACATTTGGATTAACAAGTTTTATTATGCTATTAGCATTATGCTATAAGCATAATAATTGATTGATAGTGTATTATATGTGATTTTACAGTTTAAAATCCTGTCCAAAGTTCTTCTGAATCCATAGCATAAGAAATTTGTCGGAAAGTTGATAGATATACCTTTCCTCCATAACATTAAAATTATGCTATTAACATAATTATTAAAAACCATTAGAAAATGGATTGACATTTTCTGGGACAGCCGATATATCGGGTGGAGTTAAACGATAAGAATATCTTATCAAACGTGACAGAAAAATCATTGTCTGCATGTTTTTATAACATTCCGCTCCAGCCGCGGGGGCTTTTACTTTTTTGTTGGCAAAAAAGTAAACAAAAAACCATGTCCGCTGAGTCTGCTTCGCTAAAAATCGGCTTCACTACACTAAAAATCAGAAACTTGTCTACGTTTCACTCCGCCTTCGAACAGTCTGATTTTTTACGTTTCGTTCCACCGATTTTCTTAACGCTCACCAGCCAAGGCGGCAATCAAGGTATCGCCAAAGGCGATGAGTAAAAAAACGAAATTCCACGAAGACGAATTTCGTTTTTTAGCGTTGCCAACATAAATCTCCACCCACCTTTTCCGCTGTCCCCATTTTCTTCATATTTCCAAAAACCTTGTATATAATAAGCGGCAAGAGACAAGATTATTATCTGTCAAATATATGCCGTTGTAAATTAGTGAAATATTTAATGTATCAGTAGCTTATATTATCTAATGACATTTGTGAATACAGGTGCTGCACCATTTTCAATTGTCACATAAACTTTCAACTCACCAGCAGGAGGCATTTTTGGATTGTCCTCGCGAGGAAGGTCAACTGCTGTAAATAAATATTCGATGCCATTGGGGAGATTGCGCGAAGCAACAGTTTTTGCCTCTGCATGAAGCATTGGGTAACCATCGACGGCAGCATTGAAGATTGCAGCTTCTTCATCACTTACATTGTGCTGTTCGGGAAATTCGTCCAACTTAACATATTCGCCTTCGATAAATCCGCTTGCTTTCAAGAAGTTGTCGATTTCCTTTGGCATAGCGTCCATGCGGGCAGCCCGTACTCCATAACCATTGAGTATTTCTGCTTTTGGCTGCTTCTCTGCCAAGTCCTTAACGCTAGATTCCAAGCCTCCGCTACCGAATGTGCAGAACGGAACAATCTTCTTGCCGCTCAAATCGGTATTTGCCAGGAATGTTGCAACTGGCGGTGCGTAGGTACCGAACCAAACAGGATAGCCAATGAAAATAAGATCGTAGTTGGCAACATCGGCTGCAAGTGGCTTGATTTCGGTAACAGTACCTTTTTCGCGCTCAGCAATGCAACGGTCGATAGTCGCTTGAAAATCGCCATTATAAGGATTTACAGCTACAATCTCTTCAATGTCGGCATTGAGTTTGGTAGCAATTTCGGTTGCAACAGCCTTGGTGTTGGAGGTTTGCGAATAATAGAGAACCAACTTTTTTTTAGTTACTTTTTCATTGTTTGCTTCTTCTTTCTTAGTTGCTTCTTTATCATTGTTTTCGGTCTTTGTACCACACGAAAATGCAGTAATAGCTGCAGTTGCAATGACTAGAATAATTTTTAAATTTTTCATGTTGAATATTGTTTATATGTTTTACGTTAAAATTCTATTTTGCAAAGGTAGATGTTTTTTTGTAATAGTATGATGATTACTTTAATAGTAATAATGTACATTTGAAATTTATTGCTAAATATAAAACTAACATGCACATTTGCATTTTTTTACAGATAATATTGGAAATCGTTTATCTTTGCAACCTGAAGTAATTGAATCTATAATGGGAAAAGAATATGGCACTACCAATTAACATAGAAGATTTACTTGGCGGTATGGTGGTGGAAGGAAACAGAGTGGAATATAAGAAAGGTTGGAATCCTGACCCCATCTATCGAACTATATGTGCATTTGCTAATGATTTTGAGGACACCTGTGGCGGTTATGTAGTTGTCGGTGTGGGAGAAGTGTGGAAACCAGATGTTACTGACAATGTTACTAAGGATGTTACTGACAAACTAAATGTAACTGACACTGATACAAAAAGTGTTACGAATAACATTACAGGGAATGACACTAGCAATGTTACTGGCACTAGAATTTCCTCTGCAGAAAAAAGACGTAGTGAGATACTGCTTTTGATGAAACTGGATGATAAAATAACTTATGACAATCTCGCTAACATACTTCATGTTTCTAGGATGACCATATCGCGTGACATCAATCTTATGCGTTCTCAAAATAAACTAAAGAGAGTCGGAGATGATTTTGGTGGCAATTGGGTAGTGCTGTGACGTTTTGGATTCTATTGTTTTACAATGTATTAAAACCATAAAATATGATAGACCAAATAATTAACTACAACAAGACTTTCGTTGAACAGAAAGGTTATGAGAAATATCTGACGGACAAATATCCAGATAAAAAACTGGCGGTGCTCTCGTGTATGGACACAAGGTTGACTGAACTGCTTCCCGCCGCACTTGGACTGAAGAATGGTGATGCTAAAATCATAAAGAATGCCGGTGGTTTGGTCATTTCGGCTTTCGATTCGGCTATGCGCAGTTTGATTGTCGCCATTTACGAGCTTGGCGTGAATGAGATTATGGTGGTGGCCCACTCGCATTGCGGTGCATGTCACATGAGTTACAGCCATTTTCATCACGAAATGATTGCCAGAGGTATTACTGATGAGACGCTTGATACAATCCGCAAGTGCGGCATCAACTTGGACCATTGGCTGGAGGGTTTCAAGGACACGCCCGAATCTGTCCGTAAGACAGTAGAGACTATCAAGACTCATCCGCTTGTGCCTAAGGACATTGTTGTGCGTGGTTTCATAATCGACTCGGAGACAGGCGCTTTGGATGAAATAGAAATGTAATGATATGATACTTTACTTCTCCGGCACAGGTAACAGTCTCGCCATTGCCCGACAAATTGCCGATAAGGTTGGCGATCAAGTGATGCCACTTCGCAAGGCAGTCGGTTTGGACTTGACACACGAGAAACGCATAGGTTTCGTATATCCATGCTATAATGGCGATGCGCCCAAGATTGTCCCGAAACTTGTCGCACAACTGGCTTTGCCTACGGAGGCCTACTGCTTTATCGTAATACCCTGTGGCGCACTTGCTGGCAACAGCATCTGGACGGTCGAAAAAGTATTGAAGAAGAAAGGCATTCGGCTCAACTACTGCAACAAGATTCGCGTTCCCGACAATAGCGCACTTGGTTTTGGTCGCAATCCAAACGACCAGCTATGGAAATTCCAGAAGTATGCACCGCGCCTGGAGCAGATAAAGAACGCCATTGCCGCAAATGTGAACGCACACCACTGGGGTTCGCCCGACCTGCTGGCAGCCTTGCAGACTTTGAGCGTATTCGACAATGCCATTTTCAAGGCTTTGCGACCAAAGGTCAATGCAGAAAAATGTGTAGGTTGTGGAATTTGCGCAAAAGTGTGCTCCGTTGGTAACATATCGTTGGCCGAAAACCATGCCCTCTGCGGCGACAAGTGCGAGGCCTGCCTTGCTTGCGTGCATTTCTGTCCGCATCAGGCAGTAGAACTTGGTGGGAAACCGACTCTTAAGGAACGGCAGTACCATCATCCGGAGGTGGAGATGAAAGATATGATTGTGTAAATCAAGAAATCATTATCATTTTTTCTTGCAAATATTTGCAACTTATAAGTTTCATTTTTCCAAAAAGTATTATTTTTGCGGTGAATAAAAACTTTGATAAAATGATTATCCGCAATCATCAACTAACAATGAACTCTAAAGTGATTTCGGATAGTTTGATTCACACAGATCCCCGTTCCGTATCGCTGGTTCATCATAACTTCCGAAATGACGCCTCTGGAGTCATTCCACAAAGCAGAACGAACAGGCGCAGGAACGAGCCTTGTGAGTTCGCTTATGCGGAATCTCCTTTACGGATAGTCATTTTGATAAAGTTATAGAAGATGGTCGTTTATGGGCAGTTCAGCATGGAATATAAATTAAATAGAACCATGACACAGGAAGAAGCAATAAATCGTTTAAGTCGCTATCAGTCGAATACACCATCGTCTTGGCGCAAGGAAGAAGAGAACCGCCGCAGGGCAAAAGACGAGGGTTGGTTAAGGTATTCTCGTAAGATTGCCATAAAACTGGCTCTTGCAATGAAGCAACAAAATCTTTCGCGGCAAGATGTTGCACAAAGAATGTGCTGCTCCCCGCAGTACGTTTCACGACTTTTGAAAGGAGAAGAAAACCTTTCGCTTGAAACAATCTGCAAGCTAGAGAATGCATTGAATATTTCCATATTGCAGTATGAGTTTGCATAAATGTTATCCATTAAAGAATACTAATACATGGTTCAGTGGAAGAAAAATAAAATCCAACGCGAAAACGGAGAATGGGTTGATGCTCAATTCCCTATAATTGTTTCGGCAAGCAGAAGCACCGACATTCCCGCATTTTACTCCGACTGGTTTTTCCATCGTCTCAAAGTCGGCTATTCCGCTTGGACAAATCCGTTTAATGGCGTGAAAAGCTATGTGGCGTATGGCGACACCCGATTCATCGTTTTCTGGTCAAAAAATCCCGAGCCGCTGCTGAAACATCTGGATTATTTGCAGGAGCGGAATATAGGATGTTACATTCAATACACTCTGAACGACTATGTTGGGGAGGGTTTGGAACGAGGTGTGCCGGCGCTCGAAAAGCGTATTGAAACATTTCAGCAATTAGTTGAAAAATTAGGCAAGGGCAGAGTTGTTTGGCGTTTCGACCCGCTGATTCTGACGAATAAGATTTCGATTGACGATTTGCTTTGCAAGGTCGAGAATATCGGCAACAAATTGCTCGGATATATGGAAAAGTTGGTTTTCAGTTTTGCGGACATTGCCTTGTACAAAAAGGTGAAAGCAAATCTTGATAAAAGCAAGGTCAATTATTCCGAATGGACAAAAGAGCAGATGCTTGAGTTTGCTCGGCGGTTGGTCGAATTGAACAAATCGAACAACTGGAACTACACTTTGGCGACCTGTGGCGAAGCGGTTGACCTTGACGGCATATCGCACAACCATTGCGTTGATGACAACCTGATGGTTCGCTTTGCGTACAATGATAAGGCTCTGATGGATTTCTTAGGCGTAGAAATCAAGACGGTTGAAAGAAGTTTGTTCGGTGCTACGCCGATTCCGTCAAACGCCATTATGCTGAATGCCAACCAGTACGCCATAAAGCACAAGGACAACCGTGACAAAGGTCAGCGTACCGCCTGCGGGTGCATGGTAAGCAAGGACATCGGCGAATACAACACCTGTCCGCATTTGTGCGAATATTGCTATGCAAATGCCAGCAAGGAAGTGGCGGTAAGAAACTATGAGCAAGCAAAATTAACAGATTGGAAATCAGAAACGATAATGGGGAAATGATAAAACAGAATTTGATTTATGAGCAGGACAGCAGAAATATTTGATGAATGTGGTGCTCCATTGGCAAAGGTTTCGACGATACTTAATGTACCTCATAACCATACGGTAATGTCGATTTAGAGAGATGATAGATATTTAATATATAAGCGAAAAAAGTTATGTCAAAAGCGCAATTGAAAAAACATCTTGCTTCGTTGGAAAAATCACAAATCATAGAAGTGATAATGGAACTTTACGAAGCTCGCAAAGAGGCTAAAGATTATTTGGAGTTTTATCTGAACCCAAATGAAGAAGAAAAGTTGGAGTCTTTCAAAAAGATTGTAAGTAACGAGTTTTATCCGTCGCGTGGTGAACCCAAGACAAGGTTTAGCGTATGCCGTAAAGCAGTTACTGATTTTCTAAAATTGAAGCCCTCACCAGATAAAGTGGCAGACTTAATGTTGTTTTACAGTGAACAGGCTTGTCAGTTTTCGTATGACTATGGCGATATGTGGGAGGCTTTTTATTCCGCTGCGGAAAACCATTTTGAACGGACTATGAAGTTCCTTGCCGAACACAATCTTATTGAAGCGAACAAAAGGCGTATCAAATCGATATTGAAACTAACTGATGTTTGTGGGTGGGGGTTCAGTGAAACGATGTATGATATCTATGAGAAATACGAACATGAAGAGTTTTAAAATTAAAACCATTTATTTTTTCATTTTAAAATACCGCATACACAATGGAAGTTTTTTTTAAATAACATAGTTCTTTCGGATTTGCAATCCGAAAGCTTTGAATATTAGCATTTGTAATGCTTTCATAAGAATAATCATAGGCGGATTATAAATCCTTATATTCATATAGTCTGGATTACAAATCCAGACAACATAAAGAAATACGAACTAGAAGAGTTTTAAAATAACAATTGCATTTTAACCAAACTCAACAATTAGAAAAATTGATATGTAACATATACAAACATTTTCTCATGAAACGAATATTTTTCATCACCCTGATTCTTGCCTTGTGCACCGAGCCAATACTCGCCTGCACCAACCTCATTGTAGGCAAGAAAGCATCTACCGATGGCAGCGTAATGTGTACCTACAACTGCGATGGATTCGGATTCTCGGGTTCGCTGTTCTACAGCCCTGCCGGACAGCACGACAAGGACGAACTCATAGCCATCCACGGCTGGGGACCGTCGCACGAGGGACAATTTGTGAAGCAGGTGGAATATACATACAATGTGGTGGGGCTGATGAACGAAAAGCAGGTCACCATAGTTGAAACCACTTTCGATGGACGCCTTGAACTTGTCAACGATGAGGGCTTGCTAGACTATTTCAGTCTTATGCGACTTGCTCTGCAACGCTCTTCCACAGCCCGCGAGGCTATTAGATGTATGGCGCAACTCGTTGACGAATACGGATATAACAGCAGCGGCGAGACAATCACCATCTGCGACCCTAACGAGGCGTGGATTATGGAGATAATTGGCAAAGGTCCTAATCGCAAGGGCGCGGTGTGGGTGGCTCTGCGAATCCCCGACGACTGCATTTGCGCACATGCCAACCTCAGCCGTATCAGGCAGTTCCCTCTGGAACAGAAAAAGTCGTACAAAAGCATTAGCAGCAAGAACTTGCAGAATATAAACCGTCCCGAAGTGGAATGTGTTTACGCCTACGATGTAATCTCGCTGGCGCGCGAACTTGGCTTTTTCAGTGGCAACGATGCCGACTTTTCGTTCCGCGATGCCTATTGTCCAATCGACTTCGAGAATGTGCGCTATGCCGATGCCCGCGTGTGGAGCTTCTTCCGCCACCACTACAGTAAGGACGAAATGGACAAGTACCTGCCATATATCAACGGTGATTTCGACGAGTGCGACCATCTTCCGCTGTGGATTAAGCCCGATGCTCCGCTTTCGCTGCGCGACCTGCAAAACGACATGCGCGACCATTTTGAGGGCACTCCGCTCGATATGACCGCCGACATGACCGCTGGTCCGTGGGGAATGCCTATTCGTCCGCTGCCTATGCACTTCAAGGACAAGGACAGCATAGCGTATTTCCGCGAGCGTCCTATTGCAACCCAGCAGTCGGGATTTACAATGACCTGCCAGATGCGTTCGTGGTTGCCAGATGATGTTGGCGGTGTAACTTGGTTCAACTGCGACGATGCTAATATGGTGGCATACGTGCCTCTGTATTGCTGTATTACGCAAGTGCCTGATGCTTTTCGTCAGGAGAACAATCCGCGAAACGAGTTTTCGTTCGAGTCGGCATTCTGGATGAACAACTGGGTGGCAAATATGGTGTATCCGCGCTATTCGATGATGGTTGGCGACTTGCGCACCGCACAGAAGGAACTTGAGGACTACTACTTTGCCGACCAGGACAGCGTCTTGCTTGCCGTAAAGGGTATGCAGCCGGCAGACCGTCGCAGTTACCTCAACCGCAAAAGCATCGAATACACCGACCTAATGATGCAACGCTGGGATAAACTCGCCAAGTATTTGATTGTGAAGTACAACGACCAGATTATCCGTCGCACCGACGAGAATGGCGACTTCCTTCGCTGGGGCTACGACACTCCCGGCTACGACCAGCAGTTTATCAATGCTATTGGCACTTCGACTGGCGACAGATATAAGTTGGAGAAGGTGATTGAAAGAAGAGAACGATAAAAGAGAACTACGCAACACTTTTGGACGAAAGTCTAATCGACATTTGTCCAAATCGTACATTTTTAGACCACTTTTGGACGAAAGTCGCCATGATATTCGTCCAAATCTATTTCCCATCTGTCAATTTGGGTTTCTCATCATCGCTTGCCTCTATGCTTTTTATATAGTCGCTGGCGCGCTCAGGCGAAACAAGTGAGCGACCAAGACGGCGTTCCATTGTTTCACGCGCTTCTTTTGCAACCTCGCCACCTTCCTTGGCAATACGGCTACTCTCTGCCATTGTTTGCGGATTAGACTGACGCGAATACTCGGTTGTTGCAACTTCGGCAAGCGTATTAAGCGCAAGCTCAATGTTGGTCATGTTGTCGCGCAGATTCTCTTTGGTAAGCCCCTTATATTTCTTGTATTCGCCAGTTGTAAAGCCGCTCCACGCCTTTGTCAGCACATTGGTTAATATGGCAAAATCGCGCTGCTCTGTAATCCCCGAGCGTTTCCACTCATCGGTCAGCTCCTTGCGCATCTGTATGGATTTCATGCGTTCGTTTATCCAACGCTCGCTGTAACCTTGCCTGCGGTAATCCTCAACTGCCATCTGGAAAGTCTGTTCGGGGTCTATCATCTGGTCGATACGCTGTGCGCCCACTTCGGCAAGCCATTGCTTTATAGGTTCAGCCTTCTTGGAAGGGACAGACTGTATAATACGGAAAATTCCCTCTAAATCAGCAGCTTGTGTCTTTCGGTGTTTGCCGTCTGGAGCAAGCATTTCAACAGGGGGACAAATTGTCCCCCACTTGGATTTTAGTTCTGGGTCCCTTCTCAACATCTTTTTGATGTAATCGCGAGGATTCACCGTATCCGTTAAAACTTGTACTATATCCGCTACTGAAAAATAGTACTTTTCCTCCGCATCTTTCCATACAACACGGACATTCTTTCCTTCAAAAACTTTTATTATAGATCACTAGTGGGCGAATGTTTTTATAATATGCACTTGTAATTTGCTAATATATAGAGAAGCAGGACAATATATTGATCGTGACGATTTGAATAGAGAAATTTCATATAGTTCAAATCAAAAATGTTGATTATCGCCTATTGTCTAATTGCCAAAGACTTACCTTGTGACTTTATTTCTATTTAAAACAAAAAACTAACAATCAACATCGGAGAACATACAGATTTTTTTGCCCCTTACATATTGTAAATGTTTAATAATCAATATTGTATAAAATAGTATATACATAAATGGGACAACCTTGATTATAAATACCTGATAGTCATCTCATAACATTCGCCCGGCAGTGATTATAGATTCGTTTGGCATAAATTCATTGTTTTCTTTGCAAATTTACACAAAACCACATTCTTTTGGAAATATTTTTATCAACAATCCAAATGATTGTATAATATTTTTTTTCGGCCTATAACAATAGTAATTAATGCATTGGCATTATTTCCCTATTCCATTTTCATAACAAATCCGCCTCCTGGAGCTAAATGAATATCAATTGGACCAGTTGTGTTATTGAGGCGTTCTACGCGATAATCGCAGCCTTTGCGGTGGGCGTTTGCTCCATCACGATAGAGAATCGCATTGTGGTTGCCGTTCACTATGTCTGACAGGTCGATTTTTAGGTCGCGCTCGGTCCAGTTGGTGATGCCACCTATATACCATGTTGTGCCTTTGCGACGGGCAGTGACAATATATTCGCCGACTTCGCCTTGCAGTATGCGGGTTTCGTCCCACACGGTGGGAATTGAAGCGAGGAATCGGGTAAAGTCCGGCTCACGCATATATTCGGTCGGTGCGTCGCAGAGCATTGCAATAGGCTGGTCGAGCACCAAGTATAACGCCAGTTGGTGGCAGCGAGTACCTTGGCTCATCGGTTCTGTCCAAATTGGTGAGTAGCAATACTTTGCAGCATTACGCATTGCGCTAGGCGTGTAGTCCATTGGCCCACCAGCCTGACGGATGAACGGGATTTGCACATCGTACTTTACCATATCGAGTTCGGCAGGAGCCCACTTGAGGTTCTCAAGACCATATACGCCTTCGAAGTTGAGAACATTGGGATATGTACGGTTGATGCCTGCAGGGATGTGCGCACCGTGGAAATCGAGCAGCAGATGATATTTGGCGCATAGCTCGGCCGACTGGTAGTAGAACTCGTTGATTGCCTGATGGTCGCTGTCCATAAAGTCAACCTTAAATCCTTTGATACCCATTTCGCTATAATGCTTGCAGACTTTTTCCATATCGCGCTTAAAAGCATAATATCCTGCCCAAAGTATTAGTCCTACGCCACGCTCATCTGCATACTTTGCAAGCATTGGTAAGTCGATTTCTGGCACTACTTGTAAGAGGTCTGCCTTCAGGTTGACAGCCCAACCTTCATCTAGGATTACATATTCGATGTCGTATTGTGCAGCAAAGTCGATGTAATATTTGTAAGTGTCGTTGTTGATGCCAGCCACAAAGTCAACACCGCTAATGTTCCAGCAGTTCCACCAGTCCCATGCCACCTTGCCGGGGCGTATCCAACTGATGTCGCTGAGACGGCAGGCAGGAGCAAGCAGATAACTCAAGTTGTTCATTGCCAAGTCGGTAGCACTGCGAGCAACCATGGCGATACGCCAAGGCATTTCGTAGCCTTTGGAAAGTTGCGCTATATAGTCTTTGCGAGTCTTGACAATCTCTTGCAGATTGTTGTGTCCGCCTTGCTCTATCTGGTCAGGGCAGGGAGCATGGTCACCACGCAACTGACCTGCAACGCCTGTGCCTTTTAGATAAAGTCCCGGGAAATGTTCCTGATGGCTTTCTGTAAGGCAAACCTGAACACCATTGTCGGCATGTACAACCAACGGCAGGAATGCCAGATGGCGTGGGTCAAGTTGCGACAGCGTATCGGTGGTATAGGTGTTTTCGAACGAATTGAAATATTGTCCAGTGGGATTTTTCTCGTCGAAACCACGCACGTATGGCACTGTGGCTTGCCAATCGGCGGCAAAATTGTATTCTACCAGTTCGCTCTTCACGGTGCAATCAGTGTCGGTGCGATAGCGGTATGCGAAACCTTCGTCGTAGGCACGGAAATCTACCCATAGACCGTCCTTTATTTGCAGAGTAAGTTCGTTGTAGTGGTTTCGCATCTCGGCTTGGCGGTAGAACGGCGACTTAATCATCTCGTCAACCGAACGGCGGGTGATTTTTTTCACTGGCAGACGGTCGGTAGTCGTTGTGCCATATACACGGTTGAGTGTCAGGCGAGAACGCTTCAGAATCTGCACTCCGTCGAGGCTGATGTCGTAGGATAGTTCGTCGTCGCTTGATGCCACGATATGGCTTACCAGTTTACCGTCGGGTGAAGTAAGCACATAACTTTGTTCTCTCGCTACAGCCTGAATCCCAACGAGTAGCATAACGAGCACAATACAAATCTTAAGGGTGTTGCACATGAGTTTATCGGTATTATTTCAATAGTTTTCTTATTTGGTTCTCCGAAGCATCGGGAAGCAGATTCTGAAGATATTCCATCATCCTTTTGTACGATTCTTCGGGCGAGTGCGGACATTGGCAGGCAGGTTTGCCATATAGGAGTTCTGGCGTTGTCAGCAGCGACCAGCCCCAGCCGTATTCGTGTCCGTGCTTGTCGATAGGATACACAAAATCTTCGGTAACAATGCGGCAAGCCATCTGCAGGCGGGTGACATAACTGTCGAAACGACTGCGCATTTTCGGACCGTCGAAACCGCAAGCCGAACGCAGTTCCCGTGTAATCATACTGCCGCGACTGCTCAGAATTGCCAATATTGTTTCTTCGATTGAGCCTTCATCTGGGGCGGGGTGCGTACTTCTGCGGTAGTTGCAGAAATCCGGCCACCATTCGGTGCTTATGAAGCCTGCTTTTCCTGCGAAAAACTTACCATATACGCAGTCGCCTTCCCTTACTATGTCGCCTTTCCATTTCCACAATGGCCAGTCCCAGCCGCCATCGGGTAGCTGTACATAGCGGCAGTCGGGGTCAACCAGCGCATTTGCCGAAAAACCATATATTCCGCTCTCAAGCAAAGGCAAAAAGCCAATCTGCTGTATGGTATCCATCATTTCGGCGCAGTCGTGTATGTTGTAGCGTAACATATCGCAAAGATAAGATAAAGTTCGAAAATTGCCGATTAAAAACTGAGAATCGTGTAAAATTTGAACACCGCCAGAAAAAAAATCAATAATTAAGGAATAATTCGTAATTTTGCACAAGTAAAATGTTTATTAACGATTTAAATTTATAGGTAAAAATAGAAGGATAAATTATTAAATAACCAAAGCATTAGCTATTATTCTTGTCCGAATCAAAAGCCTGCAAACTGATGATTCAGAAGTCGTTGGAATAACGCTAATCCACGGGAAAGTTTGTTTTTCCGTTGCTCATCATAAAGTTGATGCTCGCACCGAACAGGTGTGGGCTAATCTAGATGAGCAACGGGGTTCTTGCAGGCTCCTCGTGGACAGGATGGAAAGGCTCGCACCTTTCTTTTTAGCCAAACCGATGATGAAGATTGATAGTGATGCGAAAAACTATCAATCTAATATGGCAAACGAGAATCTGTCGAAGGCAAAAATCGCCAAAAATGATGAATTTTACACCCAATATGCTGACATTCAAAAGGAAATAAATGCATATCTGGAATACAATCCCGATGTGTTTAGAGGAAAAACTATTCTGTTGCCTTGCGACGACCCCGAATGGAGCAACTTTACAAAGTTTTTTGCACAGAATTTCGAGAATTTTGGCTTGAAAAAACTTATTTCCACATCGTATGCAGTCGAAAGCAAACAAATTAAGCAATGGCAACCTACACTTTTCGAAACCGAAAATCCCAACTACGATGCCGACAAAAGCCGCACTAACGGAAAAATCTTCATTCTCGACCACGATACCAACCAGAACGGCAAAATCGACATCGAAGATTTGGAATGGAAATACCTTAATGGCGATGGCGATTTCCGTTCCGATGAAGTGAAAAAACTTCGTGACGAGGCCGATATTATCATTACAAACCCACCTTTTTCGTTGTTTAGGGAATTTTTGGCTTGGATAATTGAAGCGGAAAAAGAGTTTGTAATTATTGGAAATATGAATGCGATTACCTATAAAGAAGTATTTCCTTTGATAAAGGATAATAAAATATGGTTGGGAACAACGGATGTCCGGTGGTTTTACCAATATAGCACAAATAGTCCACTTTATGAAGCAGCACACTCTCGTTGGTTTACAAACCTTGACCATGGTCGCCGACACCAACCACTTTCACTAATGACAATGGAAGACAACATAAAATTTAGCAAGCACAAGGAAGTGAAAGGATTTGGTTATCAGAAATATGATAATTATGATGCGATTGAAGTACCTTTTACGGATGCTATTCCAAGCGATTATGATGGTATAATGGGTGTTCCAATTTCTTTTTTGGATAAATATTGTCCGGAACAATTTGAAATTTTGGGAGCAACTCAAAGGGGGTGTCATGATGCAGTGCCAGATACAAAAAAATATGATGATTATTGGGAGATGAAACAAAATGGAGAAGAAACAGGTTCATCTGGTGGAAAAACAAATGAAAATGCAAATTTAGAGATGAATGATGGTAAGAAAAATTATTTTATAAACCTAAAATCCGCAAGCAATCTCAATGGCAATCTCAATTGCAGTAAAGAGCTTGAACACTATGCATCATGATAGTATGAGCGTGAATTTTGTCCGATTTGTGCATACCTTCCCCTTACCCCACAATGC
>Ga0310696_10000517_pt1 | contig 60282 bp, 102 predicted proteins | sample AusTroGonzalo_MG_4_FD_203885 | JGI IMG/M metagenome (GOLD analysis project Ga0310696, IMG submission 203885) | Bovine rumen microbial communities from tropical cattle in Woodstock, Queensland, Australia - Gonzalo_02 (v2) (version 2) | ecosystem: Host-associated > Mammals > Digestive system >...
AACGGACCTGTTCCGCTCGGATATGTGCGCGGATCGGATGGCCATGCGGAGATCGTCCAGGAAGAAGCTGCCCTGGTCAAAGAGATTTTCGAACGGGTCTACTCCGGAGAGCAGCTGATCCGGATCGCGGAGGATCTGAACCGGCGCGGACTGAAAACGAAGAAGGGCGTTCCGTGGAACCGATCATCCTTCAATCGGATCCTCAGCAACGACAGGTACATCGGCGTGTACCGATATAAGGGAATCAAGATCGACGGTGGCTTTCCGGCTATCATCGATAAGGAAATGTTTGACGATGTCCAGGTGAAGATCAAGACGAAGGACAGAGCAAGGGGGAGCTCCATGAGACGGAGGGCCAGCGAGGAAACATACCTCCTGACAGGAAAGCTGTACTGCGGGGAATGCGGATCTCCGATGTCGGGGATCTCCGGGAAGTCAAACGGCGTCACTCCGTTTTACTATTACACCTGCACCAAGAAGAAATATGAAAACGCCTGCAGCAAGAAAAACGTCAGGCGGGATCTGGTGGAGCGGTCCATCACATACCACCTGACGCAGCTGCTTCGGGATGATGACTTCCTGGACTGGCTGGCAGACAAAACCATGGAACATCTGTACAGCGAGCGCGACACGGCAGAGCTGGAAGCATGCAAAGCAAAACTCGCAGAAGCCACCGTGGCCAAAGAGAACATTGTGAAGGCCATCGAAGCCGGGATCTTCACCAAGACAACCAAGGCCAGGCTGGACGAGTTGGAGATGATCGAACAGGACATGGCCGTAAGGATCAGAGCCCAGGAGAAGCATCTGAGGATCGACGTCAGCAAGGACGATATCATCTCCTGGCTGGAAACGATCCGGGACGGAGACGTCAATGATCGGAACTTCCAGGAGACGATGATAGATGCCTTCCTGATCCGGGCTTACCTCTACGATGACGGGCATCTGAAGCTCGTCTTCCGATACACGAAGGAGCCGGGTGAACTCACGGTTCCCCTTGAAATCTCTGAGGGGAAGGAGGATAGCGAGAGTCTGGCCGATAGTTCGACTAAGAGCTTCACTACTCCACATTACGTTACACAGGCGAACTACACGGTCGTCATGATCAAGGGGTACTTCGTCTGTGACGTTCCCCTTGCCATGTAGGCAGAAAGAGGACCAGTCTGATTGACTGGTCCTCTTTTCGTGCTCCCATTTTGTCCTTGAAATCAGGACATTGTCCCCGTAATCAATATTTTGTCCTGATTTCATGCGAGAATTTCAGCAGTGTGCTAACATCTGCGGAAAGGAGCATGGTCGCATGATTCGGATTTTGCTTTCCATCCGCCTCGGCGAAAGGCGATGGAGTCAGCGGGAGCTGGTGAGAAGGTCCGGGGTCGACAAGAACGTGATCAACGACCTGTACCACGAGATGGCCGATCGCGTCAGCCTCAGCCAGCTCGACACACTCTGCGAAGTCCTCGGTTGCAAGCTGTCGGACTTAATCACGCGAGTGGAAGACATGGAAGACCGTAAGGCCGACCAGAACCGCTAACCGTACTCCTCGGCCCTGGGTGTTACCAGCACCCGGGGCCTTTTTACATTAGATATCCGGATCATCAGGAACGTACTCCAGGAGATCTCCCGGCTGGCAGTTCAGCACGCGACACATCTTGTCCAGGACATCGACCGGGATCTGCCGCGCGGTTCCCGTGCACATAGCCGATATGGTAGGCGGTCTGACCTGCGTTGCCTCCCAGAGCTCTCGCTGGGTCATGCGTCTGTTGTGCAGAACATCCTTCGTGTTGAAGCGGATCACCCTTTCACCTCCTTTCTGTAGGCTTCGCGCCCATTGTACCACGATATTCGTAGCAAGTCAACACGGATTGCGTAAAAATTTTTTACGAATTTCGTAAAAATTCCCCTTGACATGCTACGAATTTCGTAGTACACTATCCACGAACCGGGGAACGACCCCGGGGAAGAAAGGGAGGAACCACGAAATGAAGTCCACCGAGATCAACGCCATCTACGCCGCCAAGGTCGCCGAGTATCTGGCCGCCGGGTACACTATCAACACGAACTCCATGAACGGAAGCCAGGGCGAAATCGCCAAGATCGACTTCCGGAAGGGTGACGAAGTTGTCCGGATCCTGCTTCACAAGGAAACGATCTGGGGCGAGCACTTCCACACCAATGACGCCGTGGTGCTGACGATTGGTCGGTGCACCGAGGAACAGGTCATCAACACCAGGGGCTTCAGTCGCGACGCTATCATCTGGAACAACCGGCTGGAAGTCATCGAAGAACGGACTTTCCTGCAGATGGGTCGCTGGTCTGATGTGGACTGGTATCTGGAAGGTGAGGAAGCGACGAAGGCCATCGAGAAAAACCGGAGTCGCTGGCGGAATCACTTCGCCATGGAAAACGAGAAGGTTCATCCCCGGAAAGAGTACAAGGATGAAGCTTCCAAGAAGGCCATCCTCCCCGCTGTTCGCCGTCATCTGGGGAAGCCGAAGATGAAGGTTGAGCGGATCGACACCGTGACCCGCACCTGGGACGAGGACAACAACCGTTACGAGTACACCGTCAAGACCGTCGGCAAGAACACCGTCCGGCTTCACTGATCAGGACAGAGGGAAAGGAGACGAAGACCATGACCACCATCCAGAATCAGAACTTCGGCATCGAGATCGAGCTCACCGGAATCACCCGGACCAAGGCCGCCGAAACCATCGCCGCCTACTATGGTACGAACTCCACCCGCCATCATGAGTGCGACGGCTACGACACCAGCCGGGCGATGGACCGGAAGAACCGCTGGTGGAAGTGCTCCCGCGATGTCAGTATCCGGCCGGAGCGGAAGCAGAACAACCGCACGGTCAGCGTTCCGGAAGGCCGGACGCACGGTGACCTCCGGTGCGAGGTTGTCAGCCCGATCCTCCAGTACGAGGACATTGAGGATCTGCAGAACATCATCCGGGAGCTGGTCAAGGCTGGGGCGCTGGCGAATGATTCCTGCGGAATCCACGTCCATGTGGACGGAGCCAACCACACTGCGGACTCCCTGATCAACCTGGTGAATCTCTTCACCGGCCGGCAGGATCTCTTCTACGAAGCCCTGCAGAACACAGACCGAGCGGAACGCTGGTGCCAGAAGGCCAGCAAGGAAATGATGAAGGCCATGCGGAAGGGCGAGCACTCCAAGGAAGCGATCGAACGGGTTTACTACTCGCAGCTGAACAACGGGTACCGCGGAGGGATCAACCACGAGCATTACTGTCAGGCACGGTACCGGGGGCTGAACCTCCACGCGCTGTACACGAAGGGGACCGTGGAATTCAGGCTGTTTAACGGCACGACCCACGCCGGGAAGATCAAGGCCTACATCCAGTTCTGTCTGGCCATGAGCGCCTGGGCGATCAACGCCGAGAAGGTTCCCTTCTTCAAGGACACCGGGGACTTCACCCGGGAGCAGAAGGAGAAGATCATGACGAACTTCCTGACGAAGCGGCTGCGGATGCGGGGCAAGGAATTCGAGACCGCCCGGGTCCACCTGACCGCCGCCTTCCGGAATATCGCCTGAAGATAGACGCCCCGCCGGTCGGGCCAAAGGCCGGCAGAAAGGATGGAGACCATGTTGATGACGCGCGAAATGATTGGACCGATGCCGAAGATGGAAGCGGAGAGTCTGCTGAGAGGATTCAAAGCTGCAGACACATGGAAGCTGGAAAATGATCTGGAATGGTTTGAGTGGAATCTGGAACACCATGATGAGTTCACCAGCTGGAACGACGAGCAGACGAAATGGATCATCGAACAGATCAAGAAGGAACTGGAAGAAAGGAAGGTAGCCTGAGATGGATAACTACGTATGGCGTGAAGCTCTGGACGATATCCTGAAGGATGTACTGTACGAGCACCTGGCCACGCAACTTGCGGATGATCTGATTGAGGAAATCAACGCCAGAATTGATGATGAATGCATGGAGGATGATGACGATGAGTAAATACTATCTCGCTTACGGATCGAATCTCAACAAGGCCCAGATGGCCCGCCGGTGCCCGGACGCTGTTCCGATTGGAACGGGCAGGATCAATCACTACGGGCTGGTTTTCCGCCGGGGAGTGCTCACAATCGAGCCGAGCTATGATGAATATGTTCCGGTTGGCGTCTGGAAGATCAGCAAAGAGGACGAGAAAAGCCTGGACCGTTACGAAGGTGTCCCCCGGTTCTACCGGAAGGAGACCGTGCCGATTGTCCTCAATAAGACTGACGAAGTGGTCGACGCCTTGTACTATGTCATGAATCCTGGCTTTCCGATCGACGTTCCGAGCATGAGCTATATGTGGACCTGCACGCAGGGATATGAGGACTTCGGCATGGATACCGGCCCGCTCCTGGTAGCCAGAGCGAACGCCGTGAATGCGGCCAAGGAAAGAGATCAGAAAGGGGGTGATGCCTGATGGCACGGCAGAAAGCAGTGATTCACTTCCAGAGCCGGCACGAGTCTGGGAACATCCATCGGATCATGGCCATGGTCCGGAAGCAGATGCAGAAGGAAAACAGGATCACGGACTGGAATAATGCTTATGAGCGTATCGGAGACGCGAACAGCTATGAGGAAGCTCTGGCGATACTCAGAGAGCTGGTGGATCTGATTGATGACGATGATGGGAGGCATAAGACATGACAGTGAAAGAACAGATCAACGTTGAGCTGGAGAAGCTGAATTATTTAGGGCTGGAAAAAGCCCTGGAACAAGTCAGGCTTATAACACTCATTCCTGCTATGCAGAGATCTAAACCGATCCAGAAGCAACCACAATTTCCGGAGCGGCCACCGTTCATGGATGGGAAAATGCTCAGGTCGCTTCGTAAAGAGAAGAAGCTCACACAGGCAGAACTGGCAAATCTGACAGGAGTATCGGTAATGACTATCAGGCGATACGAATCAATGGATCGAATTCCGAGAATTGATATTGTAATCAAACTGATGGATGTTCTGAAAGCAGATTCGGATAACAACAGGGGGTGCTGATGAAAAAGAGACAATGGCTCGTTTTTTACTACGATGGTCAGGAACTGTTGCGGTACTCCCTGGCCGGCACCTTCCCGGGTGAACGGGAGAACACGATTCAGCTGCTGGCTGCGGAGCATGACGTACCGGCCAGCGCAATTTACTTCGCTGTGATTACTGCATGATGAGAGGTGCTGAGATGGTTCACAAATACCCGATCATTCTGGGGCCTGGCCATCGGAAGGGCGTAATCGTTGGCCGGTCAAGGTATTTTGATTCAGGCCGTGACCTGTTTGTTGTCCGGCTGAATAAAGATGTCCAGCCAGGCGCACGATTCTATGAGGATGACATCGAAAGCGTGGAAGCGCTTATGCACTTCTGCGACAGGGAAAGCATTCAGCGGACCATTGATGTGCTGAAAGAAGCACTGGTGAGATGGAAGGAGGACGAACATGATTGACGAACGCACCAGGCAGATGATCGAATACTATCTGCCGAACCCGCCGGATCCGGATCTCGGGCTGAACGAATTCTATTACCTGCAGGAAGGCATGGCCAGCCGGGTCATTAAGGTTTTCGCCTTGGATATCCTGCCGGTAAAGGATGGCATCGAGTACGGTCTGTACACCCAGAGGGGCGGACGCCTGGTCAAGGTGGACGCCGGTTACGGCGATCCGTTCAAAGGTGCCAGGATGTGTGACCTATACGACAACAAGACAGACTGCCGGAACCGCGAGCATAATACCTGCGATGACTGGCAGCGTCTTCGGAGAATTCAGAAGGAGGAAGGGTTACTGTGAAAGCTTTGATTATTTTGGATGCATCGACCAATCAGGCCCGGGTGGAACGTGTCCCGGATAAAATGGACGTGCTCCAGGCCTGCTACAAATACATCGGCTGTGATACGGTGCAGCTGTTCCCGGTGGTCAAAGACCGTCTGCCGGAAGGATATGTCGCCCTGTGTGATGAGGATGTCCACGGAAAGTACGCGCTGTTCAATCCCATGGCGTCCTGGCTGTACGGCGCTGATGACCATGGCCAGTATGTTACCCGGAACGCGGTCATCCTGAAGGAGATCCCCGAGGATTTCGATTTCATGACCGAGGAGGAGGCGCAGACGATCAGCGCAGATCTCAATGCCCGGGCGTGGGAAATCTTCGATCTGACCATGTTCCGGGTGCTGGAGTGCCAGCAATAGCCCGTATTCGCAAAATTTCGCCCATTCTGGCCCCTCTGCCGCCGGGAACGAGTTGACGCCCGCCTGAAAGCAGAGGGGCCTTTACGCGCGCTTTTTGGGGTTTTCCTGTGATGTGCCTCTCCGGGGCCCCGAAAGAGGACATGCCTCTATTTCGATCAAAAAGGCCACTCTGGCGCGTTTTTCCGCTGACCCATGGAGAACCCGCCCGAAATCCTGCGGCGCGAATCCGGGCCAATTCTGCCTCTCCTGTAGCCATGTACGCCCGTCAGAAACATTTGCACATCAAAAAAAGCCCTCCCGCTTTTGGGAGGGCTTCTCTGTATCGTGATTTTTACTTTTCCAAATTCTTTTCCTGCTGCAGCTTCACTTCCGGCAGACCGGTCAACGCCAGCAGAATCGACATGACGAAACCGAAGGCGCCGGCACTCAGCGCGGCAAGCCAGTTCACATCTCCGAGGACAACCGCCCCGGTGCCGATGTAGGCCACAGCGGATTCTGCGAACGTCCTGACCGCGCGTACCAGCGCGGCATTCCACCATTCAGCTGAGAACATGGTCTATTCCTCCTTATCCAACTGCTGTTTCTCCGGACGTCTGAAGGAATTTGGTCATCATGTACCATCCCTTCCGGCGCCCATAATTGATTCTTGTCCATTCATACCCGTGGGAAACCACGGTCACGGTTGCGCCAACAGGCACATCATCATAAACGCTGCACTTCGCGGAGGGCTGTTTCCGCATTTTTACCCATTTTCCCTTCTCCGCGTACACCGTCGCCACGTCGGTGTAGGGCGCCGGTTCTGGATCAGGATCCGGAGTGGGTGTAGGAGTCGGTTCGGGCTCCGCGTCGCTGATGTACTCTTTTTTCATGTCCGCGGCCCATTTCCATTTACCAATGGCCGTGTCGGTCTTGGCCGTGGGCCCGGTCATGTGGATAATCCTCAGCGGCGACAGGCTCTTGACCACGCCGATGTGGCAGTAATCGTTCAGATCCCCGTTGTACGCGGACCCGCCCTTCTGGTATTTACTGGGCAGGGCGTACCCGGAATCACCCGGGGCCCGGCTCTTGAATACCACGTTGCCGACCTGCAGGTCGCCGACGCTGGAGATCTTCCGCTGGCTCCTGATCTGGTTCCGGAAGGTCCAGTTGGTTCCGGTGGTTGTAAGGGTCACGCCGTTCTCCCGCAGGCTGTACTTGATCATGCCGATGCAGTCGCACTTTTTCTTGCTGCTGCATCCGAGCTCGTACTCCGGCTTCGCGTTCACGATGTCCATGCACCGATAAATGAATTTTGCCTTTGTCGTACTCATCCGTTGCTCTCTCCTTCCATTACTTCTTCATCGGTCGTTTCCTCCTTATCGTCTTTTTCTTTCTTGCCGGCGCTGCTGATACTCTGGGCGATCCCCTTCAGACCGAGCTCGATCTTTGTCCGCTCAATTCCAGCCAGCAGAACCTTTTCGGCCTTGCTGTTCCCGGTGTAGGCCAGAACGTCGATTTCCTTGTTCACCGTGACGATGCCGACCAGCCATACGCAGGCCATCGCCGTTTCCGGCTGGAAGAACATCAGCACCATGGCCATAGCCAGGAACACAGCCCAGACGATCACGCAGAACCGCGCAAGCCATTTGGAAAACTGTTTCCGTGGATCCATCCCGTTCATGGCCATCACCTTTACTTCAGCGTTTCGGGATTGACTCCACGCTTTGTCACCAGATAGTTGTATAGCTTGTCATCTGTTTCCTGGAGCTTGTCGTGGTCATTTCCGCTCTGGAGATGTTTGATAATACTTCGCAGGGCAATCAGAATTTCGGTGGTATCTTTCGATCCCTCATCGAAACGCTTATTGCCCTGTTCAAGCCTGGCTTCGGTTTTGCCCTGCCAGTCTTCCAGCGCATCTAGGCGGTCATTGATCTTCTGGGCCTCTGCCGTTCTGGAATCCTTTCCGGTCAGCTTTTTCCATGCGTCAATTCCCTTGCTGATGGCGCTGATGGCTTCCAGTACGATCAGAATAACGGCCAGAGTAATCAAAACACTCTGCCCGTTCAGATCGACGTTCGGCATGCTCATCACCCCTTATTCTGTTTTTTTGATGGTACGAAAAAAGCACCGGTTATTCTTCCGGTGCAGAACTCCTTACCAGAACAAAGTCCTGGCATATCTTTTCCCGTAAAGCGGCGCTGGATGTGTGCTTCAGCAGACCCAGGTAGCTTTGGATCACGCTTTGCGCATATTCCAGCGGTATTTCTCCTTTGGCGTAGGCTTCTTTGACGAAATCAAGGTGCCGCTTCATCTGCAGGGAGGTGCTTTTCCGCAGGTCGATCCGGTCAGGCCTCACAATCCGGCCCACGAATTCGACGCCCTCGTCGTACTTCATCACGGCCGTCTTGTTGTTCAGCTGCAATCCCATGTTGCTCTGCAGGAATTCATCCATCAGCCCCAGACAGTCCCACATCTGCTGTTTCGACTCGCCCTTCATGATCATGTCATCCATGTACCGGATATATTCCGGCACCCGGACCACACGCTTCATGTAATGGTCCAGGGGTGTCATTACCACGTTGGCCGTCATCTGGCTGATCAGGCTTCCAACAGGCATCCCGATCCCGAAAATCCGTTCAGCCTCCGATGGATCGCCGCAGTCCAGCGGTAACCCCGTCGGCCTCCCGTCTCCATTGATGCAGGTTTCCAGGAACCACATCATATCCGGATCGTCCAGCGCCTTGCCCAGCTCCCGAAGCTGTACCTCATGCGGTATCCGGAAGAAGAATTTCGCCACATCGGCTTTGGCAAGCCACTGGTTCTTTCCTGTCCATCGGCTTCTGTGCATCCATTTCTGGAGAACATCGCACGCCATCAGCGTCCCGCGCCCCGGGATGGATCCATAGCTGTGCTCATACATGCTGTTCACATAGATGGGCCACAGCACTTTGTACGCCGCGCAGTTGACCACCCGGTTTTTGAATGGCCACGCGGTGATGATCCGCTTCTTCGGGAAATACTCGTAGAATTCGTGCACGCCGCTGATGCGGTATTCGTGCCAGACTAGCTGGTTGGTCTGGTCGATGATGTTTTCTTCAAGGTTGGCTGAATAGCTCAGTACCTCCGGCTTGTACCGCTTATCACGGCGGGCAAGCAGGTATCCGTCATACTGTGTTTCATACTGGATGAACCTGTCGAACACATGCCGGTGCCGTTCCATTCAGCCTCCCCCTGACCGGCTGTTCCACAGCGTGAGCGGTGTACAGCCTTTCCATTTTTCTTCCAGCGGCATCTCTGGCCTGTCGCTGACCGAGGATTCAGATCCCTTTACCTGCTGGCGCGGGAAGAAAGCCCGTGAGCTTCCAGCATCATGACCATCACGCAGGTAACGCGGAGCGGAAGCCAATGTTCGGGTTCTGGTTCGAACGCGGATTATTGGCGTTGAAGGAGCCAAAGCCGTTCGCGGAGTTGTCATAGTTGCCACCGCGGTTGACGCACCCAGCCCTCGATCCGCAAGAACACGATCTGCTCCCTATGTCTTCGGTTTGCCGTTGACGGATTTCAGCAAACCGCCGATCATCTTTCCGATCTCCACGCATTTCGCCTCCCATACACCCATGCGATGTTTGTCGATGTAGCGCAGTTCATAGGCGACGCGGATGTAGATCTTCAGCTTCGCGTTGCAGATATCCATGTTCTCGATGGTCGTTTTCTTCGTGTACTTCTTTTCTTCCGTGATCGTCAGTTCCAGAAGTTCATTCAGACAGTGCCGGATATCCTGCGCGAAGCTGAATTTCTCCGCTTTTGGGAATTGGTTAAGGATGGGGTAGGAATAAAGCATCAGATCCTGCACCTTCTGCAGAACGTGAAACTCATCCGTCGCCATCCGAACCCCTCCCCTTCGTGGAATCGGAGAGCATCATACCAGAGAAAAACGGAATTGTCAGGAAAAAAGGACATTGTCCCGAATATGGGGACAAAAATCTCAAAAAATTTTCCGCGCTTCGCGCGGAAAGGGAGGCGCCGCTATCGCGGCGCCATCAGTACCCAGTTAGGCAGCTGGCAGCTTTACGAAAGCGGAGCGGAAGCCAATGCTCGGGCTCTGGCCCGAACGCGGATCACTGGCGAAGAAGGAGCCAAAGCCGTACGCGGAGTCGCCATAGCCGCCACCGCGGAGGACGCACCGCTCGGCCTGGAACGGCCGACTATAGCAGATAGATCCGGTGATCAGGCTGCTGCTCTTCTTGTACAGGCCCAGCGCCTGGAGCATTTGAATACCGCCGGAACCAACCGCGGAGCTGACCGCTATATCCGGGAAGTTGCTGGTGAAGTACGTGTCAGGATTGCCGCCGCTGGACGCCGTGATGCTGGTGTGCCAGGTCAGCTTGCTGTTCTGGTAATCCAGCTTCAGGGAACCGGAGGTCGTACCGGATCCGTTCGGGGTCATGAATTCGCCGGTGCTCGCGTTGATCGCCTTCCACTCGGCGGAATCGGCAGCCTGGCTCTTGCTCTTGTCCGCGGCGTTGTTGTTGGTGAGTACCTGCAGTTCGCCGTAGACAAGACGGATGCCACCGGTCCACTCCCACACATTGCCCATCAGGTCGGCGATGCCGGACAGGTCTTTGTTGTGGTACCAGGTCGCCGGGCCCGTGCCGGTCATCGTCCGGGTGGCATAGGTGGAAGTGCTGTGTCCGGCGCTGGGGGAAGCATAGTATCCGCTTTCGGAGCTGTGTTTGCCGTAGCTGTTGTTGCCGATCGGGATATACCCGTTCTGCTCACACCACAGGATCAGGGCGCCCCATTCCAGCGCGGTCATCAGGTGCCAGCCGGCGCCCTTGGCGGCACAATAGGAGATTGCAGCATCAAGGTCAAGGTAGTTCGCCGGGTCTTTGTTCGGCAGGGAATAGGCGCGGCCGTTCTTCACGATGTTCAGATACTTGCTGATGTAGATCTCCTCCACTTCCGACCCGTTCACGATGAACGCGGGGAAGGTCACCGCATCAGACCCGAGGCCCAGCTGCTGATAGGTCAGCTTCGGGATTCGGTACATGATCGACGGCATGTTTTTGTCATCGTACAGGATGACATTCTTGGGCGGCAGGGCCAGCCCGGCCAGATCATAATTAGCAGGCATGGCGGTACCTCCTTATTCATCGAGTGCCCACAGGCTGAGGGTTACCAGATCCAGATCCAGCGGAAGCGCCTGCCGGATGGTCGCGCTTTCCGGATCTTCCGGATCAGGATCCGGGTTCGGGATTTCCTCATACCGCCGGGCGGGGATGTCGATCTCGGCCACATACCGCCGGCCGGCCGCGGTGCCCAGCACCAGGTCACCGTCGGCGTCATAGCACACGTCAATGTGCACGGGCCAATCCTCTTCACGTTTGACCAGGTTGATGGTCAGGTCATCGTCAAAGGTGATCTTCTTTTTGGTGCTTGTGTTCTGGATCTCGTAATCAATCTTCGGGCCTTCGTTCTTTTCCACGATAATCATTTGATAATCCCTCCCATGATAAAGTAGTGCACAACGGCGGTTGTTGCCCCGCCGGTGTATCCGAGTTTGAATCCGTTCACCTGTTTGTCGGAGACCACGATCTCCCCGGCGTCTCCCGTGCTGCTGACTACATCAGCGACCACGGCATAGCTCGTGTCCGCCTGTTCCGTCACCAGCGCCACACTCTGCATGGAATTGTTGAACGGGTACACTTCCGTGTTGGTCAGCGTCACCGTTCCTTCCTCGCAGACCGGAATGGCGTCATCGGTATACTGTTTCGCCGTGGCCAGGTTTCCGTCAGAATATTGCTTTGCCTCTTCCAGCGCCGCCGCGGCGTCCCCGCCGGCGGCTTTCTTGGCCATGGCCAGCGTAAGCATATCCATGCCTTACACCTCCCGCCACTCATCGTCCACCCCGAGCATGTATGTTTTGCTCATGTCGTGGATATAGGCGACGCTCCCGGCCGTGGTCTTTTCCTCCGTGCCGCTCTGGCTGTTCGGCAGGTCGCTCACATCGTCCGCGGAGCTCAGGATGAATTCCCGATAGTTCTCATCCTTCCCGGGCCCGCCCCGGGTTACCTGTTTGTAGCTCATTGGTCATACCCTCCAATCACAGCATAGGTCACCTTGACGCTGGAAGCGCTCCCGGTGAAGGCAAGCTTGAAGCCGTTCACCTGCCGGTCGCTGACCTCGATTTCGCCCGGGTTCCCGGTGGGCTCCACCTTGATCACTTCCACGATGTAGTTCATGTTGTCCCGCTCATTGGTCAGCGGCACAGACACAGCGGAATTATTGAACGGGAATTCTTCCGTGTTCGTCAGGGTCACGACGCCGGTCTCCGGGTTCGCGTAGCTCTCCAGGTTCGTGATCCTCGCGTCCTGGCTCACCAGCTCCTCATGGGCGGCATAGATGCCGTTCTCCATGTTGTTGAAATGCTGCGCGTCCTGGGGCGTCCCCTGCACGTACACTTCCCCGCGTTCCTTGGTATGGGTGATGGTGCCGTCGCCGTTCGCCGATTCTCTGAATCGGTCTTCGTACTCGTCTACTTCATCCACCCACGTTGTCTTGGTATACGGGTTCACATAGGCCATGTTTAACTCACCTCACTTTCATTCACCACAAAATCGAACCAGGCAAGCAGATGTTCCAGCACGGTCTCAATGATCACACTCACATCCTTGGTCGCCCAGACCTGGCTGTCCGTGTTCAGCAGTCTTGCACCGGTGATGGTGCAGGCCGCTTCGGGAGAAATCTGGCATTTGATTCTCACGAAGCCGTCATCCGTGATGATGGATTCCACAATCGTGCAATCGTACCAGGTACTTCCGACCTTGTACTGCGCTCCTCCGATCCTGCCTTTGATATAGGTCCGCATGTCGGTCAATGCCACGGGCTGAAGCATGTTCCTTTCACCTCCTTTACATCAGGGCATTCAGGCTTGTTCCACACGGCCGCACATGGTACTCCGCAGTCACGCAGTCCACTCCAACGGTCAGACCGCTGTCCTGCTTTGCGCCGTGATTGGCCACTCGCGGATTCGTGCCGCACACCGGCACATGGTAGACATGTGTAAACATGTCCGTCCCGATGACAATATTGAAGGTGATCCGGATCACCGGGATCGCGTCTTCCAGATGGCTGCGCACCGACTGGTATGTCCGGATCGTGTCAATGATCTCGTCCACCGGGATGGGCTGCGTGCTGTCCCCGGCGTTCAGCAGCACCCGGAAATAATACGGGTCGCCACCGTAATCGAACCATTCCTCCACGTCCGTATTGGGCCATACGGCGCTCAGCGCACGCTTCACGGCGCCCACCGTGCCCAGGTGCTGGTGCACGTAGAACGATTCCTGGATGACCCTCCGCTTGGTGGCCAGGTCATAGTCGTAATCGTACCAGTCCACCCCGAAGTCAACCGCCAAAATGTCCAACAATTCCTCCGGCAATTCATCGATCCGGGCATAGATGGAGGCAAGGATGGTGTTCCCCTCCGCGCCCTGCAGGGCCTTGGCTGTGGTCTGACCCAGAGACAGCGTGCTTTCGCTCTTTTTCAGCACCCCGGGCAGGGTGCGCATGGCGGCGTCATACGTTACGCGGTCACTCATCCTCATACCCCCCGTTCGTCACGGTTACGGTGCCCTTCACCGCCAGCTCCGGCGTGGTGACCGGCGTCCCGCGTCCATCGTCCAGGTGGGTATAGGTCGGGCTGGTGATGACCACCCGCTTCGCCCCGGCGTCAATCAGCATCTGCGTCAGTTTGCTGGGGTTGATGTCGCGGCCCATCTTCGCGCTTTGCCAGTCGCAATAGTTGTCGATGGCCGCGTTGATGTCATTAGCCAGCTCGGTGGCGCTCTTTTTGCTCTCCGTGCTCTGGTAATAGGTCACGTTGATGTTGTAGGTCACCGTGTCCGGGTCGGCCACCTGCACATTGTCCGTCAGGGGCCGCACGTTCTCCGCGTTGCAGGCCGCCAGGATCAGCGCCTTCATGCCGGAGGAAGCCGGGGCGTTCCCGACCACGGCGTAGATCTTCACCACCCCGGCGGAGGGCGAATTGACCACGATGTCCTGGATCTCAGTGGACACTTCCTGCGCGTGGTAAATGTAGCTCCCGATGGCGCCCGCCGTGGTGAAGGCGTTCTGGCTGGCGACCAGCAGCGCGTAGTATTCGTCATCGTCTGCCACATCCGCGCCGCCGTCCGATGTGGTCACATTGGCGCAGTGGTCATAGTACGTATACAGATCCACGCAGGTATTGATCTGCCCGGCCACATACCCGTTGCCGGCGGCGCCCGCCGTCAGGCAGGTGGCGTTGACCTCCACGTACGTGTCGCCCACGGCCACATACACATCCTCGTCCGTCGTGAACACGGGCTCCCCGTCGCTGGTGGTCACCCGGGTGCCCGCCGGGATCAGCACCACCGAAGACTGCACCGCGCTGATGTAGAACCGGATGCGGGTGGTTGCCTGTTTCGCCTGGGGCCGCGGCGTGTTATAGATCGTCTCGCCCAGCGCGTCCAGGTTCGCCCCGGTCGCCCGGCTGGGGATGTTCTGGTTCCCCACATAGTTGATCTGGTTCCGCAGGTTGGCGATGGCGCTGGCCACCCAGGCCAGGAACAGCTTTTCCGCGCTGGCCGGCCGCACGGTCTTCCCCGTGATGGTTTCGTACTCATTGGTCAGGTCTTCCAGGATTTCCGTGGTGTCAGCGGAAATAAACCGGTAATCCGGATTCCTATCACTCATCGTCGCTCACCTCGATTATGACCTTCAGTTTGTCCGGGTGTTCCCCGTCCATGCCGAAGGAAATATTGTCGATGTCCAGTTCCGGCATGAACTGATCCAGCGCTTCGGAGATCGTGCTGGTCAGCATCGTTCTGGCCACGTTCACCGGCATGTGCAGGTAGTCCTTTTTGATCCCGAATTCCCGGTATAGCGGGCACTCGTTCAGTCCGGTGTTCAGCAGGATGTACAGATCCTGCACGGTGGCGCTCTGCGCGTCCACGGGGTCAAGGGTCAGCTCCATATCCTCATCCAGCGGGATTACGTATGTCATATCCTCACCCCCGTCAATGGTAACCCTGGATGGTTACCATGCATTCGATGGCCAGCACATCCCCGTTGCCGTCAAAGAAGGTGTATTTTTCCTTCACGTCGGAGATGACCCACTGCTTCCCGATCTTTTTTTCACCCATCATGAAGCTGACCACCTTCCCGTTCCGGATGTTCCGCTCCAGCTGGGCCTGCATCTTTCTCGGGTTCACCCCCAGGAACGCGCTCAGCAGGATGTCAAAGGATCCCTTCGTCACCTTTTTCCCGGTGTATTCCAGCTTGGCGTACCCGTTATGGATCTTGTGGGTGGCATAATCCGCGCCGACGCTTTTCTCCAGGTTGTTGATCGTCTGGATGGCCTTCGGGGATACCTTGAACACGATATCCCCCAGGGAACCGACCACCCGCGCCTTCTTGCTCATGGAATCACCCCCTGAATGAAGCCGTCCTTGTCGATTCCACATGGGTACAGCACCAGCACCCGGTCGTTGATCTCAGGTATCCATGGTTCCAACTCATGGATGTGTTTTGTGCTGCTGGTTGTCCCGCCCCAGGAATCGGTGTGATTGTGGCTCCCATCGTTTTTGGTCTTCCGCGGCTGCTGGATCAGGTACAACCAGTCGCTGACCATATTCCCCGCGTCCGGGAAGTACACCCGGGCTTTCAGCTTATCCGCGTCCACGGAGGAAACGATCCCGATTCTCAGCATGGTTTCCGCTGTGATCATTGCCGTTCCCCCTCTCAGATTTTTCGCAGGTTCAGCTGCGTGGTATACCCGCTCCGGCTGATGGAATGTTTGACCTGGCTGGTCATGTACTTTCCATCCCAGTATCCGAACTTTTTCAGATTCACCGTCAGGCCCGCCATCATAGCCGGGTTCCCCATGATGGTGAACTTCGCCGTTTTCTCGAACAGGTTGTTCATCTTCAGCCGCTTTTCAGCCAGGGCCACAGCCTCGTCCTTGTTCTTCACCTTTTCATTGGTGATGACCAGTTCCTGATGCCGCGCTTCCTGTTTGTCTTTCGGCTCGTTTTCCTGCCATTTGTCGCTCTTGTAACTGCCCTCGATACACTTCCCGGTCTTCGGGTCCGTATACTTCACCGTGCAGATATCATAGGCGATTTCCCCGGTGGTCGTGCTCAGATCCCAGCCGATGTAGCTTTGATCCCCGAACTTGATGGTCTTCACGACCTTCTTGTTTTCGTAGGTCTTTTTGTCGAAAATGACCAGTTTCTTATCCGTGATCTTGAGGCTCAGCGCCAGGTCGGTGCACAGCCGTTTCAGGAAGGCAATGTCCGTTTCCTGGTCCTGCTGCTTCCGGTCATAGGTCAGGTCGCTTGCGCTCAGGTATTTCAGCTCGAGGCCAGCTTTCCCGGCGATCTCCCGGGCGATTCCGCTCATGGTGTAGTTTTCCCACGCCTTGTCGCGCTTCTCCGTCCGGATGCCGCCGGAATAGTCCAGCGAGATGCATTTGATGGTGGTCACCGCCGGCGGCCCTTTGTGCTTCACGCTGTCCAGCAGGAAGGTTCCAACCTTCTGCTGGCTGATCTTTCCGTCTTCCGTGCTGACACCGATCCACACCACAAACTTGAGCCCCATCGTCCGGCTCCCGGCCTGGATGGTGTCATTCAGCCACTTCTGTAGCCATACCCCATCCCGGTCCGCCAGTTTGATCTGCAGATCATCAGCCTGGTCTTCCTCGTTGTCGGTCACTTCCAGGGAGATCAGGTCTTTTTTGATCTCATTCGTGATGTCCACGCCCTTGACCTTGATCCTCCAGGCGGCCCGCCGGGCGCTTCCCTCCACGCTGGCCATTTTGGTCACGGTGGGCAGAAGTTCCTGATAGACGTCCTTGTTGGTGGGCGCTTCGTCCTTGTCCTTCTTCTCTGTGGTTACCTTGATCTGGCACCAGTTGCGCAGCGCCCATCTCCCATCCGCCTCAATTTTGATGGCGATAGAGGCCCCAGCGAGCGTTTCCCCGCCCTGGAAGGAGTAGGGCGGGGTGTTCACCCGGCTGGTGGTTCCCTTGCTCTTCTGGCCCTCCAGAGTGAAGGAATCGAGCTTAATTGCGTTCCCTCCGGAGGCGTCGCAGATGTAAATGGTTCCGGTGTGCGCCACATTGTAATCGTGATTCACCCAGTAGGCGGCGCCCTTCCCGGTCATGAACTCGATCTTGACCGGGTATTCGTTCTTCGGCAGTGTGATCCCGACAGGATACACGCCACTGTACAGGTTCTGTCCGCAGCTTCCGCAGCTGCCGCTGTAGGAGCCCATATCCTCACTCCTTCCACGGCGGCATATCGTCGTAGCTCACGATGCTGTCCAGGTCGGGGATCGTCAGCACCACCCCGCCGCTGAAGATATACACGTCGGCGTACTGCGGGTTTGCTTTCATGATGGCTTCGGTGTGCGCGTGGGATCCGGTCAGGGCGTAGGAAATCGTGTCCCACATATCCCCGCTGACGGTGGTATACGTGGTCACATTGCCCGTGCTACTCACGTTACTCACGCATAATCCCTCCTGTCATCATCCTCCTGGATCTCTTCCAGCACTTCCCGGATCTGCTCCTTCATGTTCAGCGTCTGCTCTTCCAGTACGCTCCGGATTTCCTCCGCGTTCGCGCTTCCGTTGATGGTATACTGCGGGTTGAAATCCACATGGATAACCTTCCCGCCGCCATCGCCGGACGAATTGGCCACAGCAGTCACAGGATTCACCGCGGCGCTTTCAGCCAGGGCTTTCGTCTCTCCGGCGTTCATGATGTGTTCGCCGCCGCGCAGGAAGACCAGCTCAGGCCCGTTCTCACCGACCACAGCGAAGCCGGGCGGCGCGTTATCCGTGCCGGATGCGAAGAACGGCGGGTAATGGAAGGTGCTCCCATCAAACTTGATGGCCAGACTTTGTTTGATTGCGTCCGCAATCGCCTGGGCCTTCGTCTTCGCCGGTTCAATGTACTGCGCCAGCGTATCCACATAAGCGCGCATGGAGATGCCCGCGGCCGTGGCGGCCTGGTCGCTGAATTCAAGGTTCTGTACCGCCGCGTCAAGCTCGCTCTGCAGGGTGTCCATTCCCTCCGTGAAGTCCGTTTCGATCTCCGCGACGGTCTTCGCGTAGGTGTCCTTCGTCTGCTGCAAGGTGGAATATTGTTCCACCAGGCTTTCGATGCTCGACGCTGATCCGGTGGCCAGGTCCGCAAGGATCTGGGCAGATTCCGCGCTCCCGTCTGCCAGCTGGGAGATGATGGATTTGCTCGCTCCGGCGGCGCCTTCATTGCCGCCTTCGACCAGCTTGGCCTCAGCGGCCTGCAGGGCGGCCAGTGCTTTCTCGTAATTCTGGGTGTACTGCTCGATGTATTTGTTCTGGTCGCCCAGGTTCTTCGCGTACTTCCGTGCGCCGTAATACTTCCCGGTGACGGTTTTTGCCTCTCCGAACAGGTCAAACTGACCTTCCATGGATTCCTTTGCGGCTTTGTAGGCGTCCTGGTATGATTTCACCAGCTTGTCAATGTCGGAGATGACATCATCCATGTTCCGGACATTGTCCTCGCTGGTACTGTTCAGCATTTCCTGTGCCTCTGCCAGGGCTTCCGTCGCCTCAGCGGCTTCCTTCGATGCTTCAGCGTGCTCCTCGACTGCCGCATTGACCTTCTTCATGATGTCATCCACGATGGATGCATCATATCCGGTGCCCTGCAGGGCCTTACGCATTTCCTGCTCGGCCTGGGCCGCGTCGATGGCGCCGGCTTCGATGGCCAATATCGTGTTATCGATAAAGGACTGCATCTTGCTCTCGGCGTCTTGCGCGTCGTTTTTCCCAGCTTCGATAGCTTCCCCAAGGCCCGCCATGGCTTTGGTGGCAATTTCCGTGTCATTGCCCAGCAGGCTGATCGCCTGCCCCATGGCGGCGAAGCTGTAAGCATCGATATCGTATCCTGTCGCGGCGGCAACCAGCAGTTCGAACTCCTTCCGGTATGCTTGGATCTCTTCGCTGTCCCAGTCATACAGCAGGTTCCCCTGCTCGTCGGTTGCGTTTTGCAGTTGTCCAACAGTATCAACGATCCCCTGCAGCTGTGTTTTGAAATCAGCCGTGGAGCCGCCCATGTCTCCCATTTCTGCCTCGGCCTTTTTGTAGGTCGCCGTGGCTTCTTCGAAGATCTTCGCGTTTTCCGCGTAGCTCCGGGTGCTGTCGCCGATATTATTCAGGTAGGCCAGACGCATCTGGGCGACATAGGCTTTCTGCATCTCGCCGGTGGCTTCTTCCGCTTTCTTCCCCAATTCTTCCAGGGATAGGCTCGCCTCATTGGATGCGGAGCTGATCGCGGAGATGGCTGTCACGCCGACACCGATGGCCGCGGCGATTCCCACAATCGCCCCGATGGCCGGCATGCTGATGCTCAGCGCCGCATTGGCGGCTGCCCATAGCTTGGTGGCCGCCGTGATGGCGGCTACCGCCCCGGCGGCTACGCCCAGCACACCGGCAAAGGCGGTCACGCCCTGCACCAGCGCCGGGTTCTGCTCAATGAATTCGGATAGCGGCTGTAAAACAGATGTGGCGGCGTCATAGAGCGTCCCCATAGCCGGGTTTAGCGCGTCGCCAATGGCAACTTTGACATTGTTGGCCGCGTTCTGCATCATGGTCATTTTGGACTCGGTCGTTCCATACATGATGCTGGCTTTTTCTGCCAATGCCGTATTGTCTTCCCACGCGCTGTTGGCCAGGTCAATGGATTTGGCCAACAGATCTCCGGAGGACGCAAGGCCCAGGATCGCCTTCGTCTGCCGCACGTTGGTGATACCCAGGTCATTCAGAATGACAATGGCGCTCTTGCCATTGCGCTCCGTGTCATTCAAGCCCTGGATGAAGGCGTTCATAGCGCCGACCGCGTCTGTTCCCCACGCGGCCTTGAATTCGGACGCGCTCATGCCGGCGACAGACGCGAACTCCGTCAGCTTGTCCCCGGTCTCCGTCGCTTTGTACAGTTCGGAAATCAGGGTGCTCATGGAGGTGGAACCGGACGCCGCCTCGATACCCAGGGAACCAACTGCCGTAGCAATGGCCAGGATATCCGTTTCGCTCAGTCCGGCATTCGTACCAGCCGCGGCGATGCCCTGGCTCATTTCGACAACCTTGCTCGCGGTGGTCGCCGAGGAATCTCCCAGGGCGGCCACAGCGGAACCGAGCCTGTCATACTCGTCCGTGCCGGTAATGTTGGCGAACTGCGCCAGCATCGTCGCGGCGTCATCCGCGGTCAGGTCTGTGGCGGTACCCAGCTTGGCCATAACCTCGGTGAACTGCTCGATCTTTTCCTGCGCAATGCCCAGCTGTCCGGCGGTGGTTGCGATGTTCGCAAGCTCTCCGGCGGTAATGGGGATCTCTGTGGACAGCTGTTTGAACTTTTCTGCCAGATCGGAGATGAATTCCTGATCGCCGCCGACCGTGCGTTGCACACCCGCCATAGCGGTCTCAAACTTCGCGGAGGCGTCCGTACATTCGGACAATGCGGACTGCAATCCCTGGAATAGCTTCGCGATGCCGATGGCCTCAATGGCCGCGGCAGCGCCTTCCATGGCTTCCTTGATGCTGGTTCCGGCTTCCTCTGCCGCCTCAGCTTCTTTCTTCTGTGCCTCCGCAGCCTGGGTAGCTTCGTTTTTCAGCCGTTCTGTCTCTCCGGACAGGTTATTCGTATCAACGCCAGCTTCCCGCAATGCATTGCCCATTTCGGACAGTTTGGCGTTGTTCTTGTCTACTGCTTCCTGCGCCCGCTCGATCTGCTGCTGTTTCGCGTCGATCTCATTGGCAAGGCGGGCTTCTTCGGCGGCTGTTTCCGCGTCCGCGTTTTTCAGCCGTTCCAGCTGTCGCTCATACAGTTCGAGCTTATCCTTGCTCCTCTCCAGGGCGACCTGCTGTTTCTGGTATGCGGAGATGTCAGCCTGCGTCTTGTTCAGCGCATTAATCTGGTTCTGCAGCTGGGATACGGCTTTCTGCCCCGCCGTGAAGGTGGAGGGAAAATTGCCGTTCAATGATGCGCTGAGTTGGAATAGCATCTGGTACTCTTTGGAACTTGCCACTGTGACACCTCCTTCTGCTGTTATTCACTCTTTTGGCTGACCCGGTTATTTGCCTTTACCCAGAGCATTAAGCTCGGCAAGGGCTGGCTGAGCCAGAAATCGATACCGGTGCAGTTGTTCCGCGCCATGATGATAGCGATCTCCCGCAGCCAGCCCCCGCCATCACCGCCTACTGCTCCGATTGCAGTAAAAAACTCCTGGCACGATCCTTGATCTTGTTGTAATCGAACAAGGACATGTACTTGAAGGCGTCATAGCTGATGGGCTGCAGACAGGCCCTCGCGGCGATCCGGATCAGATAGTCGGAATTGAATGCGGCCACGATGGCCACACCCTTTCCCTCTCTCTGCATTTCGTCTTCCACGGCCAGCGAATCCCCGCCGGTCAGAGAGCCGAAGTCAAAATCGAATTGTTCGTATTTCTTCCCGTTGTATTCGAACGGTCTGGCGAACTTATGGACGTAAGTGTCCTTACTTCTCTTCGCCTCTTCCTCGGCGATGGCCAGCTCCTTCTCATCGATCAGAGCGTTGGCGGTATTGGTCTTTTCCATGGTTTTCGTCTCCTTTCGCTGATAGAAAAATAACCGTGAGAGGAGTATTCCATCCCCTCACGGTTCATCGTTTGGTTGATTATTTTCCGACGGCCTTCCGGACATCCGCCATGTAGTCGACGCCACCGACGACGCACTTCATGTTGATGGGATCGATCTCAAAGAGCTGCTTCCCATCACGGTATCCGGCGTAGTATTTCACGCTGTACTCGTTGGACGCGTCCGGGACAGAGGCCGGCGCCAGGTTCCCGAAGTTGAAATTCTTCGGGTCAGCCGTAATGACGAATTTGTCACTCTTCATGACCTTCGTCACCCGGCTGGCGTCCCAGCCCTGCTCACAGGCCATCAGCGTGAGCTGATGGGCTCCGGGAGTGAATACTTTCACGGCGTCCCCGGTAGCGCTGCGGAAGTTCATGGTAAAGCTCATGGCGTTTACCATGCCCTGGGCGACCGCGTCAATGGTGCCACCGATGCCGGCGCCCTGGATATTCTGGGTCATGAACTGGATGTTCGGCAGGGTACACTGCGCGATCCCCAACAGATTGGAACCATCCTCATAGACCTCAAAATTGACAATCAGTTCATCATGAGTCATGGTCGTTCCTCCTTATCAACCCAGAGCTTCGGCCACATAGCTGGCGTCATACTCAAGGGTGAAGTCAATCTCCTGCGCCGGAGACGGCGGGGTCAGGTATACGTGCAGGCGCACGATACCGGCCATCAGGTCGGTTTCGGGATTCTCGCTGGCCAGCATTTCCACCCGGCCGCCCAGCAGATAGCCGGAGCCAACCAGGCCGTTCAGCCAGATGTTGGCGCTGTCCAGGATGGAGTCGATCAGCCGACGGTTCATGGGCTCATCGAGCTTATACCAGAAGCTCTTGATCAGGGTGTTTCCAACCCAATCGAACATCCGGTTTACAGGGATGAAGTAGTCCTTCACATCCTGATTGGCGGGATAGCAGGCCGTGTAGTTACCCCAGAGCTTGAAGCCGCCCATGAAGTTCAGACCGGTCACGACGCCATTGGCGTTCAGGTAATTGGCCTGATCCAGGCTCATGATGACCTCGGTGCCGGCGATGACGATCAGCTTGTCGCACTTCAGGCCCTTGTTGGAGGGGCTGGCGTACGGCGCGCCATATTCGCCATCCGTGGTGGCAGTGACGCCCGCCGCGTGGCTGGACATGTGGAACTTCAGGTCGCCCAGGCCGACCATGGGCCAGCAGACGATCTCGTTCTTGTCGTTGAAGTTGTTGCTGTTCTTCAGCGCGACAACCTCATCATAGGAATCCGCGCCGCCGGACGCGGCGGTGCTGACGTCGATCAGCGCCTTGGCCTTGAACATGCCGTTGATTCCGGCGGCCTTGGTGGCCATGATGGCGGCGACGGTGGAGCTTTCGGAGAACCCGGGGCTCACCAGCAGATCCGGGATGATGCCAAGCACCGTCATGCACAGATCCACCTTGGCAAACGCGGTCGCCACAGAAGAGGCGGTCACGGAAGCCGGGGTCACGACATTGTAGGCGATGTTCAGGGAAGTCTCGGAGTAGTGGGTGCTGTCGGGCAGCAGTTCCACCACCAGCTTGCCATCCTCGTTGTAGTACACGGAATAATCCGTGTCCTTCACGTAGGCGGTGCCGGTGCCGCCAGCGACCTTGACAACCAGGCCACTGTCATCGATCGCGGTCACGGTCAGCTCGACCTTCTTGGCGGTCACATCCTTGTCCGCGGCGGCCACAGCGGACTTCATGGTGGACGGGTCAAGCAGGTTCAGGAAAATAGCCGGGCTCTGGCCGTAGATCTGGAAGTGCGCATAGGCGAACTCACACAGGTTATAGGTCGCCCAGTCATCCGACCAGCCCAGCTTGGAGACAAACTCGGCATAGTTGTTGACCAGAACCGGCACACCAACACCGGCGGGATTCTCGGCGTTCTGGATCGGGGACAGGCCCACGATGAACGGGATACCGGTTTCAACCGTAGCCGGAGTGCTGACGCTGGTCGCGACTTCACGAACATTTACAGCATGGTTAGGCATTTGTTATACCCTCCTTTACTTAAGCTCGGACACGAAACGCTTGTATTCAGCGTTCAAACGGGTGCCCGGCTTGGTAACGTTGATGCGGTCATCAGAAATCGTAAGATCTGAGACCAGAAGCCTCCGGATCCGGGGAAATTTCTCAATCTGCAGACTGAGCTTCTTTTCCACATCCTCGCGGGAGCCGTTGAAAATAGCCCCAAACTGGATCTGGCCACGGATGGAAGGCCCCAGGTAAACAAAAAAGGAAGGCTTTTCAGCTTCCTTTTTCACGGGTTCAGCGGGCTTTTCTGTGGCTTCGGCCTGGATGACCTCGGCCTTTTCGCCCTTCTTGTCCTTCAGAACAGCCATTGCTGTACCTCTCTTTCTACGGGTGGCATCTTCCACTCCGTAAGCATCTCCCCCAAATAGAATGGGGCCGTATCGTCCGGATATACGAAGTCCGCGATTCCATCGTCTTCCATGTTCAGCTCGTATTTCCCATCCAGAATGGGATTCTTCTGCAGGGAAATGCGTACCCGATCCATCAGATTCAGGAGCATCAGCGCCCCTTCGTGTTCATCCGAATTGTACACACAGTAGACTGACCGGACAGCCACAAAGCTTTCCGGTTCACGACCTGGAGGCTGGCGAAAGCGGGAAGTCAGCACGGCGTTGATGATGTACGGCGCTTTTTTGGTTGTGGATTTCATATCCGGCAACCGTCCGTTCCATACCTCCGCAGGCCTTTCGATCACTTCCTCGTCGCCCTTCTGGGGCTTCGTAGGCATGATCAGCTCCCTGGTATCGGCCTCCATGCGCACCTTCAGGGATTCCAGAAGAAACACCCTGTTCATCGGTCATCCTCCTTACCATCCGCTCAGGATGCGCGTGATCTCGTGCTCGATCCGCTGATCAAACACATCTTCAATGTGCTGTACCAGCTTCTCGCTCACCTGTTCGTCCTGCATCATGTGGCCTGTCGACGGTCCGTATTTCATTTCCAGGGGGTAAGCCTTGCGGCCTACGCGCTCCCAGACGCCATACTTCCCGCCGACGAAGTTGATGAATGCCATGTGGATGCTGCCGCCGCCGTCCTTCGGGCCGGCTGTGACATCGCCATGGGGGCCACCTTTCGTCCCGCCGAATTCGATCAGCGGGATAACGCGTCCGGCGAAGGAAATGGAGATCCCACCACGGCCAACTTCATAGCCAATTTTGGTGTGGCTCATGAATTCGCCCTTTTTGATCTTGTACCGCTCCGCCGCATACCTTCCGGCCTGCGTCTTCGCGGAATCGGTGGCTCTCTTCATGGCCGCGCCCACAGCGTGGTAAAATTCCTCGCCCTTCCCGAATACGGAAAGGACGGAAACGATGCGCTGCAGCTTCTTCTCTCCGATCTCCTCTACACGTACAGCCATTATTCGTCCAGCGCCTCCAGTTCCAGTCGGATCATGCCCAGGTCACACCCGCTCTGTGCCACATAAAAATTGCGCCAGAAATCATCATCGGAGATCTTGATCTTCGTGCCTTTTTCCGGCACATTCCCGCCCAGAGATTCCAGGGGGCAATGGAAGATGGAACTCACCAGATAGATGCCCTGCGCGTGGTCCTTCTGCGTGCTGACGGTTCTGTCCTGCTCTTTCAGCTGCGTAATGACACAGCTGATGTCTTCGTAGGTTTCCCCGTCATAGATCACGCTGTGGGTCTCCGCGAATTCGTCCAGGTTCATGAAAACCTTCGCGTTGTCCGCGGCGACCATGTCTTTGAAACTCATTCTTCAATCACATCCATGGGGGCAAACTGGGGAGGGGCGTCCTGAGCGGAGGCAATGGCGCGGATGACCGCCGTCTTGCTCTTCATTCTCCCGTCATAGACGCCCATCTGCTTCGCCATCGCCTTCAGCTCGTCGAAGCTCATTTCCTCCAGATTTACGCCTTCATCAGGATTGGCCGTTTTTTGGCCTTTCTGGGCGTTTTCCGCTTCGGTCGGGTTCTCGCTCGGGTTCGGGGTTGGAGCCGCCTCACGGGCAAACCTGGGCGAAACTGGAGCTATTTCCGTAGCAACGCCCAGCTCTACGTAGCGTTTCCCAACCTCATCGTCCACATCAGCGACACAGCCCGGGTAAATCGGGCCGGTCCCGTCCTTGCTTTTGGCTCCCAAAATACTGATTGCGCGAATTAACATGGTTCGTCTCCTTTCATGCCTTCATCAGGCAACCACGTTCTGCGCGTAGACCCACGGGCTGTAATTCTTGGGCGCGGCGAAGGGCCGGGACTCAAGGATGATCTCGCGGATCTTCCGCTTCCGGTCAACGAACAGATCAGGCACACGCTTGCCCGTGATGGTCTCGATGTTGCCATCCTCGTCCATATGGACTACGTGCGCATACATGAGGTGGCCGGCGCCGGGGGCGGTGACCATCATGCCCTTGGCGGGGAAGTAGTTCACCCAGGCGGTCACATACGTTCCGGAACCGGAATCGTACACCTTATCCTGGTACTGCTCATCCACCACGATGACATTCAGGTTGTACCCGCCGAAGTTCACGACGCCCAGCAGGCTGACGCCGTCATACTTCGTCAGCTCCTGCACGATGGGGCTGGCGATGATGATCCCGCTCATCTTGTTCACAAGATCGCGGAAATCCTTGTTGGCCAGCAGGATATCAGCCACCGCCTGACCGATGATCAGGTCGGTGTGGGGCAGGCCGCGACGGCTCAGGCTGCGGCACATATTCCGCACATCCTCGACGATCTCCGTCCAGCCGGTGTTGCTGGTCCACTGGGTGCCGATGGAATAGGCGCCGTCATTCCCGATATTGGAATCATAGAACTGCACGCTCGCCACATTGCCGACGGTATCGGCATCCAGCATCTCGTTGACCTGGAAGCCGTTGTTGATCATGGTGTTGGCGCACAGCAATTCCTCGGTGCGGGTGAAGCGGCGCTCCAGCAGGGCCAGGTCTTCCTGGACCAGCTTGGCGGCACGTTCTTCTTCCGTGCTCTGACTCAGGATCGCTTCGCCGAAACCGCGCTGCTTCAGCTGGTCGGCGGTCAGGTTCCGGGCCTGCTTGATGCAGACAGGCTCGTAGTCATGGATCTCATAGCCGGACCGCTTCACATTGATCGGGTCGGCATCGAGCACCATGAACGGGGCGCGTCCATTGTCGCCGTCACGGTACTCCACCAGCACCTTGTTGGCGGCATAGATGTCGCCGGGATCGGTGGGGAAATACCGGTCACGGAAGAAGGTATTCACGGGGCTCAATCCTTCCCAGAGCCCGGCCATGTAATACGTATCAAGAATATTGACATTCAGCGGCATGGTCGATTACCTCCTTACAGTACGTTCTCGCCCTGAGAGTTGCCCAGGATGATGCCGCGGGTACGCAGATCAGTCCTGTCAGCCTCGGTCAGGGAAGCGCCGCTGGCCAGGATCAGGGCATCTTCATTGAAGTTGCCGGCGATGTAGACCAGGGCATTTTCATCGTTGGCGGTCCCGACGTCGATGTCGTTCGCCAGAACGCAATCGGCGGTCAGGGTCTCATTGCTGGCGGCGCTGGTTCCGAAGATGACCAGCTTGCCGTCACCGGCGCTGCCGGAAGACTTGGCCAGCAGGGTGCCCCGCTTGAGGGTCCCGGCGGTGCCCAGCTTCCGGATCACGCCGGCATGGGTCAGCGCATGCGGTTCCAGCCCGGCAAAAAGATTCTCCGGAGTCACGGAACCCAGCTTTTCATGCAGATCACGGGTCATGGCTTATTCCTCCTTCTTTCCGCCGGACAGCTTCTGGGACATGGCCTTGCCAGCGGCACGGCGATCCTCAGCGGTCATCGGCTTTTCTTCTTCTCCAGTCGCAGGCGCAGCTCCGAAGCTATCAGCGCCGCTTTCCTGATAGTCAGCATGCAGCTGATTTAGGAAAGACCGGCCCTGTTCAGACATCTTCATCATTGCCTGATAAGCAACGTCCGGAGCGGAAAGTGGATTTTCTCCATACTTCGCTGCTTCAAGCGTCGCATCATCAACCTGGCCACGAAGCTTGTCAATTGCCTGACAGCGCTGGCGATCAGCGGCAACAGCATCGGCCACAGCAGCGGCAATTGCATCAGTTACCGCTTCTTCATGACTGATGCTTGCCCGAGCCTCGGCAAGCAAGGCTTCGGCCCCTTCGGGATCGCTCTGTCTGAGCTCTTCCAAAGTCATCGGAATACCTCCTTCATTATTGCCTGATGCTTCAGGCGTATTATCTCCACCATTTCCGTCCGTATCCTGTGTGGGCAGGTCTTCCGGAATGGATTCGACCACTTTGATGTTTTCGGGAATAGCTCCCATGGCGACAATCCGCATTTTGTGCCCGCAGGCAAACAGCGTCTTCCGATCCGCACTTACGGCAATATCCGGTTCATCCGCGTCCTCGATCAGCTCGTCCGCGAAGCCGTCATCCACCGCTTCACGTCCGGTCATATACGTGGTCGCGTTCATCAATTCCCGAATATCCTCTTTCGATTTACCAGTTTTCCGCGCGTAGATCTCCGCCTGACTGTTGTTGATCACATCCATCTCGTCCGCCATCTTCCGAAGTTCTGACGAATTGGCCGCGGTCAGCACGTACTCCCAGCAGTCATGAATCATCACGATGCTGGAAGGATTCACCTTTACCTTATCCGCCGCACACATGATCAGGCTCCCGCCGCTCATGGCAACGCCGTCCACGACGCAGGTGATGTTCATGCCCTTTTTGGACAGTTCCCGCAGCCGGTTGTAGATCGTGATACTGGAATAGGCGTCACCGCCTACGCTGTTCATCCGGATCGTCAGGTCGGTCACATCCTTCAGATTGTTCAAATCGTCCACGAACTCTTTCAGAACGATGAAAAGCTCGTCTTCCTCCGCCCACCATGGGCGGCTTTCGACAATCGGACCGTACATCGTGATTTCCGCGGCTCTTCCGAAGACTTTCACGTCATAGCAGTCGCGGAGAATCTTCTTGACTTCCTGATTGCTCAGAGTTTTCATTTGGCATCACCTCCACGATCCGGCTCCAAATCCGGCTCGTTATAGAATTTGGTCGCGTCCGCTGCCGCATCGGTGCCGGCAGCCGCCAGCGCCGCGTTTTCGTCCTTCAGGCGCTCCACGTTCTCCTGCCAGTCGCCGCCGCCGTATTCCCGGGTGACCTGCTCATGGGTCTTGAACCCGTGCGCAACTGCCAGGATGTCGGCCTTGACTTCCTTCGTCGGGTCAAGCTGACCCTGTACCGGCCCCAGCCATTCAGCCTTGCACCATGCCGCCCGAATGATGGGATCGTTGAAGAAGCCGGGGGCACTGATACGCCCCAGGGCTACCGCCTCGGCCAGCCATGTTTCATAGACCGGCTGACAGAAGCGCTCCACCAGCATGGCCCGGCGCATCCGGAAGGCCTCCCAGGCCTCCATCAGGGCCGCTCTGCTCGCGCTGTAGCTCGCGTTGAATTCCTTCATCAGGACGTCGTAGGGGATATTCAGCGCGGCACCGATCTCCTTGCTCAGCACCTTCACGAATGTGTCGAAACCTGGAGTCGGGATGGTCGGGTTGCCGAACTTGACGTCCTCGTTCTCGCCCAGGTGCAGCACGTTGCCGGGGCCCATCTCATACTCATTGGAATTTTCAGAGATGTTCCGGTCCGGAGGCACATCCGGGTTATCGTCATCCCCGTAGCTCGCCTCATCCAGCGGGAATTCCGCTTTGTTCGTGTCCGTCTTGATCCATGCTGTGAACCAGCTCTGGATCATGGCCCCAATGACCTCGCTCTGGGTATACCGGGTGATGTTGACGATGGGTTCCACAACAGACGCGAGATAGGACACGCCGCGGTACTGGTCCGGGCGTTCGCTGTCCAGGATCTGGACATAATTCAGGAGGCCGGTTCGGGGACTGCGCAATTCCACCCGCTGCCAGGTGATGTCCTTCGCTTCCTTGATCATCTGGTTCGGATAGATCGAACAGATGTAAATGGCCACGGCCCGACCGCGTTTATCCACTTCCACGCCGTCATAGATCCGGTTCCCGTTCTTGGCCACGCCATCCGTGCGCATCCCGCCGGGTACCAGCCGCATGTCGTACGGTGTGCAGACCCGGTCGGCCTCGACCATGTGGACCCGGAGACTGTACGGATTCATCGGCGACGTCTTGAAGTCGCGCTGGAATACGCCGAAGACATCCCCGTTCGGAAGCCAGTTGGTCACCGCCAGTAACTGGAGCCCGGCGAAGGAATTCATGCCGATCGCGTCGCAGTTTTCCCGGTTGTCAGCCCACAGGCGCCACTCGCGTTCCGTCTGTTTCTGCCACTTTTTCGCCGCCTCCGGCGTCATCTGCAGAAGATCCCGGTCAATCGTGCTGTGCAGCTGCAGCCCGGTGCCCACCGTCTTGGTGCGCTGGATCTCAATCGCGCTCCTGGCTACCGGGGAGGACATATACATCAGCCGGCCGCGTTGTCTCAGCGTGTACTGGTTCCAGTTGATATCCTCGTTCGGGCTGGACGATTTCCCGGTCAGCCCTTTCAGCGACCGTTTCTTCGTGCTCGCGCCGGATTCGGAATATCCTGCGGCCAGCGGTCTGAAGATTGTGCCAGTGACCAATTGTCTGGTCTTTTCGCCCACGTTTACCACCTCCAATCTTTGTAAAATGAAAGGCCACCAGCGGCGAAAGGAGACGAAAACTCCGCGTTGGTGACCAATAGATAAAGCCGGCGTGAAGAAACTACAAGCGCCGGCGATACCCCGTTATTTACCAGTCCCGCAGCACAATGGCCATGATTTTCCGCGGGCCTTTCCCGGCCAACATTGCCTCGTACTGATCCACCTTGGCCTCAGCGTCGTTGATGGCCTTTTTCAGTGACGCCAGTTCCAGCCTGGTGAGGCTTCGGTCATCGATCTCGTAGCTCTTGACCTGGCCTTCAGCCAGCGCCACGTAGGCGTCCATGAGCTTATTGAGCGTGTTCTTCCAGTAATTCAACCGCTCAATGATCGTTTCGCGTTTCATCTCTCTCACCTCACCATTCATCCATGATCCGGTTCATCTGCTGTTCGATCCGGTCCAGCTGGTTGACTTCCTGCTTCTGCGGTTTCTTCTTCGGCCGCAGATCCCGCTCGTCCGGGATCCCGTTCATTCTCCTGTGCAGCGCGTCCATATCCGGAGCCAGCGCGAAGAATGCTGCCTGCGCGTAGTTTCGGCAGTCCAGCGGTTCATTCCGCTCATGCCCGGGGATGATCTCCCAGACAAACCGGGACTTTCCATGCGGCTTATACACCAGCCGCTCGGACAAAAGGCCCATGAAGAACTTGTGGTTGTATCCACGGTCCTCATTGCTGGGAAAATGGCAGTACCGCGGCCCGGGCGTCTGGATCTGCAGGGAGTCCATGATCATCTGTTTCCCCGCGTCTACGCCCAGCTGATACTGCCAGCACTGGCCAATGTGCCGCCCGTTCACCAGGATGCGAACCTGCTTCGGTTCCGTGACCAGCGGCCGGCCCTCCCCGGTGAAGCCCTTGCAGTCGAACACCCGCATCCCAACCCGTGCCCGGCACTGGAGGCGCGTGTTGTAGGTGTAATGGCCGCCGTCATCCACGAAGGTCATACTGATCTTGAGGCCCTTCCCGTTCTCGTACCGGAAAACGTGGGCGACCAGATCATCGATCCTCTGCCACACATCCGGGTCATCCGGGCGGCCCATGAACTGCCCGCGCTGGATGCCCCAGGATTCCTTCCTGAGGCCCCATCCGACCACCTCGTACTCGACACGGTCATCCTGCACGTCAATGCCGCAGGTCAGCGCCAGCACGCCGTTGGGAAGGTCCGCTTTGTACTCTTCGCGCTTGGCCAGATAGTCTTCCTCATCAGCCAGCCCGCCGCGCTCCTCCCACAGCTCGCCGAAGATCGTGTTGTATACCACCTTCAGCTTGTTCGGGTCGTTCCTGGAGCTGAGGAACTCGCTCACGATCCTGTCCCAGCTGATCCAGGGCGAACAAAAAGCATTCAGCCAAAATGACCGAACGCCGTTTTTCTTCGCCTCCGGGTTCTCCGCAATCCATTTTGCGTGGGCGCGTTTCATATCCGTCTCGTGGGAGATGGCGCCGCAGCCGGGGCACACATAGTAAACTTCCTTCAGAATGAAGGTTTCCTTGTGGTCGACCTCCACCGTGTCGTACCCGTACCGTATATCCTGCCAGCGGATATTGTGATATTCGCCGCAGTGAGGGCATTTGGAGCACCAGCGCTCCCGGGTACCCTCGTTAAACGCTCTCTCAATGGGGGAAGCCCCTTTGATCGTCGGCGTTGAACACTCGTAGCTCTTCGCGTTGTAGAAAGTCCGCTGTCTGACCATGGCCAGTTTCCACGGGTCGCCCTCTTTTCCGGCCTCCACCGCCCAGCGGTCACGCTCGTCACCGAGCACATACCGGATGGGCTTCGATGCCAGCGCGTGGGCCTCTGTAGATCCGCACATGGTCAGGATGCCGCCGGGGTAACTCTTCTGCAGGATCGTGTTCCCGGTGTCTCCCCGCAGGGATTTGGACACTTTCTTCTGCAGCACCTTGGTATCCCGGATCATCGGCGCAATACGGAGCTTTGAATACTCCTTTGCGTCGCCGTTGGTTGGCTCAATCATCAGGATTGAGCCGGGATCCTGGTCGATGATGTAGCCAATGATGTTGTTCATGGCCTCAGACTTACCGATCTGGGACGCGGCCACCATCACGATGTGCCTCACCTTCGGATCAGTGAATGCGTCCATGACCTCTTTGAGGTATGGCGTCTTCTTCGTCCGCCATGGCCCGGCCTCCGCGGAACTCTCAGGCGACAGCCTGCGAAACTTGTCCGCCCACTGGCTGACGGTGAGGTCTTCCGGTACCAGCGCAGAATCGATCTGCTTCCGGTTGACTCGCCACAGGCGCTTTAGTCCGGCTTCCGTTTTGGGCGGGATCATTCATCATCATCCTGTCTTTCATCCATGTTCTGCCGTTCTCTCACCAGCTCCTCGTACTTATCCGGGTCATAGTCAAACTCTGATATCTCCCGGAGGATGTCCTTCACCGCTTCCTTGATCAGCAGTGACGCCTCCTCCGCAGTCCCGCACAGCGAAACTTCCACGGCCAGCCGCCCCGGCAGACTCAGGAGCGAGCTTTTGACCGCGTCGATCAGGCCCTGGGTGAACAGCTGCACATCCTCTGACCTGTGCATCTTTCCCTGCAGTTCCTTCGCCTGCAATTCTGCCATTGCCGCCTTGGCCACTTTCAGCTTGGCCTCAGCCTGGGAGCGAACCTTGTCGATCTTTTTTTCGTCCGCTGTCTTCTCCCGGCTGGTAATCAGGTCGTAATACGCCCTGGTGCATTCGATCAGGATCAGCCGGCCCCGCTCTTTTGTCGGGAACGTCCCATCCTGGATCAGCTGTTGCACTCTCCGCACCGTGATATTGAGCAAAATTGCCATTTCCTTGGTGCTGACGGTAGTTTCTTCAGTGATCAGCTCCTGCTGGGATGTGTTTTCGGCTTCATCAGCCATATTTCGTCTCCTCTCTCATCACCTGTGGATAAATGCGTAACGAAACCGGCGAATTTCGCCTATGTATCGTCGCGTTTTTCGGGGGTCGAAGCGGGGGCTCGTCTCTTTTCCACAGGTTCACAGTACCTTTTTTCCGAGTTATCCACAACCATCCCCCAAAAATTCCGCCGGGAAGCGAGGGAGTTGACTCCCCGGCGGGAAGGGAATGTCATGTGAGTTTCTTGAAGATCGTCGCGCGGGAGTAGCCGCTGACGTTCTTCGTCATCATATCAAGGAAGTCTTCGCGGGTGAAATCAGAGAGACGGAATACTTCCTCCGGGCTCATGCCCAGCTGCTTCCCGATCTCCTGTGTTGTCTTCCCCTCGTTGATCAATCCCTGGACGATGCTCTTCATTGGGCCGAGGACATGCGTGCCTCTGGCGCGGTTGTGTGTGATCGTACCGTACACGTCCGCGCTCTGGTCGCCGTGGTGGTCCACGATGACCACAGGCACCTTGCCGCCCAGCTTCGATAGCAACGGCTCGCGCCCTGCGACGGTCCAGCGGTGGAAGCCGTCAATGATGGTGAAATCAGGTCTCACAACTATGGGCAGAGTCCAGCCGTTTGTAAGGATGCTCTGCGTAAGAAGCTTGAGGTTTTCGTCGGAGACGATGTTGGGATTGTAGTCATTGGCCTTCAGCTTCTCCCGAGGCACCCATTGCAGTGTAGACAGTGGGGCGAACAGGGTCTCATCCATCCACATTCACCTCCTTTCCGGGTGCAGTCTTGCGACTGTACTTCACGTAGTCGGTGAATATGTCCGTGTAGATCGCCCGCAGCGTACGCTTTTTGGGATCGCCCGCTTTCATCCCCTCGTACATTTTCTTGAAGTGTTTTTCTTCCATGAAGGAAAAGCCCTTGATGTAGAGCTGTTTGTAAGACCTGGCCACTTCCCTGCGGGCTGGCGTGGTGAAATACTCTTCCGGCGCTTCAAACAGCATGTGTCGGCACAGGGCTTTGTAGTCTTTCTTCTCCTGCTTCGATTCGAGCTTGGCCCGCTTCCTGGTGCTGCGGTGGAACATCTCGCTGTCCCAGTATAGGAGGGCAAGGTAGGCGTTCGGCTCCCGCCGCTGGATTCTGGCCCAGAGATCAGGGTCAGTCTCGGCTACCCACCGCAGACCGGCAATGGATTCAGCGCCGAAGAAGTTGCACAGGCGAAGCTGGTGCCTGTTTACGCCGACTCTATATAAATCGATATACGACTGGGGGAAATGGAGCTTATGCTCCTTGATGTAGAGCCACACATCCGAATCGTGCCAATCGTAAATCGGATAGATCAGGTTGTTGCCGGTGCAGCTGCCGGCGGTCATGTTCACGGTGGCCAGGTACTTCAGCCGCTGGACCGATTCACACGCCCGGACGCCCACCAGCATCAAGCCGTCCTTGCTCACCTTCGGCAGGAAGGTCTGATAATTCATCTGCCCCGCATATTCCAGGGCTGGGTCACGGAGAATCGCATAAGGCGGCGCCTCCCGCATCCACACATCCTCCTTGCCAGGCTCCCAGGTGATCCATGATTCATCATCCTGGAGCTGGTGGAGCATGGAGACCTGCTTTACTGGCAAGCAATACCATCGGTACTGCGCTCCCATCTTCAGGAACTTCTTGCGCCATTCCAGCGTCATTTCCAGCATGGAGGGGTAAATGGATTCCTCATCGATGAAGCATACCGTCAGCTGATGCAGATCGATCTTGCCGGCCATGGCCAGCTCCCAGATCATCCCGCACAGGCAGAGGGTATCTTTTCCTCCGGAGAATGCCAGGTACACCTTGACGCCGTTGTTGAAAACGTTCGTGATGCGCTGCATTGAAGCCTCGACCACGCTCATTTTCCCCGATACTTTCATGATGGCCATGAGCGTCACCTCACAGCCAGATCTTATTCCCGCACTGAGGACACTGGATGAAGCGTTTTGGCAATGGCTCTGGTTGGCCCTCAGAGGGCGTTTCCTGCGCCGGCTCCCGCGGCTTAATTTCCTCCGCGGCCGCGGCGTGCTCGGCCTCCTGCGCCTCATATTTTTCCGCTGTGGTGGCAATACGCTCCTTGGTTTCATCGGACACGGTCCCGTATCCACTGAGCATATCGTCAACATCCTTCAGGTCAGCGGTGATCGTCTCCAAAAGCTCCATGTCGTAGCCGGGGATCTCCAGATCGTCGCCCAGCTCTTTCAGGAATTCCTCGAAGACTTCCATGTCATCCACGCCCAGGGAATAGATCTTGTTGTCAGCGAGCATGAGCTTCTTCTTCTCATTCTCGCTCAGACCCTTCATCACGAGCACATCCGCATCGGTCTCGCCTTTGGCCATGAGGGCCGCATACAGACCGTTGCCGGCCAGGATCGTGTTATCCTCGTCCACCACAATCGGGCGGATCTGTCCGAAGCTCTCAAGGCTCCGCACAAACTCTTTGACCTGCTTCTCGGAATGGATTCGGACATTTTTCTCCGGAGACTTCAGCGCGGAGAGCTTCATTCTGGTAACCTTCATGCGGTCACCTTCTTCCGCTTCTCCCACAGATGCCAGCCCATGGCCACGGCGAACATGGCGAAGACCATCCACACCCGGCTGTTCTGCATGATGGTCCATACACCCATCACGCCCATCGGGACCAACAGTTGCCAGGTGGCAACTACGGCGACGTCAATGATGACCCCGATCTTCTTCCCGAAATTGACCATTGTCCCGTACAGGAACGAGGACAGGGAGGAGATGGCCACCAGCGAGACCAGGATGCCTTTCAGCAGATCCACCGCCGGGGAGTATGTGGTCAGACTGCCGGCGAGCACGAACAGCAGATAGAAGCCAAACAGCAGACCGCCCATGATGAACGGCCGCTTCATGTCAATCTTTTTGGTCTCATCCTCGTTCGCGTCATTGTAGTCAAGCAGTTCCCAGAAGGTCGGATAGAAGAACGCGCCGAAGGTCAGCGTGACGCAGGTCCATCCTTTGGACTGCAGATCCGCTTTGACCAGCGCCGTGGAGATCGGGTGTATGCCCTTTGTGATCATGGAATAGACCACCAGGATTGCAATCAGGCCGTACACAATCAGCCAGGAGAAATTGTCCGTGGTAACGTTTCGGAACGTTGCCCGCTTCAGATAGAAGATGATGAAGAATGCCGACAGCCCGTAGACGATGATATAGGCCATCGTGCTTCCGATCACGGTGGGCGCCAGCATTTCATAAATGCCGTTCATGTTCAGCCAGATCTGGAAGACGCACATCAGACCCATCAGGATCTGCACCGGTTTGCTCGTGGCCACGGCCCGTAGCTTCGGGAATGTCTGCGACAGAATGCCAAACACGATACAGGCCAGCACATTCCCCAGCGCCCATAAGAGCCAGGGGAAAATACCGGCATTTTGCGCCACCTGGGTGCCCACAATGAACGATCCAGCGCCGGCCCATGTGGCCGCGATGCTCATTGCGTAGTAAAACCGGGGATTGTTTTTGAAACTCGCTCTCAACTTAGCGATCATGGATACCTGCTCCTTTCAATCTCGACGCGCTTTAGGCGAAATCGGCGCGAAATTGCCAAACATGATACAGGCCAGCACATTGGAGCGATGCACTGCCCGAAAAAACCTCCTTCCGTCAAAAATAGGGCCCGTCCTGTCTGGTGGACTGCCCCGGTCGATGTTCGGATTTTTACAGCCTGCATCATACCATAGGAAAATCGGACATGCCGGACATTTCGGACAAATTTTATAAAATTCTTCGGAAAATCTTGTAGGAAATCTCAATTTTTTCTTGATTTCCTACAAGATTTCAACAAGGTTTTCAATAAGAAATGACCTGCAAGCCTTGAAAATACTGCATTTTGGAGCTTGTAGGTCATTTGCCGGTAACTTGCTGCTCAATCTTTGATTTCTTTGAAGGATCTTACGATTGCTTCTTTGATGTTCGCCGCCAGGATCGGCCCCAGTTCCTTCATGATGGTTCTCTTTGCCGTATCCTTTGGCGATTCATATGTGGTAAATCGGCATCCGCAGTTTAAGCATTCTCTCCGTCTGCGGACTCCGCCATCCACACCCCTGGAATCAAGGACATAGCTGCTTTCATCTTTGCACTTCGGACACTGCAGGGCCATGATCATTCCTCCCTGTGCAGACTGCGCTCAGCATCGAATCCATCCGGATATCGCTTTTTCAGCTTCTCGATGTTGTGCTCCGCGATCTGATCCATCCAGATTCCCAGGGCCGTAGCTGTTTCGGACACGTACCAGAGCACGTCGCCCAGCTCGTCAATCATCTTCTCCTTGATCTCCCGGCCGTCCTGATACAGGGTCTTCTTCAGCAGGTCCGCACATTCTCCGGCTTCACCGGCCAGCCCGAGACATCCGTTGATCAGGTGTTGTATGCTGTCCAACTCTCCACGGCTCGTTCGGAGCGCCAGCTCCTGATACTCATTTAGCGTCATCGTGTAATACCTCCGCAAGTAATTGTTGGGCTTCTTCCGTCATCGGGAAATCGCAATCATATACGACTTCACGAACAGGGATTGTGAAGGTAAACCAGCAGCTCCCGTAATAAGGATTCGGCTTTTCCGGCAATCCCTTCAGTCTGCGACGCCGGTTCCGTTCATCCCATCTCTTCAGCTTCCGGAGAAAACGTCTCGGCGGCGTTGCCTGTACCATACAATCCCGGAAACGTTCCTCGAACGATCTGACAATGCTATCCATCTGCTCTTTGAACGTCTTGGCGGTTTCCTCGCCAATCATCGCTTCGAACTCAGCGGTGATTGACTTCAGCATGTTTTCCGCTTCCGGCGGCAGATCGTCAGGATTATCCGGATTTTCCGTCAAAACCGTTTCTGAGATACTGCCGGGCAGGATGTACTCTTTAGCATCATCCCCGCGTAAAAATATCGGGAAATCGTCCATACCGATCATATTTCCGTTCTCGTCGAAAGGCGGCATTATCCTATCAACCTCCCATTTTCATCAAAACACAGAGTCACGGAATCAGCGAAGTCCCGGATTGTAATGTCGAAAACCTTTTTCCCGCTTTCGGCTTCGCCAAGATTTACATACCAGTGCCCATTGAAGCACTTGCAGGATGAAAGAATGCGTTTCATCGCGTCCAGGTCAGTCTCCTGCAGCTGATCACGGGCTTCCTTCATGATCTCGGTATCGTGATATCCATCAGCAACGCCAGATTCGATAATCTGATCAAGCTCATGCAGTAATTGAGTCCTATCCATGGTTTTCCTCCTATTCCGCTGGTTCCGTATATCCCAGACTTTTGCAGAACTTTCTTTCCTGACAGTTTCCGATCTGATCAAAACATTCCTGGCAGACCAATCCGATCCACCCGTTGATATACAGGTTCGATAGCTTGTCGCATCCGCTTTTTCCGCAGAGTTCGCACCTATCCTTCCGGGTACCAGAAATGCTCCGTTTCACCTCCATCCTGATCACAGCCTTTCCTCAAGAATGCAGCAATCAGCCCGATCATTAGCATGGCTGTCGGGTCCGTTTTCGCCGCTTCGATCGTGTCGCGCAGTGCTTTCATATCGCGGGCAACCAACTGCCGCGTTCTTTCTTCTGATTCTGTCATTGTGCACACCTTCCATTTTTATGGAAACAATTTATTAATCAGCCACATAACAAATCTGGTAGCAATCGATACGATCAGAGATAGCCCAGCTCCGATGAGCAAACAGATTATTTCCCTATCAGTCATCCTGATCACCACTTTTCTCTTTTGCTTCTGTAGCCGCATAACATGCCTTCGCATGAGTTGGCGCTCGTGTTTTTCACGGCACAGATAATCAGCTCATCCCTGGTTTCACAAAGGATTCTTTCAACCTCATAAACATTGAGATTTCCGGCATTGTTTATGATGAAATCCTTCAGTTTGTGTCTGAAATTGCGGATTTCTACCTCGATCGGTACATTTTTACTTTCCATAGAAACCTCCTATTTTTCCGGGAAAACATCGTCCACTTCAATCGTGTGTCCGCATTTGTCGCATCTGTAAATGTAGTTGGTTTCGTATCTATGACCAACTGCCTGTTGGTAAACATATTTACCGCCGCACAGTTGGCAGATGCCGTTGTTGTACCTGGCTGAACTGCAAGCCCGTGAAATGATAAAGATCACAATCAGAATCAAAATTAGGATTCCGATCTCACCCCAGCTTGTGTCGTTTCGTCTGTACATCATGCTTCACCGCCTTTCACGTAGCACCAGCTCTGCGGCGGCCTGTCGAGCCCGTACGCGCTCAGCGGCTTCGGTTCCGGGTAGTCCACCATGCTCCTGATTCGCCACAGGTAAACGGTCATTCCGCCCGCGTACTGGATCGCCTCCTGCATCGTCATCTGGGTGTCGGAGAGTACGGATTTGGTGATCTCACTCGGGCCGACTGCCACGATGGCATCACAGACGAATTCGCCAATGACACCGCCGCCTGTCTGATAGATGAACACCCGGAAAGGCCCTTCAGTCTTCCGTGGCTTCGTCTTCCGCATCTCCCACCTTTTGGACAGGTTCAGAATCTTTTCGCACCACTTCGGTTGGATGCTGATCATGATCTCCGTCATTGTGTACCATCCTTTCATAGTATCTTTGCCGTTCAGTTTTTGTCATGACTGCGATAGCTTCATCGGCAGTCTCGAAGAGCCCGCAGCCGCTGATTCTGAAATAGATGTATCCGCTTCCGGTATATCTTTTTTCCTTCCGCGGAATCGTGTAAACGATATTCCCGGTCATCTCGCAGATGTGGAAATGATACCCATTTTGGTCTACCTTCCCGGGATACCTGTCATTACAAAAGGGGCAGGTGTCGCACTGGATCATACTCATTTCACCGACCCTGATTGCAGGCTTTCTTTCATCCTCCGGATTTCATCATTCAGATAGAAAACAGCCTTTTCCAGATCCTCGATCTCTTTGGCCGGATCCTTCCGTCCGGCCCTGCAGATGTATTTCACTGCGTTCCCGCGGCAGAAATTCAGCTTCTGGTCGGTGATGAAATCAATCACTTCAATCTTCCCGGTATTGTAATGGGAAGGGTGTACTACTGCGTCTGCCATTTTTTCTATCCATCCTTTCGGCGGTGGTGGTGGAATCGGTACTGGCGGAACTCTTCTGATGGTCTGCTGACTCGCTTTCGATTTTTCTTCCAGCCTGTCCTGGATAAATTCGATGGTGCCGAAGACAAATAAAGCGATCAGAAACCCCAGGACGCCCGCCCATATCTCACGAGCTGTCATCATCGAATCATGGCCTCCATTGGTATATCACAACAGCATTGTATTTTCTCATGTCCATGTTCCGCATTATCGCCATGTTAAATCTGTATGATCTGAATCTTTCATCTGGTTCCTTGTATGCAGCAAGAATCTTGTATTTCGGATGCTCTCTTATCCATTGTTCTGCTTCCTCTGGTGTTTCAAAATACTCTTCATCAAACATTCTGATTGTCGGTATTCCGAACATTTTTCTCTTCCTTCCTGAATCAAATATGCTCAGATGCCCACTGAGCTTCCGAACCTGCATCAACACAGCGTCCAGCTGCTGCCGGCTGAGTCCTTTCATATACACATCACCGCCTGACCGCACACCGGGCAGTAATTGGCTACAACGTTCTCAAGCTCATCGTATGAAATCCACCGTGCGTTGCATTTGGGGCATTTCAGCGGATGACCCCTGAATTCAACCCAATCGCTGCTGACCAGCAGCGGAACAGGTTTGTAATAATCAGGCTGTCTGTCGATCAGCTCTTGAAATGCGTCAGTTGTTTCCCGGCATAGTTCAGCTTCATACTTGAGTTTGTCTGCATCTATCAGTCTCATTCCCACTTCACCGCCTGTCGTTGTTCTTCTGTTGGCTTTTCTTCCCAACAACGCCACCAAATGCCATAACCGTTTATTGGAACCCTCGACTTTAAATAGGTATTTTCGCAGGCATACTTTGCGTCTACTCTGATGTAAAACCGATTTTTGACAGTATGAACGGAGCCGAATCCGCAAAATACAACAGGAAATAATTCATTTTCTTCAAAGGCGATCAATCCATTTTCTGCTTTATGCGGTTTAAGTTCCATGAAATAGATTTTCTCGTTGTATAAATCTTCTGCTCTTTTGATAGCATTCATTCCCACTTCACCGCCTGTCTGCAATGTTCCGCTGCTATCTCGGCCAGCCGTGCTTCTGTATAAATCCCGGCTCCTGTTGAGGCCGTAGGAATATCTTCCTTAGTCTCCCCTGTTTTCATGTTGTATGTAGCACACATATTTATCAATCTTTCCTTTCATAAACTAATTTACCGTTTGATATTCCTGTTCTTCAAGTAAATCAAGTGAATCTTGTAAAAGAACATCAAAACACTGTGTTGCAGCTCCCTGTATATAATGTTGTTTATATGGACACTCTTCGCAAACGAGTTCACTTATAGGACGATCGACGCAACATTTTAATCCTTTGATAACCTTATCCTTGTCAACCATGCTTATCAATACTCTCCTTTTGCAAACTAAACCGTTTTCATCGCTCTCGTCCCGTTCTTCATTCATAGCTTAATCCCTCTCTGATTGAAAATAGCAAGCTCCTCTTTTGTGAACTAATCTGGTATGCTATGAACTGTTTTGTTCAACACAGAACCGCATACGCCGCAAATGGTCTTTTCGATGCCGTTCTCAAACGTTATCTTTGGTTCCTGCTCTTTCAGCAGTGCAAGGGCATCGTCAATGTATTCCATAATGCCTTTATAATCATCTCTTGGCATTTTCAATTCATTGACAAATGACCTAAAGTCTTTAGCCCACTCATCGACTGTCATTCCCACTTCACCGCCCTTCCGCAGTTGCTACAATATTTTGCTTTTGCATTGTTCGGATGCAAATCCGCACCGCAAACACCGCAAGTCCAAACAATACTAAAACCGTTTACTCCTGTTCGACTTGTTCGCATAACTGCGTCCTGTTCTTTCAATAAAGACAAAACAAAATTGCAAACGCCATCACAGGAGCAGTCCGTATTGTATGGACAATGCTCTTTACACCAATTTTCATTATTCATCCCACTTCACCGCCTGTCAAGATTTTTAATCAAAGCAAAAGCTTCCTCTGCAGTCCTGCGGATAAACGAACCATTACCAGCGATCTCTTCATCAGGCATATCCCGGATGCCATCCAAAGCTTCCTTTACTTCTTTTTTTGTCATTCCTTTCTGCGCCTGTGCACTCCTTATAGGACAAGGCATTTGTTCAAGGTCTTTCATTTCGTAGCAATGGAACGGCCAGTAATCATTGCAGTGAATGCAATGCCAGTGCGATTCACAGCCTTCGTACATAAGATTCTCGACACGTTCAACTTCATGGCATTGAATAATCATCCTGCTCGTCTCCTTTTCAAAAATGCGGGTGAGGATTTGAATTTCTGTCACCTCACATGAGCTGGCACACACGACGGGAACCGGATTTCCGGCTCGAACGGCGGCTTAATGTGTGCCGGTTGGGGTGGCTTTGCTGATTTAATCCCGGTGCCCTACACCCCGTCTTAATCAACCTTGCTCTTACCGTTCTTGTAGCGTCTACCTATTCCGCCACCGCATCATAATCATTTTTCATCCAGAAGAAACTTGGCTAAACCTTCCCCGGCGTCTGGAACCATCGCTGACTTACACTGACTTTGCGCTGACTTACGCTGACTTACGCTGACTATTTGTCATCGTTCGTTTTCAGCACGACAGAAACCATATCGTTTTTCAGATCATGCTCAATCACCGCGTCCTTGATCATGTTATCAGTGGAATGCGGATTGCCGATATATACCAGCGATCCTTTGGTCTCCACCTTCTCCAGCATTTCGATCAGTTTTGCTACAGTCATTTTTCATTTTCTCCTTCGTTTTTAACATTCGTACCAACATTCATGGAGCAGATGCCCCAGGATAACCGACACAATAATGTTCAGCCACGTTGGAATATTCAGCTGAATTACGGCATATATCCAACCGGAAATCACCAGCAGAATCGTGGCAAATAAGATTCTTGCTGTCTTCTGGCTCATTTCACTTCTGTCTCCTTTTGTTTTTGCTCTACCGTTGCGATGGCAGATGCCACAAGTTCCATCAGCTCATAGATTGGATGATCTTTGAGATACTCAAGCATCTTGTTCATGAGCTCCTCCACCTTTTTGTCAGAGTACATATTCAGCACTGCCGCATGTCTCCTTTCGGTTGTCTCCGGATGCCGATCTCTGTCGGTGCTTAATCCGGAGTGAGCTATCAGTTCTTTGCCGCTTTCGCAGCCAGAGCCTTCTTTCCGTTCGGCGTTCTTATAAAGATCGCCATGCACCGATACGCGGTACGCATGCAGTTCGGACACAGATTGAACCGGATCTCCGGTTCTACAAGGTCGTTCCGGAATTCATACAGCGGACCGGTGTACTTGCAGCTGTCACATTTTCCTGCGTTCATGATCTCACCTCACCATTCCGAAATACCGCGCAATCCGGTACCGGATCGTCGGCGTAAAGTGCGGACAGTTCACCGTCTTGCAGCGGTTTCTCCGGCTCTGGTCATATCCGCAGATCAGCTTATCGCCCTTGGGCGTTTCCACCGCCTTATAAAAATGACAGGGTTTCACCAGCCGGGTCAGCTTCCACGCCAGACTGATCTTTGTTGATCTTTTCATGCTACATTCCTCCACATGGCCAATGCGGCGAAGATGCAGCCCATACTCATCCCGGCGGCCAATACCGTCATGAGGCTAAAAGCACATATGGCCCAGGAATCATAGTGCTGGGCTTTCCACTCCCGATGAGTCCACTTCCGAACCTTCCACCAGTTTGAAATCTCACGTGAGAGGCCGATCAGGAAGATCGTCACACACAGGGCAAATCCCAGGGCCAGCACCCAGAACAGAACCAGCAAGGCCCACATCAACACCGTAATGAACATGTTATCCCTTCTTTCTATCGCTTTTCCGGGGCTTCCGGAACTTGTCAGCTTCCGGACAGGTGGCGAAATGGCTGATATACGCAACCGTTACGCCTTCGGGCTGTGTAGGACCCTGGTCCTCCATCGCAACCGCTCTGGAAACAGATCCATCAGCGAATACATACGGAACGCCGGAAGGATCCTCCCTGACCCACAGTGGAATCGCATCAACCGGCATGGTTTTGCCATTCTTCGTTTTGATGAATCCGATCTCCGCGCCGCAGGCTCTGCAGCTGGTTGTTTTCATTAAACTCATTGATCAATCCTCCAATTCTTCAATCCAATCCAGCGCATCCTTCATCAGGCGCTCGCCGCAGCTCATGCCAGCAGGGTCGCCAGGATCATGGTACGGGCAGTTGCCGCAATCTTTCATCACATCCCCGCTCGCGTCGGTGACCCACTGACTGCAAACTTTCAGCGCTTTCTTCACATCATCCAGTTTGCCAGGCTCAACCATCTTTCTTTCCTCCTTTCTCCAGGTATCTATCAATCATCTTTCTGCATGAATCCTCGGTATTGATCCCGCCGGCTTCATCCGCCACCTGATTCCAGCTCAATTTCTCCCGGAATCTCAGGCTTACCAGCAGTTGGATCTGGATGTCATCAATCCCGTCGATCCATCCGTTGATTGCTTCTTCCTCCGCTCTGTACCCGCGGATCATTTCTTCCAGTTCGTTCTTTTTGTCCACCAGCTCCGGCACTCCATCGCCCAGTTTGTCATGCGCGCCGCCGCCGTGTGGCATCCCGGAAAGATTCGGGGATATGGCTGTCAAACGCTCCTCGATCCGCTTGATCTCCCGGCGCTTTTGTTCGATCTGCTTTGGCAGATAAAACAGCCGGTACAGCGTTTTCTTGTCCATATCCCCGTCACCTCCCGTCAATGTTTTGGCTCGTAATACTGGGCGTCATCTCTGCTCATAATCACCTTCACCTGCTGGTGATTATCGAATTGCTCCAGGAATTTCCGGTACATCACATCGGTTGCGCGTCCAGCATCGACCCCGTCCCGGTTCGCCTTTTCGATCTGATAGCTCACGATCGTCTGTCTGGCGTCCAGCAGGTCGCTTTCGGCTTCCATGGCCCTGATCTCAGCCTTGACCCGGAAAACGTGTTCATAGGCCAGGGCGACAATGGACACCATCACCAGGGCCGTGATCACGATGGAGTAAATGATCATTCCTCATCTTCTCCTATCTCTTCCTCGTCCTCGTCATCATCGTCGAACATGGAAGTCTGGCCGCCGATGCTCTTCAAGGCGTAGACGCTGCCGTCCTTCGTCAGCTCATAGCCGCCGCCCATTTCGCCCTCGAAAGCCTCTTTCAGCGGCACATTGCTTTCAACCTTCCACTTGACCTTCGGCACCCTGGCCTTCCGGTATTCCTTTTCGCTGGTCACGGGCACCTCTTCCATGGTGATGACCATGACCATGCTGACCTTCCCCGTGTCGCTCCCGACCTCTTCCATCTTTTTCAGACAGTCCTGGATGGCTTTGGTCAGGTCGCCTTTCATCTCGCTGAGGGTGCTGCTCGACATATTGATGGGCATAACGTTTTTCATGGTTTACATCTCCTCTCGTTCTCCATGGTTGCAATAATCATCTGGCGAACATCGCCTGTTCCGTATGGTACAAAATGGCTGTGTGGTGTAATTTTCCACCGCGTGCCGGCACTCCCGGCACCTCGTTACCGCGACCACCTCCAATGATGCGCACTCAAACAGCTTCTGCATCGAATCCTTACAGGCGTCCTCGTACCCGACTTTGTATGACCCGTCGCGCCGCTGTCTGACCCTGTCCTTCATCCGCACCAGCTTGGTCCGCATCTCTTCTCTGCTAATGACGTCGTCCATGGGGGTTCACCTCTTCTGTTGCGTCCACGATCCGAAAATCCAGGTTTTCTTCACTCTGTTCACTGCATTGCTCAGCGTACTTCACCAGGTCAATCCGTTTGTCCGACTTCATCAGTTCCCGCCAATCCCCCTCCCAATACAGCTGGAGGATCCACCGGTACTTGTCCGCCATCGGTCACCCCTCCAGTCTGGATCTGTCGCATGCCCATCTGGGCCTTCTCCATGGCTTTCAGCAGCCGAAGCGCCTGCTTCTTCATCCGGATGGCTTCCTTGCACGGCTTCCGGCAGTAGACTTTCGGCACGGCCCGCCGGCATTTGGTGCAGTCACCTCCGGATTTCCACTGGTCAGAAGTTGGAGTCATTTTTTCACCCCCTCCCGGTTGATAAATCGCTGACCGCAGTACACGCACTGTTTGTTGGAATAAACCAGCTCACCGCACCGCGGGCACGTGTCGTAGCCGATAACGCCGTTTTTTCGCTTTTCCACGGGCGGAAGCAGTTTCCCAATGAAGAACCTTATCTGGCCCTTCACACGCGCCACAGCCATCCTCAGGCGCGTGGAAAGCGGTGTTCCGAAGTCATCATTCATTTGCCTTTTCCTCCTTCGGTTTTTCTTCGCAGATCTTCACCTTCACATATGGAACACTCGCGTAGAACTTTCTGGCCAGGATCGTCACGATCTGACAATCGTCCTTATAGGCCACTCCGTTGAGGCCATCCAGCACTGCCTTGATCAGGTTGTCCAAATCAGGCCGTTTCTTCGGAAATTCCTGTTTCAGCAACATCTTTTTCTTGTTTGCCTTTGTTGCACTCATGGGAATCGGCATTCCAAAATGAATCCTAACCTGCAATGCCCCCTCCTCCGGTTTGTCTCCGTACGCCTTGACCCATTCGGTCCGGATCCGTTTCTCATACGCCTCGGTTGTCCTGGGTGTATAGATCTTCGCGCGTCCGGAAACAACGGTTGCCCTGGGGCGCTCCTTCGGCTGCGGCATTTCAAGGATTACCAGTGTCTTTTCCATCCTGTTACCCTCCTGTCAGGTCAAACATCAGCTGACCCTCGCTCATGCTTCGTCTGGTTTTCTTGGCTGTCAGTAATTCGGGCATCTGGTACGCTTTTTGGGCAAATCCGGCACTGTTTTGAGCACTTTGCTCCGCTTTTTGGGCATTTTGCTCCGCTTCTTGGGCTTTTTCCGTCACGTTCGGACACGGTGGGATACGTTCGGACGCGTTCTCTTCGGCGTCCCGGAGCGGCCGCGCCAGGCGATCCATCCACCGGGCAATCACCCGGCCCTGCCATGGATCCGCGTAGAACAGTGGCGTATACCATGTGTTCGGCCCGCCTTCGCCCATCAGGATATCCCCGGCCTCCGGATTCATCAGGGAATCCGCGATCCGCACCCGGCCCGGGCACCCGATCAGCGACAGCTGGATGTAGCACATCATGGCCACCGTCATATCGATATCCCCGGCGACGAACAGCGCCCTCTGCTGATAATTGATGTTCATGTCGCTGAGTCTCTCGGCGGCCGCGATCAGCGTAGCGCCGGCGCCGCATGCGCAGTCGTTGATGCTGATCCACCCTCGCTCATCCAGCTGTTTCCGCACCATCTCTTCCGGCATGGCTATGTTGGCCATTGCCTGGCAAACCCCGAAGGGAGTGAAACATTGCCCGTGCACCTTACTGCCCATTTCCAGCTCCATGTACATCTGCCCCAGGAAGTCCTGGAACGGGTTGCGTTCCAGGCTCTCCACCAGGATCAGGAACAGATCGGCAAACTTCTCGAATTCCTTCGGCTTATACTTGGCGGCGATGCGCTTGTAGGTCTCGTCCCGCTGGTCCTTATGGTTCAGGTCCACCGTGTTGGCAATCTCGATTGCGAACAGGTTGACCATGTCGTTCCACCGATCCCAGCCGTTATTCCACTGGCACACATCGTTGAAACATTTCACAAACTCTTTTGCGTCTGCCCCGCGGACCGTGCCACTGTTCATACTCCGGCATCCTCCTGATAGCATGGATGGGTACCGTCCAGCAGCTGCTTCTCCATATCGCTCATCTGGTACCCGCAATCGACCAGGAAGTCGTACAGTTCTACGACCCCGTTGGCCTGATAACTGCCTTCGTAATAGTGGCCATCGTTATAGTTGTACAGCCCATGCTCCGGAGCATCCGGCCAGAAGACGCCACCCGCGACTGCCCAGACCATCATGATCCGGACAAGAGGGGTGTCAGACTTTCCGTCCACCTGCTGCCATACGGTCAGGTATTCATCCTCGTCGGGATCCTCTCTGTTCTCCACTTCCACCGGCTCTGGAGGAAGCTTCAGCATCTCGCGGATCAGCTTATCGCTCCAGTCATGGCTCTTTCCGATCTCGCCAGTCCAGCTGATCTGATTGCTCAGCGCATACCGGACCATGATCTTTCCGATCGTCGAAGCGCTCTGACCGTTGGCCACGGTGTAATTCATCACGAAGTCCTTCCGCAGCTCATACGCCTTTTCCCAGAAGCTCTTCACGTACCGGAGATGCTTTCCACGCCGGATGGCCTTCTGCCGCTCGGTCAGCTCGCCCTCGGGAACCTGTTCTGCTTCCTTCTTCTCCTTTCCGTGGAAGAACTCAATTTTTCCGCCTTGATACTTCCAGATGTCGTACCGCCATGGAACGTTCTTGTGTTGGTTCATGACCTTATTGATATGCTTCCGGAGTTCTTCTTCAGTCCCACTCAGCTTGAAGTCATTGCTCTCGCGTTCCCACTTGGAGTTGTAGCGCTCGTTTTCCGGAAGCTCTTCCATGTACTCAGCGACAACCGGCTGTAGGCGGCTCTTGTTCTTCCGGAATTCCTGAGCTTCCAGCGCGTCCAGCATCTCCTTGCGGAAGTTCTCCGTGCCGGCATATTCCAGCACTTTGTTCTGGTCGGTCTTGCTGTCCAGCTTCGTGATCTCGATCAGATCCATGATGGTCGCCCCGCGGACCACCGCATCGGAAAAGTTCTTTTTGTTCAGCTTCGTCAGCTTCAGCCGATCTCTCACCGTCTTCTCGCTGAAGCCGGTTTTCTCGCTGACTTCCTTCTGCGTAAAGCCCAGGTCCATCATCATCTGGAAGCCTTCGGCCTGTTCATACGCTGTCAGGTCAGCCCGCTGCATGTTCTCTTCCAGCATGGTGGCCACCTGGGCCTTCCGGTCCATCTCCACCAGCACACAGGGAACCTCGGTCAGCCCGGCCATCTTCGCGGCCTCCAGCCGGCGATTACCGATCACGACCCAGAAGCGCTTATAGGTTCCGTCTTCCTCGGTATCCTCTTCTGCAGCTACGATGGTCAGGTTCTGCAGAATCCCGTTGGCGCGGATCGACTCCGCCAGCTCCGTCAGGTCTCCCAGATCCTTCCGTGGGTTGTCCGGGTGGTGTGCCAACCACTCCACCGGAATCATGTAGATCTTTTCCAACTTCTTCGTCTCCTTTCGTTTCTGTCAATTCGGTTCGCATACCAGAGCCTTGATGGCCTCCGGGATCTCAGCGGCCAGATTCAGCCATTCATTGATGGATAGCACCATCACACTCGCGGGCCTGTCATTCGATTCCAGTGGGGCGAATGCGAACATCTGCTTCTCTGCGTTATATTCCCAGATCCCAATCCTGCTGATGAGCTGCTTCACCGTGAAGCGGATATTATCGCCGCCAACCGGATAGGTTTTCGGCGTTTCCATCTTCGGCTCAGGCTCCGTCTCCTGATCCTCCAACGGCAGAGTGTCATCAACATAATCCTGCATAAAATCTACCGCATCATCATCCGGCAGGCTGTCGGCATCTGTCGGGTTACTGTCGGGTATTCTGTCGGGTACCGTGACGCCGCTCGGCTTTGCCGGCTGACAGCAGGTCGGGGCGGCGCCCGGCTTCTCGTCCGGAGGAATCAGCCTGTAATTTGCCCCCGCCTCCGGCTTCCAGTCCTTCGTCGGCAAGGCCTCTTTTTTGGGCTCTGAGGCCCGTGTCTCTGCGGCCTGGTTCTCGCCCGGCTTCTTCTTTTTCTCGGCTCTGTACCTCCCTGAGTCTGCTCCCTTGGGGTCTATGAGCTTGATCTGCGCCAACTGTTCGGTCAGGTCTGGTCTGTCGTTGACTTTCGCCCACTTCCGCAGGCAATACATGGCACTGTGCGGGGTCTGGTATCCCATTTCGATCAGCACCGTCCATGGATCCACCCCGCTGTTCACCGTCTCCAGGAATTCAGTAATCGTCTTCTCACTGCTTTGCGGTCTTTTCACTTCCTCAGTCTCCTTTCCTTCGTTTTCGTTGGTCGGGTGCCCCTCCGTGAGCATGGACGGCGGTCTGTTCAGGTAGTGTCTCTGCAGGCGGTACCAGACCGGCCGCGGGGTGTAGCTCGGATAATTCACCCGGATGTATTCCAGCACGTTCCCGCCCTTTTTCTCGATGACTTCGCATGCCTTGGCAAACTCCAGATCCCTCTTTTCATTCTTCCGCATGCTACGCCTCCAGGTACTTCGTCTGGATGTATCCCCGGTTCGTGACGCACCATTCCTCCGTTTCCAGCCACACCGTCACCACCGCGCCCCGCTTCAGTACGCCCTTCCGCTTCCCGCCGATGGTCCAGCGGCAATTGACGCTCTTGACCCATACCGTCATCTTTTTCCCGGAGGGATAGATCTCCGGCTGGCTTTCCGTCATGTATCTGGCGCTGATCCAGCCGTCCTGGGCCTCGAACGGCCCATACACATGCAGGTATCCGTTCTTCTTTTTCCCGTCCGTCTGGAAGTCATCCCCTGCGTAGGCCCGGCACTCCATCAGCCCCGTTTTCCTGGGCGATGACCGGATCACCACATAGCTATCCGGCTGGCAGAGCACCCACACCGTGGTCATTTTCTTCTCCGGCTTTTCAGCCGCCGCCATCCCGGCGATACACACCAGCACCAGCAGCAGACTCATGATTCTTTTCATACAGGCTCCTCCTCGTTCTTCATCGGTGCTGTGAATCTCATGTGATCCCCGTCGAAGATCAGATAAAACCATCCTTTTTTGCCCTGGCGGTTCTTGTCGATCTTGACCTGGATCATTTGCAGTCCTCTGTCCTTCAGCGTCTTATACATCCGCTTTTCGTCTTCTGTTTTCAGTTCTTCGATCTCCGGATCGTGGAGCAGGATGAAGATGTTCGCATCCTGCTCAATGGCGCCGCTCTCTCTGGCATCGCTCATGGTGGGGGCCCGGCGCTTCGTCTCCCGCTTTTCAAACCGGCTGAGCTGACTCAACGCGATAATCGGAATTTTCAGCTCCCGGGCCAGCTTCTTCAGCCCGCGGCTGATGTCTGCTACTTCCTCCTGCCGGTTCCCGTATCGGTTCCGGCTCCCGCTCATCAGCTGCAGATAGTCCACACAGATCAGGTCGATCCCGCCGTTCTCGTACATCGTGAAGGCCGCTCTCCGCAGATCCTCCACCGTATCCGCGTCCGTCGTGTAGTACAGAGGCAGTCTGGCGATCACCGCCAGGGATTCCGCCAGCTTCGTCCAGCTCTCGTCCGATATCGAATCACTGGTAATCTCCTGCAGGGAAACCATGCTGTCATTGGCAAACACCCGCTCCGTGATCTCGTCATCCTCCATCTCCAGTGTGGAGAAAAGGACCCGTTTCCCATTCCGCGCCGCATTCAGGCAGATGGTCAGGGCAAAGATGGATTTACCCACAGACGGTCTGGCGCCGATCAGCATCAGCTTGCTTCCGATCAGCCCGCCGCCCGTCCGTTTGTCGATGCCCCGGATCCCGGTCGCAATCCTGTCCGGCTCCGGCCTATCTTCCACCTTCTGCTGTTCTGCCAGCTTTTCGTAAGTCTTCATGGCGGATTCCTCCTGACTTATCAGCCGTACGCTCTCACCGACTTTGACTTCCCGGATGGCTACCGCCGCCTTCTCCCGGATCTCGTCCACGCTGCGCTGGCCTTCGCCGCTGGCCTTGATCAGCGCTTCCCCGATGGCCCGCATTCGTCTGCGGCTGCAGCACTCCCGCACAATCGCGATGTAGCTCTTCACGTTGGCCGTGGTAGGCGTTGTGCTGATCAGCTGGGACAGGTACTTCGCCCCGCCGATCAGCTCCAGCTGTTTTCCTTCTGACAGCGCCTTATGCATGATCAGCAGGTCAATCGGGGTGTGCGACGCAACCAGGCGTTTGATGGCCGCCAGGATAACCCTGTGCTGTGGCTCCGAAAACTCGTCGATGGCCATCTCTGCGGCCAGCTCCGCGGCCTTCGCATCCTGCAGGGCGGCGCCGAGTACGGATTGCTCCGCTTCGATATTCCGGAAGGTGAGATCTTTGGATACTTCACTCACTGATCCCACCCCCAGAATCCTTCATCCATCTTTTCGGGCTCCGGAGGGTTCTTTTTCTCCTCGGCGATCCGCTTCACACAGGCCCTCAGGTAGGAGATCACGGTCTTCCCCTGGTCAACGCACGCGCTGATCCCCGCCAGAAGGCTTTCCTTTCCATAATCAGCATACAGAGCAATGATCTTGTCGTATGTGGCCTGATTTTTCGGAAACCCAGCCGCTTCTGCGGCGTCGAGGATCTCGCTGTGCTCCGTCTGGGTTCTCTGAAGCTCTGTCGGATCGATTTCAAAACCACCACCAGGAGCAGGGGCTTCTTCTTGTTCTTTCTCTTTCTCTATCTCTTTCTCTATCTCTTTCTCTCCGTTACCGATTCGTTTCACTTGCGTTACAGGTTCGTTACAATGTAACGCCTTGTTTTTATCTCTGAATGCGCGAACCCTTGCAGCACTTGATGTTTCGGACCCAACATTCTCGATAGCGTAGGGGAAAAAGAAGTCTGAATCATCGGAAGTTTCAGCCAGCTTACAACTGGTGAGATAGATCAGGGTCGCTCTGATGTCATCCGGATTCTCGTCCAGGTCAAGGGCCAGCTCGTCGGCAATGTTGTCTTCCAGGTGGTCGAATCGGATAATCCCGTCTGTCTTCATTGCCTTCAGCTGCAGCTTCAGATAAATAATCAGGTACGTGTCACCGCCCGCCATTCCCCGAAGCTTCTTGATCCGTTTGCTGGTAAAGAAGTCTTCCTTCAGCTTCAGCCAGTAATACCGTTTACCTGATGACATTCTCATCACATCCTTTCGGATGGGGCCGGCAGATCACCGGCCCCGGTTTACTGTCAGAAGGGAAGCTCCTCCGTTTCAACCTGAGTGAACCCAGAGGGGGCAGGGGCCGCCGTTGCGGCTGTAGCGCTTGTCTGGGTGGGTGCCGGCGCGGGAGCGGGTGTACCCTGGGCCGCTCCATCATCGGCGCCCTGCGCGTCCCTGGGCGTCAGGAATTCGACGTCATTGGCCGTCACTTCCATGGTCGCCCGGGTGATACCGTCGTTGCCCGTGTAGGTGCGCACACTCACCGGGCCCATCACGCAGACCTTCCGGCCCTTGGCCAGATACTTGGCGCAATTCTCGCCCAGCTCGCGCCAGGCGCTGACCCGGAAGAAATCCGCTTCCTGCTGCTGACCGTTGGCCTTCTGCTGGGCGGTCAAGCGGCGATTAACAGCGACGGAGAAATCGCAGACAGAGACGCCGTTCGGAGTGGTCCGCAGTTCGGGATCCTTCGTCAGGTTCCCGATGATCGTCAGTCTGTTCATTCCGCTTCCTCCTTATCCGGCTCGGTGGCTTCCAGCTCGGCGATCCGGTTCTTCAGAGCCTGGACCTGCTTTTCCAGCGCCCGGGTCTTGTCCGCTTCGTCATGCCACCAGTCCTTGTACTTCTGCAGATCCTCGTTTACTTTGGCGTCGAGCGTTCCGGTCACAGCGCGGACAATATCCTCGTCCACATGGCCGGTCGTGCGGATGGTGTAGATCAGGATGTCCAACGCCTTGGCCTTGCCGATCAGCTCCTTATACTCGTCATCGATCACGATCTGGGCGTCCATATCCAGAATGCCCTCTTTAAGCGCCTTCACGAGGATGCCCTCTTTGATTTCATGTTCACTCATTGTTTTGATCTCCTCTCAGATAATTTTTTTCAAAAACCTTCATGAAGGTTTCATGGCCATACAGTTCTTCAAACTTCTCCTGACAGATGCGTTTGAGCATCTTGTCCATTTCCTTGTCCTGATCATGGAGCTTCATGTGGATGTCGTGCCGAAGCCAGACCCAACAGCCCCATTTGTCAGCGTGTTTCCGGTATGGGCCAGCGTACACATGATGCTGATCCAGCTGCACCCGGCTCCCGGTGATGAAGCATTCCTTCTCACTCTGCAGAATCGACTCCGTCATTGGCCTTCTCCTGAGCGATCTTGCTCTGGACCTGCGCGGCGCCGGCGATCATGCACTTCAGGCTGTCCAGCTGCTTCTGCAGATCAGCTACCTGTTTTTTCAGATCATCACGCTCACGGTGGGCGTCAATAACCTTCATGTCCGCGTCATGGACAGCGCGGTCGGCCCCGGCCTTCACCAGCTCGCGATACTCGCTCAACGTGATCGTGACCATGATCTGGCCGTTCGTTACATAGTCGTTCTTGTTCACCCTGGAACCATAACCGTCATCCTTGGGCGGATCCTGCAGCAGCTGATCTACTGCCACGTTCTCAATCTGCTTGGATTCCATTCTTTTCATTCTCCTTTCGGTGGTGGGCGGCTTCATACTCTGCCCACCGTCGTTTCATATCCGGGGTATCGGTATCGATCCCCAGCTCTCTTGCCTCCTGGATCGTCATGTCGATCAAGTGCGCCATTTCTTTTGAATCCATCTTGTGGCTGTCCTTGTAGACCTTCCACATGTTGACTTTCTTCCCGTTCACTTCCCGCTGGTCGAACAGCACCGCGTATTTGTAGTAGTCCGTGGCGTCCGCGTCCAGCGGGAGCAGGAACATCAGGTAGGTTCCTTCGGCGGTTCGGGCCAGGGCTCCATAGCTGGTAATCAGCCTGATCTTGCACTGCTCGTCGCTCTCTCCGGTCTCCGCGGCGATCTTGTTGACCAGGACGTGGAAGTAGGCGTTTGCGTTTTTGCTCCGGATTTCGCGATGCTTTCGGAATTCGATATCACAGTCAACCTTGGCCAGCTCGTCGAACACGTCGCCATTGACCTTGTTCTCCGTGGTGAAGGTGATGATCCACCGCTTCCCATCGCGGTCCCGGTACATCTCCTTTGGCCGGCCTACAAATTTGCACTCAGCCATCCACAGCCCACCGTTCCTCGTAGATCTTCATCAGATCCGGTTCGGTCTTCAGCCAGTTCATGAAGTTTCGGATGTACTCCTCAATCGGGCGGCTGGTCATCGGCGTATATGCCTCCGTGTACAGATCCTCACCGTCGCTGACCAGGTACACGAATTCGTACGCTTCCGGCAGGCACCGGAGATAGGCGCTGTGCTGACTGCTGTTCCGGTAACTGCCCCAGAGATCCAGACTGCTGAAGCTCTTGGTCTTGAACTTGATGTCGTAGATCACTCCGGCCTTGACCACATCGCAGAACCCGTGCAGCCAGAATTCCCGGCCATCCACCACCACATCGGTGCTCACATGCATCTGCCATTGCCCGCCCCTGACAATTTCCGCCACCTTCTTCGCGCCGGCATAGTTTTTCGGGTACTTGTTGTAGCCCATCGGCTCGCCAGAGTTCGGTTCGCAGCGTCCGCCCTGATCTACCCATTCCGGCACGAAGCGGCCTTCGGCAATCTCCATGACCAGGTGTTCGAAATCCAGTCCGGCCTGCTGTGCTTCGCTCGGCGGTGTCTGCTCCCGCTTCAGCGTGAGGATGAAGTCGTTCATCGCGTCTTCTTCTCCGCCCTCGTAGCAGTCGAAGGTGTAGGCCCAGGAGTCCAGCAGCGTCTTGGTGATCTTGGTCTTCACTTCGCATCACCATCCGGGACGTACGCCCTGGTCTGATGATCGAACCGCAGACCCAGCGTCTTACACTTGTCATTGAGGATCTTTCCGCATTCCTTTTTGCTGGTCAGCGCGTGCTCCATTTCGCCGATCACAGCCATGCAGGCATTGGCGCTGTCAGCGTCCCCCACACCTTCAACCATTTCCTTCACGGACTGGATGATCTTGTTGTAGGTGTTGATGCGTTCGGTAACCGCCGCGTTCTCGGCCTGCATGTTCTTCCGGGCCGTCTCGAACAGCTTCTGCAGGAAGTCGTTCTTCGTGGTCTCGTCCAGTTTCGGGATCTCGATCTTGCCCTCAATGCCGTGGCACCCCTTTGCGGGTTTGTCGTTCGGGTCAAAGTCTGCGATACGCTTTCCACCGTGCATATCGATCAGACATCCGAAATCGATACCAGTCCAGACGGTGTTCTTGAACTTACCCTCACAGCGGAGACGCCATACCAGCTCGCCGTCCTTTTCTTGCTCCTCCGCATGGAAGATGTACACGACATTCTTGCCCATCACATTTTTAATGCGATTGACGAATCTCGCAATTTCCTGATTGACAATAGCGGCGCCCTTCAACGGATACCATTCTCCGCGTTTTGTCTTAGATTCCGGCCTCGTCCGCATCACCCAGTCTTTCAGGTAGTCCACCAGGCTCCCGGCGGTGTCGATGACGATGGTCTTCGCGGCCTTGGCCTCCGGCGTCTCCAGATCCTTCAGCACTTCCTCATAGGTGCCGGCGCTCAGGATGTTGCAGTTCATCCGGTGCAGAGGGTTCGTCCGGCCAATGCCGTGTTCCAGGTCGATCAACAGCGTGTCGCCGCCGTTGTTCCCATCGCTCATGGCCAGGGTGGTCTTCCCGACGCCCGGGGCCCCGTACAGGATCACCCCGAAGGTCTGTTTGCTGAAATCCATTTCGTAACCATGCTGAATCAAAAGTAACCTCTCCTTTCATACTCATCGAAGGCGTCAACCGTCTCGATGCATTCATCGCACCCGAGGATTTCCCCGGTCTTCTTGTCCTTGAAGAAACTTTCCGCTTCCTCCCCGCAGCACGGGCACCTGATCACTGTGCCTTCCGGCACTCCGTTTATCATCGCGTCCCGCACTCGCGGATCATCAGGAATGTCTTGCATTTTTCGCCTCCTTCCAGTAAAATGGGTAGAACCATTTTCGCGAGCAGCCGTACCAGTGGCACCTGGGCGGCTACTTTTTTTGGTGCCTGTCACACCATGCTCACAACCCAGAACACAACCGTGCCGGCCAGCGCCACCAGGGTACCGATGACCCCGAACAGGACGCGGCGTTCGTTCACTTCCTGCCGGCTCATGCTGACGAAGTAGACCGGGCGCCCATCCCGTCCGGGATACCGTCGGTATCCTTTAAGCTTCCGATAGTGCTCCATTTCGTTCCCTCCTTTCGTGTCGTGCTCTCGTTCTGGCGTCCAGCGCCTCCCGGGCCCCGGGCTGTTTCAGGTACTCCCGAAGCCCGCTGATGATGCACTGGCCGAAGCGCTTCCCGGTTTCCTCCGGGATCTGGGATGTGTCGATCTTCATGGCGTTTCCTCCTCAGTCCACAATTTTGTGGACATCAGGTTAAAAAAAGAATACGGAATTCGGAAGGCAATTCGACCTTTAGGGCAGACGCCATCGTTTCGATATCTGACGCAGTTGCTTCCTGGCGTTTGTTCACAATCGCAGATACCTTTCGACGACTCCAACCAATTGCCTTTGCAAATTCCCCGAGGGTTTTGTACATGCTGATAATTCGCCCTCGTAGGTTCTGCTCAATCATGGTTTGGGACCTCCTTCCCAGTCTACAATTTTGTGGACTGGTGAGATCATACACCAAATTTTTGCCCCTGTCAACCGTTTTGTGGACATTTTTTTCAAAAAATATTGCAAATCGTCCACATTTCGGTTATAATACGAAGCACCACGAACACGGGAGGGTGAAAGGGATGGCTAAGATGTTAAGCGAGAAGCGGCTCTGCGAAGTCCTTGAGAGCGATCCGAGGCCTTCTGCGGAAATATGGGAAGGCTTTGGAGTATCAAAGCAAACACTCAGCGCGTGGAAGAACGGAACCAGATCTCCGAAGAAATCCAAGCTGGAGGAGATTGCAGCTTACTATGGTAAGGATCCTCTTTGGTTCTTCGGGTTTGAAGAAAAGGAAGACCTGCCCATCAAAAAAGAAGAGGATGAGCAGGCCGAAGAGATTCTCAGTCTAATCCGGAATCTTTCTGAGGAGAAGAAGGCTGAGGCGATTCGGTATCTTCGCTATCTTTCAACCTCCGAAGGATGCGTATAAGTAAAACACGGTCTTCGGGCGACATCCGTCTGATGATTTTTTCGAGCTTTTCCATTTTGTTTTCATCCTTTTCAATTTTCTCACCGGTGGAAGGACATTGTACCACATTTAAGGACAAAAAACACGGAATCAGGACATTGTACCGAAGGAGGGGACAAACAATGAGGCGGGTTCTCACCATTCTACTACTGGTTGTGGTTGTGGCTGTTACCAACAACTATTGCTCTGCTGAAACAGGAACGGAAGAGATGCCGGAAGATCTGAAAGAGTTTCTCGCAAACTTTGATGAAGAAGTTCAGATCTATGTACGAATGGAAAAGGTCGAGAAGATACTCGATAACGGACTTATGACATACCCAAATATTTCAGAAGGCGAAACTCGCATGAGAGAAATTTTGCTGGATCTTCCCGATTTTTCTTCAATCGACCCCCAATCACTTTCTGCCTTATCCGGAACGCCGTATCTCCTGACCGGGAAGGTCACAAAAACAGATGGTGCGATTATTTACGTGGATTTCGATGGAATACCGGCTAAGATTATTTGCTACTGCTACATTGACCAGGAAAAGAAGCAGATAAAGAGTGGCGCTCTTTTTCCACAGGTTGGAGAAGAAGCAAATTTCTTTGTAACCTATTATACAATTGATCCGAGCGAATATATCCCAGGATTCCTTCTTGGGAGCACTGACAAGGAAAATGAACTGATTTTCAAATGAGGAGTGAGAAAAGTGTTTAGCATCGACATGATCACGGACAACAGGCTCGCTTCCGCGAAGAAAACAGACATGACTCCGCTCAAAATTGACAAGGACTCGCGGGTTGCCATCTTCGCCGGATCCGGCGGGAAGATCTATCAGACGGATCTGAATCAGTGCACATGTCCAGACTTCGCGATCCAGGGTTTTGAGCAGCCGTGTAAGCACATGCTCCGCCTGGCCATGGAGCTGGACGAGATTCCCGCCGACGGGATGCAGACGGATATCGACGCGGCACGGGGCAAATATTTCCTGGGCACCGCCCGCGAATATGTGAAGAACGCGATTGACACGGACTTCTCAAAGTTTGCCTTTGACTTTTCCCGAATCGCCCTCTACGGCCTGGTGGACGATGATGTTTCCTTTGAGGCTTCCCTGGGCGTCAAGTCTGCGAGGGAGCTTCCTTTCTTCAAATTTGAGAAGAACGGCACGGCCACCATCAAAAAGGAATGGAACCGGGACTGCGTAAACCTGCTGAATGTCATCGCCACCCGCCTGGGATATGTCGCCATGTACCATGCCTCTGGTAACAGAGAACTCGTAGACATCCTGAGCAAAGGAGAATGACCGTGGCTGACAAAGCCGTCATCTATGCCCGCTATTCCTCCGATAACCAGCGGGACGCGAGCATCGATCAGCAGGTGAAGGCCTGCCGGCAGTTCGCTGAGCAGGAGCACCTGGAAGTCATCCGTGTATATGATGACCGGGCCCTGACCGGGAAGACGGACAAGCGGCCGTCCTTTCTACAGATGATCTCTGATTCAGAGAATCGGGATTTCCGGTACGTCATCGTTTATTCGCTGGATCGGTTCTCCCGGGATAAGTACGATTCGGCCCATTACAAGCACGAGCTGAAGAAGAACGACGTCAAGGTGCTGTCGGCCACGGAACATCTGACGGATGATCCGACCGGGATCCTGATTGAATCGCTGCTGGAAGGAATCGCGCAGTATTATTCCGCGGAGCTGTCCCAGAAGATCAACCGGGGACTGAAGGATAATGCGGAGAAGGGAATTATCAACGGACCTGTTCCGCTCGGATATGTGCGCGGATCGGATGGCCATGCGGAGATCGTCCAGGAAGAAGCTGCCCTGGTCAAAGAGATTTTCGAACGGGTCTACTCCGGAGAGCAGCTGATCCGGATCAGC
>Ga0310696_10000518_pt1 | contig 60220 bp, 33 predicted proteins | sample AusTroGonzalo_MG_4_FD_203885 | JGI IMG/M metagenome (GOLD analysis project Ga0310696, IMG submission 203885) | Bovine rumen microbial communities from tropical cattle in Woodstock, Queensland, Australia - Gonzalo_02 (v2) (version 2) | ecosystem: Host-associated > Mammals > Digestive system >...
GAACTCGCCGCTACTGCCCATGTCGATGGTCTGGAACCAGTGGGTGCCAGATTCGTAGGTCTTGGTGCTGCTGTCCCAAGGTGCTGCTTTGGCGAAGGCCGTATAGCGGTGCCAGCCCATGCCCGTGAGGGTCGTATTGTCGGCAGCCGGGTTTGTTGCTCCGTCAAGAAGTTTCATCACTGTGGGATTGTTCTTCCAGTACTGCTCGAAAGAGTTCACGGTGCGTTGCACGTTGGACTCCCCTTCGTCGTCGGTGTCGCCATCGCCATTGAGGTCTAAGGGAATCGGGTCTACCGTCACCAACTTGCAGTGTCCGTTCTCGGCTAAGACCATATATTCTGTGGGTGGTTCGCTGGAGGCATCATCGTTCCGGGTGGTCACGCCTGTCACGATACGGGGCTTTCCATCCACGTCGAAGGTGGCGGGATAGGTGCGGAAGAAGTTGTGACTGTCAGCTTGAGCCTGATGGCTCATAATCATCACGTGGTAGGGGTCATTAGTGGGGCTGTAGACATGCCACAGCCAGCGGGTACGGGTGCTTGAGCCGGATGCCAGCTGTGAGACCCATTGCTCAGAACCGTAGACATAGAGACAGGCATCGCCGTTGGAGTAGGGATAGACGGCCTTTTTAGCTTCCTCTGCTGGCAATACGCCGTCTTTCTGGTTTTCCTGTCGGAAAGTCTCTCCGCCGTAGAAGTGGAGCATATAGCCGCTGGCTCCTAAGTCGGTTCCGTATGAGTTGTCGAAGAAAACCTTGTCGTTGGCCGTGTAGGTGACGTAGACATCGCTTCCTTCCGCTTGAGAGAGGTTGGTAATTTCTGTCGGAAGTGGGGATTTCAGAACTGGGGTGTCACCTGTTCGGTTGTAAGGGTCTTCGTTATAGTAGTGATAGGTTTCTACCAGCGGACTCACCCATGCGCTGGGCAAGGCCAATTCTGTAGGACTACCTTTCCCAGGACCTAAGATGATCTTTCCGGCCTTGTCTATCAAAGTGTAGTTGAGGTTGACGGTGAAGGCATAGGCGCGAACCTGCAAGGCATCATCGCCTGTTGCCGTTGTGCTAATGCTGAAAGCATCCCCCGTGCGTCCTACACGATAGTAGTTATTCGTGGCATTTTCGCCCTCGGCAGCCATCAACTCCATCTGGCCGTTGTTCATGCCCACGCCAGAGGGGGCTCCATCCATCAGGATGAAATACTTGTTGGCGGGTGACGTTGCCAATAAAAGGGTTGAGGGGGTGGTGAAACCCAGGTATTTCTCCGTACTGACATTCTTAATCTGCACGGCGTAGGGGTCTTCGCCCATGAAGAACCAGCGGTGGGTTTGCAGTTCCGAGGGTGCTTCCGGGTTGAAGGTGGTATGGTTCAAGGTACCGCTATCATCGTAGATCTCTTCACCGTTAATTGTTACATTGAAAGAACGTACTCCTCTTAATAGCAGGAACTTGGTGCTCAGGTGGGTGGTGGTATAGCGAATATAGATGTTGGCATTGGCCATCGGCGTCGCCGTAATCTTGTTGGCGTTGTTCAATTGGCTGATCGAGGTGTAGGCTCCACTGAAGGAGTAGAACGTTATGTCCTCGTCTTCGATGTACTTACTGCGGATGCTTTCGGGAATGTCGTCATAGTCTGTCAGCTTCTTGCCTGCCTGTTCCGGTTTAGGCGAACGGTATTGGATGGCAATGCGACCGCTGTTGTCCACAATCTTATAGACGTAGGAGGCCAGTTGCATGGAGACGGGCACAGACACCTTGCTGTCACCAGTGACGGCGATGGCTTTGATGACCGTTGCACCTGTGGGGTCGAAGGCTGAGGAATAAAGGGTGCTGGAGGTAGTTGGCGTAGTGCCATCGGTGGTGTAGCGGATTTCATATCCCTCCGTGGAGGTAATTTCAACATTGCCGGAAGTATTGATAGAAATGGTGGGAGGAAGAACGGTTGATTCGAGATAGAATTTGGAGTTATGATCCTCAGTTGGATATATGCCAATAAGACCTGCTGTGTTGGTATAGCCAGAAGGACCACCAGTCTTACCACTTTGACCTGTAAGAAAATTTTTGTTACCACCATTGACCGTCAAATATGTGCTTACATTCTTAGGGGAGATGGTGATGTTATCTGAAATTTTGGCAGCCGTTTGGATGGTAAACAAGGCATTGTCATCGAGGGGGAGAGACATGGACTGAAGGTGTAAGCGAATACGGTTTGCATCGCTTGTCGTTCGGATTTGCTTACTGAACACCATGTATTTCCCATCCAGAGCACGCCTGAAGGAATAGTAGTCTTTGCCGCCTTCGGTCTTTTCCTTTTTGATAATCCATACAGCCTTTGAGGCATCATAGCTATTATCCCTGCATTTGTAGGTCGTGAGGAAGGGTTGTCCGTTATCTTCGCTGGTGAAGTCATCGGTTGCGGCATCGGGAGTAGCAACAAAGTATGCCCAGCCTTCCGTGGGGCACAGATAAAAGTTTGCGGTTGGATTGGCTGGATAATAATTATTGTTACCGTCCTTGCCGTTACTGGTGCTGGCAATAAAATATACGCCTTCATAGCCGTCTGCCCACGACTTCAAGGTTCCAACGCCTAAGAATAGCATCACAAACAGTATGCTTCGGAGGGCATAGGTCCCTCGGCGGAGGGACTTAGGTCCCTGCGGCGAGGGACTTAAGTCCCTACGGCGAGGGACATAAGACCCTTTTTTCAGTGTTATATGATGCTTGCTTGAATGTATGAAGTCTACTGCTTTTTGAATAATAGGACGTATCATATTTTATTTGACTGCAATCTTTGTCTGGTTTACGATATAGATGCCGGGAGCGTTGACGGGTACGATGATGGTCTGTCCCGGATTGATGGTCACGATGCTGACATGGATGCCGGAAGCGTTGTAGATGTGTACGGCCTTCGGTTCCTTCAGGGTGGATTTCAGGATGATATGGCGCAGGCGTGAGGTGATGGAGAGGGTACCGTCGCCGTTGCCTTCGTCCTCATGTTCCTCGCCGAAGCTGTCGCTGACGCTGCTGAAGAAGATGTAGTCTGCCGTACCCTTCACACCGGGCGATGCGCTGGAGAGGAAGTAGGGACGGAAGGCACTGACGTTGACCTTCGTCTCGGCGGCCACCTTGGCGTAGCTGTCGCCAACGTTGTTGAGGGTGTAGCCTGTGACCAAGTCGCCGTCGATGACCTCGTTCATGTAGCTGGGCTTGAAGGTGTAGTCCTTGCTGTTGTAGCTCCTGGTGTCGCCTGCTGTCTCGTAGTCGCTGACGCCGATGTTCTCACCCTTGTCGGAAGCGAAGGTAATGGTCTGCAGTTCGAGTCTGGCGGGTCTGGTCTCATCCGTGGTCGTAGGCTTGAACGTGCCGCTGAGGTCGAACTCGTAGTAGCGTCCGCCCGGAAGACCGAGGAGGTAGGCTTTGCCGTTGCCCAACTTCGTATATTGCTTATGGGTATGATCCGTCTTGTAGTATGTCTGATACTTGTCTAAGTTCAAGTCCTTCTGGCTGTGGTTGCCTTCGTAGTAGTAATCCCAGAGGAAGGTGTTGGTGTACTCCTTATTATAAGAAGGAGTGGCGGCGGGGAAGGAGAAGGTGGCTGTGGCCACGACGGGTTCGCCGCTGGCGGTGATGTCCTTGAACTCACGCAGCCAGTATTCGTGACCAATCTTGGTGTGCGTGGCGTTCTTGCTCTCCTCGCTGTTGCCGTAGAAGTGGGTGATCTCGCCCTTTTGGTGGGTTGTCACTAACTCGGCGGAGAAGGGCAGGCTGATGGCTTGCCATCCCTTGTGGTCGTCCACGAACTCGTTGGCTTTCGGCGTGCGCTGGTACCAGATGAGGTGGTCGTCGTCGAACTGATAGCTGATGGGTGCATTGAAGTCCTGTGCATCCACGAGGAAGTGGTCGCGGATGGCCGTGTAGCTATCTTCCTCCTTCTCTACCCAGTGACCCTTGACGACGGCGGCATCCGCTCTCTCCACGATGCGGTAGTGGTGCGAAGGATTGGGATTCACCTCTGCGTAGGGCGGTTCGTTGAGTGCCTTGCTTACGGCGGTTCCTGTCTTCTCGGTTGCCGTCGTATTGCCACCCGGCTCAAAGGTATAGGCCAGCAGGTTGCGGGTCAGGTCTTCGTTGTGGAAGTTGATGAGGCCGTCGTCGTCCAGCAGCGGCGGGTAGAACCCGGTCGGGGTGGCATGGACGGTCGGGGTCCAGTTGGTTCCGTCGCGGTAGGCCAGTCCTACGACAAAGCCATTGTCCTGATAGCCCGTGAAGTCGATGGCTGTCATGTCCTTGTAGGCTATCTTGGAAGCATCGCCCTTCTTGCTCTGTGCGAAGATGGCATACGGGTTGAAGTGTGCCACGCTCATCCGGTTGTTGCGGAAGTAAGCCGGAGCACGGTAGACGCGGTTGCTGGTATCCTCGGTGTCCACACGGCCATCGACACGTCTGATGGCGGTGGGAACATCCTGGTGGGTGCGGCCTTCGTAGTCGTAGTTCAGAGCCTGACCGAAGAACAGGTAGTCGTCGGGCCAGATGGGTGCGAAGTAGGTCGTATCGTATTCCAGATGCGTCTTCGGATTCGTCTTCGTCTCTATGCGGAAGCGGATGTCGTCCTCATCGGGAATCGTTCCGGCAGCATACTGGAAGTCGCCGTCTGCGAAACGTTCCTCTACATAGCCGAGGTCGCAATAGCGGGCAAATCCTGTGGTGGGATAGTAGCCGTCGATGGCATTCTCCGGCAGCGTTCCGTCGGCATTGGCAGGCAGGTACTTGTAACTTGTGCCGCTGTTCTGTCCGATGCCTCGATAGTAGCGTCGGCTCAGGTAGAAGCTGTTCAGGTCGTAGGCCACCTCACCATTGTTGAAGGCGCGGGCATTCTTGCGGGTGGGAGTGCCATACGTGCTGTTGGCGTCGTGGTTGGTGTAGGGGTACGTGACGCCGGACTCTTCCTCCTGATAGTAGCAGTTGACCATCTGGAAGGGCTTGCTGGCATCAGTTCTGTTAGGCGTGCCGAATACGGGCTTGCTGGTCTTTGGTGATTTCGAGGACGTGCTTACCCAGCAGCTCTCCACGTAGCCAATACCCTTTTCCACCACACCGGCACCCGTGAAGCTTCCTTGGACACCTAAGTTGTAGACATCGCCGCAGAGGTTGTAGAACAGGGAGTTCTGGAGACCGCTGATGGTATGTCCGTCGCCGTGGATATTGCCCTTGAAGCACTGACTGTCGTCGCCGATGGTTGTCCACGGCTTGCCGGTGTGGTCTATGTCCGTGCGCAGGAAGAATTCCAGGTTGGTACCGGCCTTCACGCCCTTGACATACGTCTGCGTATCGTAGATGTTTGTGCCGGATTCTATGCTGTTGTTCAAGGGGGTATGACCCTTGAAGACGCCCTCTTTGATGAAGCCGTTGGCATCGGTTTCTGGTTCGTCGAGCATACTCAGGTCGTAGAAGTCCCTAAACAGGTCGAGGCCGTCCTTCGCGCCTTCGTAGTCGTTGATGTACACCTTACTGTTGCGCTTCAGGCGGGTGCGGTCATAGTCCACATGCAGGTGGTATTTCTTATCGTCCATCACAGCCTTCAGGTCGTGGTAGTTGGCCACGTGCACGGGTACGTGGTTGGAGTAGGTCTTGCCCAAGTAGGTCTTGGCATAGTAGGCCAGGTAGAATTCGTCCTGATACCAGTAGAGCGAATCGATGGAGGGCGCATATTTCACGCCGTTGGTGTGGCTCTCGGCATAGTGCTCGTTCTCGAACAGTTCCCATCCGCCGCCCAGGATCTCGTAGGCACCGGGTTGGACGGTGGGCACTCTCATGGTGATGCTGGTGCCGGGCAGTACGAGGTCGGGTTCCCTGATGTCCTCAATCGTGGGTATACCGCTCTTGAAGGTGAGGTGGATGTTCACCACATGGCGCTCGCTGACGGGAGTGATGTGCATACCCGACGCGTCGCTCTCCTCGTAGTCGTACTGATAGATGACGGTGATAATCTTCTCCTTCGAGAGGTCTTTGATATCGGAGTTGCGGCTTACATACAGCGTACTGGTTTCCGTAGGTGACATGCCGTGGATGGTGAAGTTCAGTTGCTTGTTGGGCAGGAGTTTGTAATCGTCTTCCGTGATGACCACGCCCACAGGAACCACACCACTGGTATAGCTGCCACCTGTGGAACCGTCGATGTCGGCATCTGTTACCGAATGGCCCTCTCCCTTCTCGTTGATGGTGTATGAGTCGCGGCAATAGTAATAAGTGGTAGTAATGGGATCATCTCCGGACTTCTTCATATCCCCTTCCTCAAAGTTGAGCGTGGTAATATAATCGGTCTGCTCGGTGGGGGTCAGTCCGAGGTAGGTTTCTTCGGAGATGACAGCACCGGCGGCATACGGCATTTCGCCATGAACAAAGGATTCCTTCACCACGTAGAAGGTTGTGGGGTAGGAGCCATCATCTTCTACTGTGATGGTGATGGGGGCGTAGTGGCGCTGCTCATTAGGCAGTTTCTCGTAGTCCTCACGGTCGTATTCAGTTCCATTTGCCAGAGTGACCCCATTGTAGGTTGCAGTCTCGGTACCTTTATAGGTGGCCTTGTAGTCCACCGGCTTCTTGAGGGAGTAGCCAGCTTCGTTGGCCTCTGCTCCTGTCACATTGGCGGCTTTGCTGTCGTACTGATACTTCCTGCCGACACCGACACCATTAGAATTAGAATAGGTTGGGTCGATAAGCAGGTCGAGGGCATCGTAGTTGAACTCGAACTTCGCGCGGTCAGCCTCCGACATGGCACTCCAGGCTGCAAGGCCACGGTAGTTCTTGCCCATTTCGTAGTAGTCGCCGCCATAGAGTCCAGCGCTCGTGCAGTAGTAGGCGGGAACCACGTATTTGTTAATGTCGGCAGCCAATTCGCCGGGATAGGCTGCCATCAGGGCCGCCTTCTCACCTGCTGTCATCAGGTCATTGACGTAGATGTATTTATCGGTAGTGAGCTGAATGGTACTCGTGCAGACGAAGGCTTCCTCTGCGTTGCCGCCCAGAGAAGAAGGAACAGGTGCTCCTGGATAGTAGTGGGTGCTTCCGGACATATAATCCTTCGTCACCACGTATGCCCGGCCAAAGACTGCCTGATTCGTGAGCGTGCCGTTCAGACTGCTCACGGCTGTCTGATAGGTGGTATAGACATCTTGGGAAATAATGTCTTCCACGTTGTATTCACGCTGTCCGTACAGGCCGTTCTCGGTAGGATGGTAGGTAGGACCGTCCTCATAACCTGTGCCTCCTGTCCGATTCTTCTCACGTGCCTTTTCGCTGTCGTGCTCGCTATTGACCACCTCCGTGAACCATTGATCCCAAATTTTGGGATTGTTCACGTTGTAGGTGAGGATGTAGCCGGTGGAGTGGCTAACGTTGTTGGATTGGTGGAAGACGGAGCTGAAAGGAATGTAGATGGGGTCGCCGTTCTTGTCTGTGGCCACCACATCATTTCCTTCCTCGTCTACGGTCATCTTTATGACCGCCGGAACGCTCTTTCCGTCGATGGTCTTCGGGGTTACGTCTTCCCCTTCGAGAATGGTATTATATTCATCGGGCAGCATCACCAATCCGGCATCATAGACGGTTGAGCCAATCATGCACTTGTCTGTGGTGACGTAGGTCTGCTCTACAAACAGTTGCCGTTCTGAGGCGGGTAGCGTGTACCAATCCCAGTAGCTGATGGGGTCGTTGAGGTTATAGGTGACGTTGTTGACAACCAGCTTCTGTTCAGCGCCGAGTTTGGTGCCGGTTCCCGCGTTATAGGAAGAGTAGTAGGCGTAGAGGTTGGGCTGCACGTCCTTCAGCAGCATCTTACCGTTGGAGGCTGCATTGATGGTTAGCGGCATCTCCACGGACTCGCTGTAGGCGTTGGCAGCACCCGTGAAGGCAGAGATATACTGGTCGTAAACGTAGACGGAACCCTTGATGTACCAGTAGTGGGCAGGCATGGCGCCAGAGCCGTCCGGGTTTACGCTACCGGTGTATCTGTTGCTGATGTTGTAGCAGTCGTCCACGATAATCTGACTGCTGTGGATGAAGTTACCCGAAGTTTCCCATTCCTCTTTGTCACCATCAACTGTGGAGTATGTGAAATCGTCCTTCGTGACGGCATCCAAGTTCAGGGTCGTCAACGGGGACGGCGGATTAAGAACCTTGCTACGCTCGCCGTGGATGTTCTTGGCATAGACGAAACCGCCGCCGATACCCGGCTGCACATTGATGAGGTCAAGCTCGATGACACCCGTGATGGGACCCCATTCCTTCTGGTACAGGCCTTTGCCGGTACTCTCTTCGGTCGTAATCTCCAGATAGACGCCGGAGGCCAGGGCAATCTGGTTATGGCAATAACCGTTGTTGCGTGTGTATTCTCTTATATGGGCTTCCTTCCATTGGGCAAAGGTCTTACCGTCGGCCGCAAGTCCGGGATTCGAGACAATGTCTGCCTTGGTGGTACGAACAGTATTGTGGAAATCCACGTCGCTGGTCAGGGCGCCTAAATAGTTCACAATGCTGTAGATGCCGAAGTAGTTGCCGTGGAGCATCTTGTCAGGCTCGGTGTCGCCTGCCTCGGATTCCATCTTGTTGAGCGATACCTCGCGCACACGGTTGACGGTATATTTGGTGTGGTCGGCTATATCCGGCACACGGTCTTCAGCTCCCTTCATGACCATGCAACTGCCAAAGACGCCGCAGAAGTCGGCGCGCTGGATGGTATTCATGAGGCGGCCGGCGTAGGCGGATACTACGCCGTTCTCTTGCCAATAATCTGGGTTCGGAACCTTCTTGCCCTCAGCGTTCGTGGTGATGAGGTAGTCATGCGTTGTCTCGTCCTGCACGATTGTACCGTTGCTCCTCGTGAACAGCACCATGAATTCGTCGTAAGGCAGGGATGCTCCGCTTCTGTAGATGGTCCCCTCGCTGTCTTTACATTCCTTTTTGCACGTGTACTTCAGTTCATAGTATGCCTGTTCGCGCACAGGAAGCTGCTTGTAGGCATCGAGGCTGAGAGAAGTGGCGATATGGTATTTGTCTGTGCCGTAATTGGTGATGTTCAGTTCGCGGTAGCCGTCTACGAGGGTCAGGTTGCCGTCGCCGTAGAGGCCGCCCGTGTTACCCGTGCCGATGGTGATGAGGTCGCGGTTGTAGACGTCGTGGATAGAGGCGGTGGCATTGCCGAAGATGGTCGTGGTGTTGGCATACATATCACTACTACCGTGGGCGATGTTACCGCCTGCGAACACGGCATTGTGGATGATGACACCCGAGACGTCCAGATTATTCCATCTGCTGTCTGCGTTCCTGTTCTTCAGCTTGTTGAGGGAAGTGATGGGGACATAGTCACCCACTTCGAACGGCTGATCGATGGAGAAGGCGGTCGTCGCCTTGCAGTTCGGCTCGATGAGCACCTTGCAGTCTTCCGTCCTTACCTTCTTGCCTGCGGGGGTCAGGAATGCTCCGTTCTCGTACTTATAATAATAGTGTTCATCGCCCTTGTCATAGCGTACACCGCTGGGACTACCCTTGCACAGGATGCCGCTGTCGTTGTAATAGGCACTGTAGACAAAGCCTTCATCGCTACCGCCGAAGACGTTGCCGAATTCGCGTGCCAAACCTTCTTCCGTGCCTATCTCGCCACCGTGGATGCGTACCTCCGTCTGGCCGAAGACACAGCCCTTCGAGCTGAGGTCGGGTTCTGCATCGGCCTTCCAACCGTCGCCGCCCCAACTGTCCATACCACGGCCTCCGGCGAAGACGTTGCGCATCACATGGCCACCGTACATCTTCACAAGGGTCTTTCCGGCCTTGTAGATAGTGGCTTCGTCGTTCTTGATGCCTTCTTCGAGCAGGGCACCGGACAGTTTGGTTCCGCGTCCGATGGGACCTAACTCGCCGCCGCCGTAGAGGCTGCCTCGGATGGTGCCGCCATACATCTCCACATGGGTGTTGTCCACATAGCTGCTGACCACGTAGCCGCCGCCGAAGGCATTGCCGTTGCCGTCGAGGTCGTCTTTCTCTTTCTCGGTGGTGTTCTCGATGAAGTGGTTCTTGAAGTAGGGATAGCTCTTTCCGCCTTCGTTCTCGTAGAGGAAACCGATGTAGCCGTTGTTGATCTTCAGGTTGGCCGTACCGTAGATGGAACCTCCTTCGCCGCCGCCATAGACGTTGCGCTGGACGGCGGGGAAGCCTGCGGTGAAGCTGCTGTCGGCGTCGGCCTTGCCGATGACCACGTGGGTCTCGCCCAGAATGTCCTTTGCCGTCGAAGTCCTGATGCCGCCTGCGTGGGAGCCTACATGGCCTAACCATCCGCCGCCGTACACGTTGCGCACGGTGCCGCCCTTGATGTAGGCATTGGCACTGGCCACGAAGTTCTTGGCTTCGAAGAGGTCGCTCACGCCTCCGGCCGTACCTGCCGCATAGATGTCCTTGGTCACGGTGCCGCCGAGCAGGGCGATGTAGGTGCTACCATAGATGTCGCCACTGCGTTCGATGGCCGATTCGCCATATCCGCCGCCATAGGCGTAGCCTTCCACGGTGGCGCCTTCGTGGATGAGAACGTTGGTGTTGTATTTGTTCTGGTTTCTTGTCCGTTGCTCTTCGGTCAGACTGCTCATGTCGCGTTCGTCCATCTCTGCCGTCCAGACAAGAGCGGAATTGCTGAGGTTGGTTTCTGCGTTGGCGGCATAGTTGGAGTAGTCTTCGTTGGGTGTGTAATAGTCACCTATCGTCCATGTGTCTTTCCAGTCGGCCGCCCATAGAGCTGTGTACTTGGGTGCTACGATTCTGTTCACGTCGTCCTCCCAGAGGTCTGGCACGTTTTTCCATTGGGGGGCTTGTTCCGCAATCTGAGGCGAGGGGCCGTTCTTGTAGAGCTCCATGTATTTCTCGACGCTCTCGGCATTGAGCACGTGGCCCATCTCGCCGCCACCGTAGACTTCCTTGACTTTGGCTCCGCTGAGGAGGTTCACCTGGGTGTATTCCGACCATGTGTCTACACCGCGGCCTGCTCCGTAGACCTTGCTCAGGTTCTTGTTGTCGGCCCAAACCGACGAGGAGATGTTCACGTGGGTGAAGACGGTGCGGCGTTCGTTGTTGTTGCCGCCGAAGATGGCACCTCTTACACGGGCATTCTCACTCGTATTCCGATAGTTCACGTTAGACTCATAGACGTCGCAGGGGGGCAGGATCTGTGTGCCGTAGGCGCCGCCAAAGAGGCTGTCGAGCTGGATGAAGGACTCTTCGGGCACGTTGATGACCGTGCGGCGGGTGATGCCTTCGTTGTAGCTTCCGCCGAAGACATTGCTGATCTGTCCGCTCACGAGGTCGATGATGGCTGAGGCTTGGTCGGCCGTTGCTGTTGCGTTGGCCGTTGCCTTTGGTACGCCCATGCCGATGCCGTTGTTGTTTCCGGCGCCGAAGATTTCGAGGTTGCTGAAGTCTTCCATATCGTCGGGGATGTCCACGAGGACATAGCTGCGGTGCTGCATCTTGTCGCCCTCGCGGTCTTTGGCGTGACCTTCGCCGCCTCCGAACACCTTTTCATCGATGCTGTTGCCGGTATGGTCAATGGGGCGGAGGTTCACGAAGGAGGAGTTGATGCTGGGACGGCCGCACTCGGGCTGGTAGTCTTCGTCGGTGTAGTCGTAGTCGCCGTAGTTGCCGCCGTAGATCTGAAGCATGTGGCCTTGCTTATACTCTACGTATGCAGTAGCTGTCAGCACGTCCTTCTTGCCGTCGGAGTCGGTGTCCGTCGGGTGGAGCCAGTCGAGGATTTCCGGGCGCACGCGGTCGGTGAAGTCCTTCGAGCGGACAATCGTTCCGCCGAAGTCGTTGGCACCATAGACGTAGTCGCGTATCCACGGGAAACCGAGGATGTCTTTGCCTTCCTCGTCCACGCCGCTGCGACCGATGTAGGTCTCGGCATGTCCGAGGATGTATCCGTCGGAGGCACCGCCGAAGGAGTCGTAGATGCGACCGTTGCCTAAGTTGACGTAGGTGCTACCGCAGACGTCGCCCTCGTTGCCGCCGCCATAGAGATATTCTGCCTCGGCCAGGTCGAGGTCGTCTTCCTCGTCGTCGTAGATGGGGTGGGAACCGCTGAGATTGACGTATGTGCTATATGCCTCGTTGTAGGCGAATTTCTTGCCGTTGGTGTGTAAAGAGCCGCTGAGGTCGATGGTGTTGTCGGGTTCAGACGACGTGTCGACGGGTCGGCCTACGATGCCCTCGTCGCCTCCGCCGAAGATCTGGAAGAGGTAGCCGTTGTTCAGGTTCACGGTCGTGCTACCCCATACCTCGGTGTCCTTACCCTTTCCGGCACCGAACGTCGTCAGGCCTAAAGACAGCAGATCCAGGGACTGCTCGCTGAGGATAACGCCGGAGTTGCGGGCACCGGTGATGGTCTCGTTGCCCTCCCCGTCGGTCGTTGTCTCGGCGAAGGTGATGTCACGGTCAATCAGATGACCGTCGATGTTGATGACCACGTTGCCGTTCATATTGCCGCTCTCATAGCAGCCGCCGTAGACGTTGCCGTCCAAGAGACGGCGGGCGTGGTCGTCGGCCGGGTCGGTGGTGCCGATATTCACGAAGCCGTGTTGATGCTCGTAGGTGGAGGCATCGGCCACGGTGAGAGCTCCGGCGATGAACTTACCGTCGCCTTCCGAGGAGGTATAATATGCTTTTCCTTCGGTCAGGGCCGTTCCGCTGGGCACGGCGATGTAGTTTTCTTCCCACTTGGCCGTGTTCCACTCCAGCTCCGTTCCGGCATCGTTCCAGCGCATGGGGTGGATCTGCGTACCGTTGAAGTTCATGACGAGGCGGTCCTTAATCTTGCCCGCTGCGTCGGTGTAGCTGGCGCGTTCGCTCTTGGAGCCGATGACGCCGCCCTCGAAGCGGGCATTCAGTGGCGTCCCGTTGTCCTTCTGCACCTCCACGTAGGCCGCGTTGCAGCCGCCCACTACCTTATTATATATATATACCTGTGCGTCGAGATCCATCACGTTGGTGCCAGCGTAGGTCATGCTGCCCACGTTGCCACCTAAGTACAGCGAGCCAATCTGGCTGGAGTAGGGGATATAGGATTGATCGTCGCCGCGCTTGTCGTCGTCGAAAACAATCTTGGGGATATGGCTCATGGCCGCTCCTTCCATGAACTCGGCGAACGTATCGGCATCGGTCAGCGTCAGCGAACTGAAATCGCGAACGACATCGTTTTTGTCCTGGACGCTGCCGGCATAGAGCTTCAGCATCTCGGGATGTGCCATGTTCTCTCCGTTGTTGCCGAGGAAGACCTTGTCTGCAATGGAGTAGGAGCCTATCTTCAGCTCTGCCATTGGGTTCGGCCGGTCGGACTCCAGCGTGGCGCAGTTTCCGCCGCAGAAGATGGAGCCTTTGATGATGGTGTTCTTTTCTGCGGTGCCTGCGATGCGGATGCTCACCTGTTCGGCATTGGGGCGGGTGGCGTTCAGGGCGGCGACGGAGTTGCTGCCAGGGGCATAGTAGACATCGCCGTAGGTGAGGTCGTCCTTGAGAGCCGAGTTGTCCGTGTAGGGATAGGCACCGTTGCCACCTCCGTAGATGTCGCCGCTGATGCTGGTGTAGACGCCCACGGCATTGCCGAAGTAGACTTTGCCCTGGATGTCGTTGCCGCCATAGACGTTCTTGATGTCGCCGCCACGGACAAGGGTACGGGCCGCCAGTTCGTTGGGGAAGTGATAGCCTTCGAGGTTATAGACGTGCTCCGGCGTGCTGCCGTCGGGCTTCTTCGGATGGACGTCGGCCATGCGGCATCCGCCGTAGACGTTGTTTATCTTCAGGGTGCTGTCGTTCTTCGTGGCGTCGTAGGCGTAGGGCGAAGAGGTGTTCAGCGGTGCCGGATTGATTTCCAACAACAGACCCACCTCACTGGTCATGTCGCCTTTGTTGCCGCCGCTGTAGAGGTTACGCACCTTGCCGCTCTGTAGGTTCCACGACGGCATGATGGACATTTCGGCCATGTTGTTGCCGCCGAAGAGGTGACCAATCTGGAATTCAGGACTGCTGAAATGCGTGTAGAAGCCAGGATTGATACCCGCCGCCTTCTGGCGTCTCTTGTTGGAAATCTGATCCTCGCCGTTTTGCTTGAAGGATGTGACCACCTTTGTCGGGTTGTCCAAGTAGATGAGCGTCTTCTCCTTCACGGTGGCGTTGTTGCCGCCGCCGAAAGCATAGGCAATCGTGCCACCCTCAATCTCTAAGTAGGTCTTGTCCAACTCTGGAAGTAGGAAGCCGACTTCGCCCTCATCGGTAACCTTGGTGGCGATGGGAGTGGGGTTGCTTGCCTTGGGTTTCAAGTAGATGCTGTGAGTCGTCTTGCCGTCGGCCGTAACCTGTTCGTAGTCATACGCACCGTTGCCACCGGCGAAGAGGGCGCCGATGTAGAGGGCGTTCTGCATGTTCTCGCTCCCTCCATCTCCCGTCTCCGTGACGGCACCTGTGTTGCCGCCGATGTGTACGAAGGAGTTCCATGTATTGTCGATGGCGTTCTTCTTCGGGTTCGTCTCGTCTTCTGGCAAGCGCTTGATAGCTGTCGGCTGGGTGGGCAGTGTGGCGTCGGTGCCGATGCTTCCGGCGATGTCGTTGCCGCCGTAGGCTTGGTTGATGATGATGGCCGTGGTCTCTGTATTGGCAATATCGAGCACCGTGCGCCCTCCGACGTTTGCCATACGGGCACCGCCGAAGACCTTTTTGATGTCGCCCTCTTTCACCGTCACCGTGGCATTGCCGTCCACGTTGCCCTGATTACCACCGCCATAGACGTTGCCACCAATGATAATGTCCTGGGCTGCGAGAGGAGAGGAGAAGACAAAATATAAAATATAAAATATGAAATATAAATGAGAGGCAGGTACACGAGATAGCCGAGAGGAAGGCACACACCATCCCCCGAGCACCCTCTTCAGCGTGCTCCACCATCCTCTTATGTACCAATCAGCCTTCATTTATATTTTATATCTTGTATTTTGTATCTTATATCTTATATTTGTTTTATATCCTATATCTTGTATTTTATATTTTGTATTTTATATTTTTATATTTTTCTCTCTCCTCACTCCACCACCATCCTCGGACTGTCCAGATCCGGCTCACTCAGCACATACAGATACGTCGGGTTCACCGTGATGTGGAGTGCGTAGCGTTGTCCCCGTGTCAGCTCTGCCGTTCTGAACAGCGTGCCGAAGTTCAGTTGGTTCTCTGCCGTACAGTTCTGGCGGACCAGGTTCCCCTCCGGGTGTCCCTCCGACGGGTTCTTGTCGTAAATGTCGTAGGTCGCTCTCAGCAGGAAGTCCAGCCTGTTGCCCGGCATCACATAACCGCCCATGGAGGAACTGTAGCTGCTGGGGCTGAGGGTGAAGCCGCGCAGGGGATATTCGCCCTTGTCGAGGGTGTTCCCGTCGAAGAGGGTGATGTAAGAGGGCTCGTCGCTGGTGGGGTCTTCCACGAATGGTGAGAGGGAGGTGATGGGCGAGTCGCCCGTTTCGTTGGCGGTCAGCGTGATGGTCTCATCGTATTTCTCCTTGATGCCCACGGCCTTCAGCTCCAGTTTCTTCAGCACGATGGTGCGCAGGTTGTTGTAGGTGGCATCGACTTTGAAGTTGAAACGCACGGAGGAGTAGAGGTGGTCAAAGAGTAGGAACAGGTAGTTCTCGGCACCCTCGCCACCCTTGGCCTTGAAGCCGAAGTAACCGGCACGCAGACGGTTGATGCGGCTGTCGGTGCCCTCGTCATAGACGCCTGTAGTGCCACCGGCCTTATCCTCGAAGCCCCCGTCGTAGTCCACGGTGCCTTTGCGGAAGCCCTCTCGGGCGCCGATGGTCACGCAGATGTCCGATGCCGCCACGGGCTTCAGGCCACGGAGGGTCAGCACGGAACCCTTGTCAAAGGTCGAGGATTCGTCGAGTCGTGCAATCTCGGCCCTGTCTGCCGCATTGCGGGGTACATAGCCATAGATGTAGTAGGTCGTGGGGTCAAATTCCAAGTCCGTTACTCCCGGCGGCACATCGGCAGGGTTCAGCACCAGCTTCCACGTCCCGTCGCTGCTCTTCCTCAGACGTCCGTGGTAACTGGGCTCCGTCTTATCTTTTTCGGTGAAGAACGCATCGATAGAACCGCTGACAGGGTCATTCTGCCCCACGAAGAAACCGCTCACATGACCGTCGCTGTAGAGATAATACGATGTCGGAGGCTCCCACGTGTAGGTCGGGGATTCCCCGCCACGCGTCGACCAACCCTTCACACCACGTCGTGCATTGCTGCGTTGCAAATCCGACACCTCCTCGTAGGCCGGAGCCGATGCTCCCACCTCCAACGTCAGCGTCCGTTCCTGCTCCTCTCCTCTCATATCTTCCTCTTCTTTACAAGATGTCAGGAACGGGGACGTGCATAGGAAATATAAAATATAAAATATAAGATATAAATGAGAGCCAGGCACACAACAACGGCGTGAGGCCGGCACATACCGTCCCCCGAGCACACCCTTCAGTATGCTCCGCCATTCCCTTATGTTCCATTCACCTCTCATTTATATTTTATATTTTATATTTTGTATCTTATATTTTTTACCAATTAAACACCTCGTGTTCTCCCTCCGTCTCATCGCTGCTCCATGCGGTGAACGCCGCCCAGACCATACTGATCTCTATGCCCTTGGTCGATGGCGTCAGCTTCATGTTCAGCGTGTAGCTCGTATTGCCCTTGAACCCTTGTTGTTCTTCTTCCTTGCCCTGGAAATGAATCTGGGCCGCGGCCTCGTATTCGTCCGGTTCATCGTCTATCGTATAGGTGATGGTCACGGTCATCGGGGCGGCCTCGGAGTCGAAGAGGCGAGGGATGATGAGCAGTCCGCTGGGGAGCAGGTTCACGGGTTCGGTGGGTTCTGCCGCATCGGGCTCTGTGTCGATGACGAACGGACCCGGATGCTCCGCGTCGGTGACGAGGTCACCCGCTACCCAGTCGTCGCCGTCCTTCGTGGCGCCGGTGAGGGTCACCGTCATGTCGCCGTCCCGGTCTGTCCAGTAAGGCTTGTCCGTGCTGGATGCCGTAGGACTGCTGATGTCGAGCAGGCCTTGGTTATAGAGTGGCGTGATGCTGATGCTTTTTATCGTCACCTTCTCACACCCCGAATTCTCGATGATGGAGCAGGTGAACATGATCTTCGACATACCGTGGTGGAAGAACCAGTGTACGATGCCGTCGTGGTCATCCGTGCCGGTTTCGTCGCCGCTCATCTGGTAGGTGATGTTGTTGTAGAGGGCCCCGTACTTATTGTCGTCGGGCATATAGGGGTCGGAGATGTGGGTGATGGTGGTGGCACCCGTTCCCCACAGCGGGTCGTGCTGCGTGCCGTTCTTGTAGTCATCGGCATCTACGACCACGGGCAACTGCGGCATTCCCTTCGCGTCTGTTATCAGGTAGTCGGTATAGGGGGCGTAGGCGCGGAAGGTCAGCTTCTCGGCAGGCTCTAACGGCCAGTATTTCGAGGGAGTGTAGTTCCAGGTGTCGGTGACGCCGTCCCACGCCTTCCACTCGACCTTCTGGTTGTTCATGAGCATATACTGGGCGTAGGTGCTGATGTGTGCTTCGGGCGTGGTGCCTTTTGCGTCGGTGAACGCGATGCTGGTGCTTCCCGTGTACCAGCAATAGACGCCGAATCCTTTGGCTTTCAGCTCTTCAGTCGTCAGCTCCCCGTCGCCTGCGGCCCGTGTAGCCGCCCGTTCCTTCCTCATAGCCGCCTGCCTTTTTCCTACCGAAACGCTCTCGGCGAAGCGTGCCGTGAAACCAATCGCCTGTTTCAAGGTATCTGTCACCTCCAGCGTATCAGTTTCTCCCTGCGTCTTGTTATCAGGTTGCAGAGATTCCGAAGAGCAGGAGATAAAAGTCATAAATGATAGAGACCAGATGAAAAGGAACAGCCCATGTCGCCCATTCAGCCCATCAGCCCCATAAACCCCATGAAACCCATTAGTCCCATGCAGTCCATTCACCTTCTTCCTATCGGCTCTATCCTTTATCATTATTAACTTTGAACTCTTGAACTTTTGAACTCTTAAACTCTTAAACTCTTGAACTTTTAAACTTTCAACTCTCAACTCTCTCTACGACCCCTCCTCCAGTACTATCTCCGGCGGAGCAACCTCGTCTCCCCAGCTTGCCACCTGTCCCGTGTATTCGATGCGGTTGGCACCGATGCGGATGGTGTAGATATAGTGGCGGTTGGGAAGCCACTCGGTCAGCGGAGTGCTCGTGTTCGTGATGCACAGCGTGTTCAGCACGATTGTGGCAGTCCGATGATAGGTGTAGGTCGATGTCTCCACGGGATTACCGCTGCCGTCGTAGGTGAAGGCCGTGTCGCGGCTCTTCAGCGTCAGGTCGTAGCTGAGAGTCAGTTCGCTGTCGTCGCCGAGTTCCTGCGGCAGTAGCAGTTGGAATTCGTTGGGTTGGAAATCGTAGTAGGGTTTTATATACGAATCGTTATGGTCTCTCCACGCTAACGTCGTCTCCTTCGTAGAAGGGTCGTAGGCGGGGAAGAGGTTAGCATCGGTGTGTATATTGGTGATGCGGATGGTGCTCACGTCGAGGTTGGCAATATCGTCGAGGATGTCGGGGTGGGCCACGAAGCGGAAGGTAATCTTCGAAAAGGCGTGGTGGAACAGGAAGTGTACGCGGTCGTAGATGTTCGGCTTGCTGAGGTCGGCCAAGAAGTCCGAAACCAGGAAGTCCACTTGCTCCGCCGCGGCGGTCTTCATCGTGACGTGGAAATAGGGTAGGCCGTCAATCCATCCAGGAGTCACACCGAGGGCATTGACATCATCCGTGCCGCCGTCGCTGTAGGGGTAGTAGGCCATGAAAGATACATGGTCGGTGGGTGTATTCGGCCAGTATTTCAGGGGGGAGTAGATGTACGCGTCGTTCAGGGCATCATACGTCACCTGCTGGTTCTTCATGAAGTTGGGAAGGAACGACGTGTTGAGGGCTGTCTTGCCACTGGGGTCCAAATCGTAGTAATGCTGATACTCTTCTGCCCACGTGCTGTTGGAGTGGTAGACGGCATAGACGCCGAAGCTCTGGCCGTCGGGGATGCCCTGTTCGGCCAACAGTGCCGCATTGGCCCGCGTCTGCATCGTCTTCACGTGTCTCGGTGTCAGCGTCTTCGCCACGTAAGCCTGCATTGCTATCACCTCCTTCTGTCCTCCCACTTCCACCTTCTCCTCGTTGGTGCAAGAGATAGCTGATAAGATAACAAACAGCCAGCAACAAGCCCAGAACAGCCCACATCGCCCATTCAGCCCATTCAGCCCATTCAGCCCATGAACCACCCCATGAAGCCCATTAGCCCCATGAACCCCATTCATCTCCTTCCTATCGAGTCTGTTGTTTATCATTCTCTATATCTCTATCGTCAGGTTCAGATGATACGTCAAGTTCCCTCTCAACGGGTCGGCCAGCGTGGCAGCCGTGGTCATCGTCTTGTTGCCCGGAGTCTGCGTGCCGTCGCTGGCAAAGACGGTATAGGCCACGGTGCAGGTCACGGTGAACGCTTCCTGAGGGATGAAGTAGAGGTAGGCCTGATGGCTTTCGGAGGTGAGCGCGTTCTGGTAGTCCGTCTCATTCAGACCCTCTGGCTGCCAGCTATAGGGCAGGCCGGGAATCAGGCGTATGTCGTTACTGATGTCGCAGTAGGACTCCGGCGTCGTAGCCGGGTCGTGGTCGATGAGGATGGTGCGGTCTCCTTTCGTTCCCTCTCCAGAGAGCATCGTAAGGTTCGACCACGTGGGAACCACTACCTCGTTTTCGTCCACGGTGAACGTGCTGTGACTGGTCAGGTCCAGCTTGCCGCTCGTGGCCAAGGTCGTGGGGATGATTGTGATGCGGCGCACAAGCACCTTCGTGTCTGCTGCCGGGGCGGCACTCAGCTTCAGTGCCACGGCGACGCGGGCCAGGGCGTGATACATCTTCAATGACACAGGTCCCTTCACCGAAGGTTTCGAGGTCGGACTCAGGTAGCTCCACAGCAGGTCCACCGTCTCGTCCAGTTGCTTCGCGCGCGTGTATATTATATAAGGTGTAGTAGCTTCGTCGTTGGAGGACATCCCTACGATACCTGTGTTCGCAGGGTCGTCTTTGAAATCATCTGCGGGAGTGTCCACGTAGGGAGCGTAGGCGCAGAAGTAAAGTTGGTCAATGATGGTCTGGTCATTGGGCCAGTATTTCAGGGGGTAGTACGACCAATAGCCGTTGTCCGAACCGTCGGCCAGCACGGTAAAGGTCACATTCTGGTTGTACATCAGGTTCGGACTGATGCCAGTCTCTGTGGCGGCGAAAGCTCCGAATCCTGCGTGGCGTAGTTGGTAGTTCTGCGTAGTGATAGGCCCTGTCTGTCCGTTGGCAGCTCTCGTGGCCCCATTCCATTGTCCGTTCTCCTCCCACGCCTCGAAAGCAATAGGCACAGCATCCGTCGAGATGGTCTCCACCATCTCGTCCATCTGGGTGCATCCCGCCAGCAGCGCGAATCCCATCAATATGCCGTATCGCCTCAATTGCATCTTCTGTATGTTCGATTTATATCTAATTCGTGAATCAATTCGTTATCATTCGTGTTATCTCTCGTTCTCAATCAGTTCCAAGCCCTGACTGCGATAGAACTTGAATTTCAGATCGGCAGAAATCAGGGGGATGCGGTTGGTGATGGCATGAGCAATGATGAGGTGGTCTGATGGGTCATAATGTTCTTGCGCCTCATTGATTTGTAACCTTGCATACGTCTCATAGTGCTCCTTGTGGAGATACAGCACACGGAAATGGCTTTCATCCTCTACGGCCCTTACCAATTCCAAAGAACTTTTCCACCATTTTTGTATATGAGGTTTCTTGTTCCACAGTTGAACAAGTTCTTTTAAGGTCTCACTGCATACACAGATGTCGTTGTCGTAATCATCTATGATTGCGAGAACATCTGGAGTCAGTTTCCACCTTTCTCTGGCTTGCCAAATGAAGATATGGGTATCAATGAGGTATCGCATAGCGTCTTAATCCAGATTGGTAATCATTCTCACGGCATCGTCGAGGGCGGCAATGTCCTCTTCCGTCAGTGGCTCCCAGCCTTTCTGCTGTGCCACCCAGTCCATATGTTCAGATCTTGTCTTAAATCTTCTTGTTTCCATACCTTTATCTTTAATTTATGTCTAATTCGTGAATCAAATTCGTGGTCATTCGTGTGAGAGTCTCTTTACATGAACTTATCATGAACTGTTCTCATTATCTTTCGTTGTAGAGTAGCTTCAATCCCTGCCGTCTATAGAACGGGAAACGGGTGTCGCTGGAAACGAGGGTCATCTGCTCGGTGATGGCATGGGAGATAATCATGTGGTCGAACGGGTCTTTGTGTCCCTTCGACGTGTTGGCACGCAAGCGAGCGAAGGTCATCAGGTGCTCTTCCTGAAAAGGCTTTATGTCTATATATATCGCATACTTAGAGCATGAAATGTGGGTCGTAGACGATGAATGAACCTTGGTGTTTCAGAGCAGCCTCGGTATATTTGTTCCTTGCTGGTTTTGCGGAGTTTGGAATCCTGTTCTCCTCTGGAGTCAGTTTCCTTGTTCTCCTTCTTGTCACCTTCTTGGTGGCATCGTTTGTTGCTGTCGTTTCCATACCTTTATCTTTCATTTATGTCTAATTCGTTATTCTTTTTATCCAATCCACTACATCCACGCCAGGCATTCTCTCAAAATGCTTTGTGTTGTGGGTGACAACCGTCAGACCATAGTGGCGTGCCGTTGCTCCAATCAAGATGTCGAAATCAGCCACGACCATGCCATTACTTGCCAATTCATGACGAATCTCTGCATAATCACGGAGTACGCCACTGATAGGTATTACCGTAAAGGTCTCTTCTATCATTTTAGGCTCTTGCAGATGCCTTTCTACAGCTTTACTGTGAAGTGCACCAAATGTTAGTTCGGCAATTGTAACTTCAGAGGCATAGATATTCTGCGCAGGAGTCGCTGCAATTTGGATCTCTATGCCATTCCGATGATGGAAAAACTCAATCCACGTATCAGTATCAAGAATATAACCTTTCATCGTCAGTTACTTGTCAAATGAAACTATTTCGCGATTGGCAGGGTGTACGTCATTCCGATGCACCATCATCTGATAGTACTCTTCACCTTCCTCTGTTTCAGACCAGCTACCGGCAAGCCTGAGAAAGCGGGCTTTACGCTCTTCTGCGGAGAGCGATTCTTCCCGGGAGGGCACAGGCATGACAAGTTTGTTGGCCAACCACTCGCGATCACTCTGTGAAAGCATGAGGCCCTGTAGGTAACTCCATAGATTGTTTAATGCAAATGTCGTCATAACTAACTATATTGTCATTTGTGACCTTAATCAGAGTTTTTTAATTTATGTCTAATTCATGAATCAATTCGTGGTCATTCGTGTGAGAATCTCTTTACATGAATTTGTCATGAATTGGAGTCATCAATTGTTCATGAATTTTTCTTTGAGAGGGTGGGGCGGCGGCGCTGGGGCCGCCGCTCCACGATTCAGGGTCTATCCGTTGTTCCAAGGTGATGGAATCATTATTCCGTGGTCATGGAATGATTGTTCCGTGGTGATGGAATGATTGTTCCATTTAGATGGTTCAACGGAGAGAGGTAGGCGTTTGAGATTACTCAGCCGTGTTCTGAGGCAGGTTGATGACGCCTTCCGTGGTTGTCCAGTCAGCAACTTCGGCTTCCACCTTCACGCTGGTCATTCCGAGGATGAGCTTCAGGTTGTAAGCCACGCCATTCTTCAGGTGCGGCAGCACGATGTCCTTCTCGACCTCGTTCTTCGTGTAGATGATTTTGTCCTTCAGACTCTCGTCCTTGGTGGAGACATAGTAGGTAATCTTCACCTTCAGGGTGCGGAGATCTTCTTCTGTCACTAAAGGCGTGGGGGTTACGTTGTTGGTCGGGATGATCATGAAGTAGTTCGGATAGGCGGTGTAGTAGTCGTTCGTCGTTGCCTTCAGGGTAACAGGCAGGAATTTCTTTCCGCTCTTGAGCACATAGTCTCCATTTTCAGGCTCTTGCCCTGTCGGGGTGTAGGTGTCACCTACTTTTCTATAGGCAGTACGACCAGCAGCTGTCGCTTTGGAAGGATGATCACCGCCTTCATCGGACACCGTCACCAGTTCTCCCTTCTTGATGGCATAAATGTTTTCGAATACCGTAGCCGTGGGATAAGTGGTGCTGATGACCTCCGTAATATCCGTGTAAGCCTCATTGTTCGTGGACACATTATCCGTCACAAACTTGTGGAAATAGAGAGAGTCATTGCTATTGGCAAATTCGTTAGTATGCACATAGGTTGCATAGTGGTCTCCATTGTTGTCAAATTCAGCAGCGAAGTATGGGGTGGTGGCGGAGTAGGCAGGTGTGGTCAGCTTGGTGGAATACTTGTATTTTGCATCACCCTTCGTGGAGGACACCTTGATGGCATCGGCCAGCGTGGTGGTGACACCGGTAACTTCCTGCTGCTTGTTTGCTTCCCTCTTGGCGTTATCAAAAATCAGGTGGGGTGCAAGACCCTTGCCTGCTTCGATGGTCAGTACGGGGTTGGCTGCGTTTTCACCAGTTGCCTCATTCTTCAGCACCCAGTTGGCCACGTTGGCACCAGAGGTTTTATTATTCATGTTCAGATGACCACTCGTTCCGAAGTGACCATTGATCTCGATTTTCTCCACGGTCACCTTGGTGTTGCCATAGTCGAATACACCACCGGCAGCCACCTGGTCAGCAGCCAGCACAATCTTCACGCCAAGACGAGCCAGAGCGTGCTGGAACATGAACTTCAGATTGGTGTTGACTGCGGGCTTGATGAGGTCGATAAGCGGCATACCTTCTGATATGGAAGTGGGATTCCCGGAGACGTTGGTATAGTTGAGTCCACCGGCAGGAGCCACGCCCCAGAGCAGGTCTACGCTTTCGTTCGGGTCTTTAGCAGTCTTATAGGACACGAGAGGATCTTTCTTGGCACCTTCGTAGTAACTGCCGAGGGCACCGCTGGTGTTGGTGACCATGAAGATGCCGGTCTCAGCCGTTGTCGTCTCAATGTCCGTATTGATGGAACTGGCGACACCCGTGCTCTGATTTACGCTCACCCAGGGAGCATAGGCGAAGAAAGTGAGCTTGTCAATGTTGGCGGGAGAGGTCTGATTCGGCATACCTGCGGGATTCGTCGGCAGAATCTGGGAGTCGTTCTTGGTCTCGTTGGGCCAGTATTTCAGAGGAGCATAGTACCAGCCGGATGCGGTGCTGTTGTAGTACACCTGCTGGTTCCACATGTAGTTGGGAACGATGCCGGTGCTGTAGCCGGCGTTGTCCGTCTGGTAGGCGAAGAGACCGAAGCCGGTCTGCTGGAGCACGGTGTTGTTCACCACGTTCACGCGGCCAGCACGTGTCTGTGTGGTGGAGCCAGGGACATAGACGTCGAAGCCCACGCCGATGTTCTCGGTGGCAGCCTTCTGAGCGCTCTGCTCGAAGTTGTCATCGCTGGTGCAAGCCGTGAAGGAGAGTGCGGCTGCAGCCATAAGGAAAAGAATCTTTTTCATAATGTTCTTTTGTTAAATGAATAAAAAGGGTTAATTGTAGTTTGTTTTCTTTTTGTTTCCTAATGAAAGGAGGGTCTTAACTTAGCTAATGAAAGGAGTGTCTTAACTTAGTTTGACTTCCTTTTTCTTGTAAAGTTTAATTGTTTAACTGTTTGGTTCGTAAATAATGGTTTTTAAGGGTTAGGGAATAGATGAATTGTCTCTAATGTATGGTTTTAATTTTCCACTTTCCACTCGCTGATGCCTCTGGTCTCGGATGAGAAGTTGACACCGATGAGGGTGGTGGGGCGGTGGTCGGTGGTGAAGGGTTTGTGGTAACCTTTTTCTTTGATTTGCCGGAGGGCTTCGTCGGCCGACTTGTCGATTTTAAATTCAAAGATGTAGATATGGTCTGCCGTCGTCACAATCATGTCCATGCGTCCGCCGTTGGCAGGCCGTTCGGTCTGTACGTTGAAGCTGAGCATCTTGAAGATGATGGCGATGGCATTGTGAAAGTAGAGTTCGCGTTTGCCCACGATCTGATAGTCGTTGTCGGCGAAGATGGCCTGCAGGCGTTGCATGAAGGCCTCGGGCTGCCCTGCGCGTATGTCCCTGACGAGCTGTGTGATAGTCATGGGGCCGCGGTTCACGTTCATGGGCGTATAGAAGGGTATCAGGAAGCGGGTGAAGCCGCGTTCCACCTCCTTGTTTGGGAATCCGAGGCTGTAGAGTTCAAACTCCTCGTCGTAGCCGCTAATGGTGAGGTAGCCGCTCTGGTAGATGACGGGGATGGGGTTGCGCGATGTGGGGTCGATGCAGTTGAGCACGTCTTCCGTCACCTGTTCCTCGGTGAGTTCGTCGAGCTTATAGTTGAACTGCTGGAGCAGGGTGGCGAGATAGGTGGGCGTTCCCGTCTCGAACCAGTAGTCGCTGAATGCCCGGTTCTGGAAGGTACACAGCAGGCTGAAGGGGTTGTATATGCCCTCTTTCTGGAAGCGGTTGAAGTGGTAGCCGTCGTAGTTCAGGCGCAACCGGGCGTAGGTCTCTTCCGTGGTGATCCCGTTTTCTTGTGCCAGCGCATCCACTTCGGGCTGGAAGAGGTCGCGGATTTCCTGCTCCGTGAAACCGCAGATGGCGGCGAACTGCTTGTTCATGGAGATATCGAAGAGGTGGTTGAGGTCGCTGAACACGCTGACTTTGCCGAATTTGGTGACGCCGGTGAGGAAGGCGAAGTGGATGTTGCGATCTTGGGACTTCAGTACGGAATAGAAGGCTTTGAGCTCGCTGCGGAAGGCTTCTTGCAGGGCTTCGTTGCCGATGGCGTAGAGCATGGGCTTGTCGTACTCGTCGATGAGGATGACGACTCTGCTTCCTTCCTGCTCGGCGGCACGCTGCACCAGCCCGTTGAAGCGCATGGCGAGGTCTTTTTCTTTGTCCCTCTTCCCGTATTTCTGTTCCAGGGAGTCGAGGAAGGCGTCCAGGACATTCACCAGGCTCTCCGGCGTCTCGTACTTACTGGTGTTCAGGTCCAGATGGAAGACGGGATAGGACTTCCATTCCTGTTCCAATTGTTCTATAGCCAAGCCCTTGAACAGCTCCTTGCGGCCTTGGAAGTAGGCTTCGAGGGTGCTCATCAGCAGGCTCTTACCGAAACGGCGCGGACGGCTCAGGAACACGTATTTAAGCTCCTGGGTCAGCTCATAGATCAATGCCGTCTTGTCTACATAGAGGTAGTTGCCCTCTCTGATTTCAGAGAAGGTCTGAATACCTACTGGAAGTCGTCTCTGTTCGTTGGCCATATTATATATAGGTGTCAATTTTCACTTTTCAACTTTCAATTTACATGGGTACATCGACATTTACGTCGTCGCCCCAGGGTTCCACTTGTGCGTCGAAGGCACTGGAGCCTTCGGGTTGAGCGTAGGGAAGGATGGGGACTTCTCCTTCTTTGTAGAAGGGGGCATCGATGACGAGGTCCAGTTCCAGGGTGACGTCGCTCTGGTTGAATACCTCGGTCTCGCCCTTGTCGCCTACATAGCGGATATTAAGTCCAACGGGATAGCCGAAGTTGTGCGACCTCCCGTCAATGAGGGTAAAGTGGAGCTGGATGTAGTTATCCTGCGAGGTACGCCATTTCAAAAGCTCCTTGCCGTGGGGTAGCCCGAAGGTCTCCACGGTGGTGTGTACCCATCCGATATATCCATCCTTGACGAGGCTGTCGTTGGCAAGGCTGTCGTTGGGGGCGGATTTATAGTCATCGTAGCCCATCTTCCACTTGGTGAGCTTGATAGTGCCCACGTTGGTGCGGCGCCAGCGCTGGTTGAGGTAGAAACCGTCGGCCATACCCATAATGTATCCGCTGAGTCCGCCGTTGTTGAGGTCGCGCATGTATTTGATGCCGCGCACCTTTACGTGGATGTTCAGCGTCGTGGTCTGGGGCTGTACGACCATCGGCTGCTCGAGGTGCAGTTCCTCGATGGTGGATGGTTCGCGATAGTCGCGGAAGACGAGGTCGTCGATGGCTTTTGGAACAACCACCGTGTCAGTGGCCACGCCGATGCGTTCGGGTTCCTCCATGTAGGTGCGTCCGTTGTCCCATGCTTTCTCCTCGCTGATGTGGTAGGTGTTGGCGATGGCCATAATGTCGTTGTGGCTGTTGCGACGGTAGAAGCTCATCGTTCCGTACTCTCCGAAACTCTTGTTCATGACGGTGACGTAGTAGGTGCCGGCTTGCCACCGTTCGGTGCGTTCGTCCACGCGGTAGGTGGGATCGTAGTAGCTGATGGTGTCGTTGTCGTACGCATACATGAAGGTCATGCCATCGGGTTTCTGGCCGAAGCGTGATGTCCAGTCGAAGGTGAAGTGCACGTCGGCCTTGCCGTCGTCGTAGAGTTCGAGGTCGTAGCGGGTGCAGGAGAAGAGGAGGAGGAGAAGTAGACAGACCCCCTCCCCGCTCCCCCTCAAGGGGGAGAGTAGAATGTGTTTGAGAGGAAGTCTGTTCTTCATATTTTTATTCCTTTTATTTTTTTATCCTTTAATTCTTTAATGTCAGTTCTTATTTGGTAATTACTCTCCCCCTTGAGGGGGAGCAGGGAGGGGGCTAAAATATATATCCTATGCTGAGTTTCAGTTTCGTAGGTCCAAAGTATCGGAGGCTGTTGTAGTGGCGGAAGATGAGGCGTGCATCGTCGAACTCCGCTTCGTAGTGGCGTTGGGGGCCTCCGACGTAGCCGATGCTGCCGGATAGCTCCAGGTTCCAGTGGCGGGCGATGGGCCAGGAACGGCCGAAGGTGAGGCCGATGCTGGTGAACTCGCCCTGGTCGCCTTTGGACTTCCATTCCACGTCGTACTTGCCGCCTGCGCCATAGATGCCGACGAAGGTGCCGCAGAGGGCGGGTCGGCTGGCGTTGCAGCGCGGCGAGAACCAGTAGCGCAGCTCGGCACCGAGCACCCAAATCTCGTAGCTGTGGCGCGTGGGGCGCTGGTCGCTGCGGTAATAGGGGTTGACGTCGCCCTCCTCGTTGTGGCTGAGGCGGAACCAGGGGAACCAGTCCTCGACCATAAGGCTCCATCGACTGCGGCCGAATGGTATCTCCAACTCGACGTTCGGTGCCAGTGCGGCATCGAAGAGGAGGTTGGTCTTCAGGGCGGCATGGGCGCGGAAGGGGCGGAAAGCGTGGCGTGTCTCGGTGCAGTTCTCGAGGGGAAGGAGGTCTGCGAAGGAGGTGCCGATGCTGCCAGCCTGTCCCGTGGACGGCGGCATCCCTGCGATTCCGGCCTTGCCCGTCATCCCAGATACTTCAGTGGCTCCGGCCGCGAGGAGCAAGGTGTCCTTGACGGAAGTGGTGGTCTCCTGACGTCGGATGATGACGGACGAGGTGCTGTCAGCCTCTTGGGTGAGGTAATCGATGCGGTAGTCCGTATGGCGTAGGAAGGGGAATACCTCCTTGAGCAGATGCTGGTAGGTGTAGGGGAACAGGTATCGGATGCGTGCCAGCTTGTCGTCGGGGTGGCGGTCGGAGTCGATGATGTCGAGCATCTGCTGGTAGTGGGGCAGACGGTGTTCATTGACGTGGCGGCGCAGACCCTCCCAGTCCTCGGGCTCGTATTCGGCGGTGATGAGCACGCCGGGGATGTTGAAGTTGTCGACGAGGTAGCGACGGAGACTGTGGACACGTCCGCGGGCCAACTCCTCGTTGTGGGCGTAGGAGCCTTCGGGCGAGGCAAATCCCTTGAGGGTGATGTGCTGGAGGAGGGAGCGGTCGTGCTGGAGCACACTGTCGATGGTGGCACGTATTTCCTCCAAACTGGCCGTGTTGTCGTGGTAGTCAGGAAAAATCTCGGTACGGTCCAGCGGGTAGTCGATGAAGGCAGAGCCCTCGAAGTGGCGTATGCGACCCGGATCGACCACGTGGAGGGTGTCGGTGGTGACGGTGGTGGTCGTCGTCGTGCGGGTCAGGGCTGCGGCGTCGGCGGCGAGTCCGCTGCTGGCTGTTCCCTGTGGGGCACCGTTGCTTCCGGTAGCGACAGCGCTGCTACCGGCCGTTGCCGAGAGGAAGGGCGGCAGGGCATATTCGGTGCTGCCGTAGATGTTGCCGCAGTCGTCGGTCTCAGTGGCCACAAATTTCAGCACGGCCGAGGACATCCAGGGCAGGAGCGGGATGGTGCGGGCGTAGGCGACGTTCTCGTGAGCGTCACGCGCGCGAACATAATCATTAGAAGCGTCGTGCCTGTTGCGCCCGTTGCGCACTTCGTGGTAGTACGCCCAGCGGCTGTAAATCCTTAAGGATGGGAAGTCTACGGAGTCTGTGGCGCCTACCAGCCGGGGCGTCAAGGAAATGTAGCGCCCCCGCTTCGGCTCCAAGCCGAGAAGGTGCGCCTCCATCTGCACGCCAATGGCGGTGCTGTCGCAAAGTCCGAAGTGCAAGCTGTCGAGAACCACAACACAACCCGCCTCGCCGATGGGCGAGAGCGGTAACGTGATTTCCTGTCCTTGGGCTGTCTCAGCGAGAGTAAGGAGAAGTAAAATTATACGTAGCCAAAGGTTTCCTATGTATATTCGTATGTGGTTCACTATAAAGCCTTTCAACTTTTTTCACTGCAAATATACATATTCCCGCGTTAAGTTTGTACACGCAAGGTGTTAAAGAAGGTTAAATAGGGGGGGCGGGGCGGCGTTTTCTGACAAATGTCAGTAGGAAGAGGCGGCGTGGCAAGAGGTTTAGTCACGAGTCCACTCTACGACTTTTCCGGCCTCCAAAGACCGTTTTACGTCGATCAGGCGCTGGTTGGAGGAGCCCCGGAAGAGGAGGGAGGTATCCCTTTTTGCTTCGACAAAGGGGCCGTCAACCAGGACGTCTAACAGCTCCAAGAGGCGATGTTGTGCTGGCATCTTCAGCAAGGTCTCGTAAGTGTAGCCCGTATAGCACCAGATGGTCTTGTTGGTGCGCTGGCGGATGGCCTGTGCCAAGGCGGTGAACCCCTCGGCCTGCTGCATGGGATCGCCGCCCGTAAAAGTGACATTCGCGAAGGGGTCTGCCTCGACAATTGTCATAATTTCTTCCAAACTCATCGAGGTGCCTCCGTCGGCTGCCCAGGACTGAGGATTGTGGCAGCCGGGGCAGTGGTGGGAGCAGCCGGCACAATAAATGGAGGTCCGGAACCCCGGACCATCCACCGTGGTGTCCTCCAGAATGGAGAGGATGCGGAGACGAAGACCAAGACCCCCCTCCCGTCCCCCCTCAAGGGGGGAGGTGGAATGTATTTGAGAGGGTGCTTGAGAGGGGTGGGGAGAGGGGGAAAGGGCTTTTGGGGACATGGTCAGAGAAAGTAGTTTTCTATTTGTTGGAGGACATTGTCGATGTTGTAGAGGACTTCTTCGTTGGTGAAGCGAAGGATGTGGAATCCCATTTTTTCAAGATCATGTTCTCTTATCGCGTCGTCTTCTTGCTGTTGCCGTTCGGCGTGATAAGCCCCGTCCACCTCGATGACAAGTCCTTGTTCGCGAGATACGAAATCTACGATATAGTCTCCGATGATGTGCTGTCTTAGGAACTTGATACCGAGCTGCTTCCTTTCAAGATGCTTCCAAAGCTGCTGTTCTGCCAGCGTTGGGTTTTTCCTGTTCTCCTGTGCGAATGCTTTCAGGCGCGTGTACCTGTCTGGCGATGCCGTGCGGTAATCCATTCTTGCTGTTGACCCCTCTCCCGTCGTCCGTTAGGTAGACCCCCCTCCCGTCCCCCCTCAAGGGGGGAGGTGGAATGCATTTGACTGGGTGTATTAATTATAAGCGTATTAAGTTATCATTTCAAGTGAAGGATGTTCAGGTCCTGTCTGGTGACCACCCTCCCCCTTGAGGGGGAGTGAGGAGGGGGTCTTCCTACTCCTGGAACTGCAGGTAGTCGGTGTTGTGGATGACGCGGTCGTTGAGTTCGGCCAACTTGGCGCGGTTCCAGCGGTCGGTGGTGCCGACGAGGTAGCCGGTGATGCGTTGCAGGCGGTCGAGGTTGGTGCTGTGGCAGTGGGGGCAGGTTTCGATGTGCTCGGCCGTCTCGTAGCCACAGTCCATGCAGCGGACACGGGTGTGGTTGACGCTGCCGTAGCCGATGTCCATAGCATCCATCATGTCAACAATATTCATAACCGCTTCGGGGTTGTGAGTGGCATCGCCGTCGATCTCCACGTAGAAGATGTGGCCGCCACGGGTGAGGTTGTGGTAGGGAGCCTCGATTTCAGCCTTGTGGCGGGCGGAGCACTTGTAGTAGACGGGAACGTGGTTGGAGTTGGTGTAGTATTCGCGGTCGGTGATGCCGGGGATTCGGCCGAACTCCCGCTGGTCACCACGGGTGAAGCGTCCGCTCAAGCCTTCGGCGGGGGTTGCCAGGACGCTGTAGTTGTGCTGGTACTGCTGGCAGAAGTCATTGATGCGGTCGCGCATATAGGTGACGATTTTCAGGCCGAGTTCCTGTGCCTGCTGGCTTTCGCCGTGGTGCTTGCCGATGAGGGCTACGAGGCATTCGGCCAGCCCGATGAAGCCGATGCCGAGGGTGCCCTGGTTGATGACGCTCTCAATGGTGTCGGTGGGGCCTAATTTCTCGCAGCCCACCCAGAGGCTGTGCATGAGCAGGGGGAACTGTTTGGCGAAGGCCGTCTTCTGGAATTCGAAGCGTTCGTGGAGTTGGCGGGCGGTGAGTTCGAGCAGGCTGTCGAGCTTGGCGAAGAAAGCGGCGATGCGTTGCTCCTTGTTCTCGATGCCCATGCACTCGATGGCCAGCTTGACGATGTTGATGGTGGAGAAGCTGATGTTGCCGCGTCCGATGCTGGTGCGAGGGCCGAAGCGGTTCTCGAAGACACGCGTGCGGCAGCCCATGGTGGCCACTTCGTGGATGTAGCGCTTGGGGTCGTCCTCGCGCCAGTCGGGGTCCTGGTTGTAGCTGGCGTCGAGGTTCAGGAAGTTGGGGAAGAAGCGGCGTGCCGTGACCTTGCAGGCCAGTTGGTAGAGGTCGTAGTTGCGGTCGGTGGGAAGGTAGCTGACGCCGCGCTTCTTCTTCCATATCTGGATGGGGAAGATGGCGGTGACGCCACTGCCCACGCCCTCATAGGTGGAGTTCAGGATTTCGCGGATGATGCAGCGACCCTCGGCGGAGGTGTCCGTGCCGTAGTTGATGGAGGAGAAGACGACCTGGTTGCCGCCGCGGCTGTGGATGGTGTTCATGTTGTGGATGAAGGCCTCCATGGCCTGGTGCACACGACCCACGGTCTGGTTCATAGCGTGCTGGATGATGCGGGCTTCGCCGTCGAGGCCGGTTAGGTCCTTGACGATAAAATCGTCAAGCGCTTGGTTGTAGAGATGGGAGAAGTCCTTGCCGTAGAGGACTTCCATCTTCTTCACCTCCTCGATGAAGGTCAGGCGCACGTAGGGAGCGAGGTAGAAGTCGAAGGCGGGGATGGCCTGTCCGCCGTGCATCTCGTTCTGGGCGGTCTCCATGCTGATGCAGGCCAGCACGCTGGCCGTCTCGATGCGCTTGGCAGGGCGGCTCTCGCCATGTCCCGCCATGTAGCCCCCTTCGAGGACGTGGTCAAGTGGGTGCTGGACGCAGGTGAGTGACTTCGTCGGGTAGTAGTCCTTGTCGTGGATGTGGAGGTAGTTGCGCTTCACGGCCTCGCGGATGTCGTCGCTGAGGAGGTAGTCGTCCACGAAGGGCTTGGTGGTCTCCGAGGCGAACTTCATCATCATGCCTGCTGGCGTGTCCGCGTTCATATTCGCATTCTCGCGGGTAATATCGTTGCTCTTGATGTTGATGATTTCGAGGAACATCTCGCGCGTCTTGGCCTTGCGGGCGATGCTGCGCTGGTTGCGGTATTGGATGTAAACCTTGGCCACGTCCTTGCGGGAGCTCTTCATGAGTTCGAGCTCCACGAGGTCCTGTATTTCCTCCACGGTCATCTGTGGCTTGCCGCGCATGGCGATACGATCGGCAATCTGGTGGATGAGGTTAGTGTCTTCGCCCTCGTCGGTGCGAAGCATGGCTTTACGGATGGCTGCTACGATTTTCTCTTCGTTGAAGCCTACGATGCGTCCGTCGCGCTTGACTACTGTCTGGATCATTATGGAGTTTAGAGTTGGAAAGTGAATATGGGCGCTGGTGCGCCGAAAGACGGTGCAAAGGTATGAAGTTTCTCCGGAACGTGCAAGGTTTTCAGACTTTATTTTCGGAAAGTTTTCCATTTTATTCTGTAAGTGTATTGTCTTACAGGAGGTTGAAAAATTCTGATAGGTTAAAAGTTTTCCAAAAGGAGACGTAGGGGCCAATGTATGGCTTTAAGAAGGAGAGGTTAAATGAGTGAGAAAGAATTTGTTTCACCCAAAACATTTATCCTGCGCGTGGGTGTGCGTGGGTAAATAATGAGGTGAAAATTTGGCTGGACGGATAAGTTGATGTACTTTTGCAGTTGCAAATCGATGAAATAAGGAAGACATGAAAAGACGTTCATTCCTATTGCCGCTCTGCGGCATCGTGCTTGCCGGGTGCAGCACCGTGGCCATGACCGGCCGCAAACAGTTGAATCTTGTTTCGGAGTCCGAGATCCTCTCGGCCAGCCTGTCGGAGTACCAGAGCTACATGAAGACGGCCAAAGTGTCCACGGACGTCCAGGCTACCCAGCGCGTGAAGGGGATTGCTCAACGTATCGCCGCTGCCGCCGAAACTTACCTTCGGGCTACGGGGCAAGAAGCCGACTTGCAGAACTACGCCTGGGAATTCAACCTCGTCAACAACAACCAACTCAACGCTTTCTGTATGCCGGGCGGTAAGATTGTCGTCTACACCGGCATGGTGGCGTTGGCCGGAACGGGAGCCGATGCCGATGACGAGCTGGCTGCCGTCATCGGGCACGAGGTGGGTCATGCCATTGCCAAACACGGACAGGAGCGTGCCAGCCAGCAGGTGCTGACGAACTTAGGCAGCAGCGTGCTCGGCGTGGCCACGGCGGGCAAGAGCCAGGCCGTGCAGGAGGCAGTGGGAATGGCCTACGGTATGGGAACACAGTACGGTGCCCTGTTGCCCTTCTCGCGCAAGCATGAGCTGGAAGCAGACTACATCGGCATCGTGCTGGCGACGATTGCTGGCTACGACGCCGATGCCGCCGTCACGCTCTGGCAGAAGATGCAGGCCTCTGGCAGTTCCTCAACACCCGAATTTGCCAGCACACACCCCAGCAGCGACACCCGTATCGCCCAGTTGCGCAAGAGTATTCCCGAGGTGAAGAAGACATATGGCACTGCCGGGCAGACTTCCAAGACTGTAACCAAGACATCCACGAAGACGGGCAGCAAGAAGAGCGGCACGGGCTACAAGATAGGGTGAGGTTTTTTTATCATCACAACGAATTATATGAATTAAACGAATTTTGCTGAGAGATTCGTTGTGAAAAGGAACGTGTATTATGTTGACGGCTGTCATATTTGACCTCGACGGTACGCTGCTCGATACGTTGGAGGATTTGGCGGACGCCACGAACTGGGCGTTGCGCCAGAATGGTATGCCAGAGCGGCGGCTGGAGGAAGTGCGATGCTTTGTGGGCAATGGTGTCCGTAGGTTGATGGAACAGGCTGTAGCCCAGGATACTACGGCTGCGTTGTTCGAAAAGACTTTTGCAGATTTCAAGAGCTATTATGTGGACCATTGTCAGGTGAAGACGCGCCTCTACGATGGTATCCCGGAGATGTTGCAGACGCTGAAGGAGCGAGGGCTGCGCCTGGCCATCGTCAGTAATAAGTTGCAGGCGGGCGTGGATGAACTCTATGACCGGTACTTCCTCGACACGGTGGAGGTAGCCATCGGCGAACGTGCGGGCATCCAACGGAAGCCCGCTCCCGACATGGTGCGGCTGGCGTTGCAGGAGTTGGGCGTGGCGGCCGACGAGACGGTCTACGTGGGAGACTCGGACGTAGACCTACAGACGGCCCGCAACAGCGGACTGCCCTGCGTCAGTGTTCTGTGGGGATTCCGCGACAAGGATTTCCTGTTGCAGCATGGAGCCACAAAGTTGGTGGAGGATTCGGCACAGCTCGTCGCCACGTTGGCCGCCATGGGGACTATTCGCGGATGTTCCGTCGAATCTTTGTGAGATAGGCCGTCATGGCCTCTTCGTCGCGGTTGTCGATAATCTGGATGAGTTCCTTCAGTTCCGTGCGTATACTTTCCACCTTCGGCTTGGTGTGGGGGTTGAAGAGGATTTCGCGGAGTAAAGTGTCGTCCTCCGAGAGTACGCCGCGTGCAATCTTCATGTGGCGCTTGAAGGTCGTTCCCGGAGTGTCCTGATGCTTCATGACGGCAGAGAAGACGAAGGTGCTGACAAAGGGGATGGAGAGCGAGTAGGCCATTGTCTCGTCGTGCTCGGAGAAGCTCAGTTCCTTGAGGTTCAGGCCCAAACGGGTGTAGAGGTCGCGGAAGAAGAGGCGTCCCATGTAGTCGCCCTCGTTGATGAGGATAGCGTTCTCGTTGCTGAGTTGTCCCAAGTTGGCGAAGGTGGGACCGAACATCGGGTGTGAGCTGACGAAACGGTGGCCGGTTCCTTCGTAGTATTCGCGGAAGCCCGTCTTGACGCTGCTGATGTCGGAGAGAATGCAGTCCGCTCCGAGGTGCGGCAGCAATTCGTCGAAGACTTGCAGCGTGTACTTCAGTGACACGGCGTTGATGACGAGTTCGGGGTCAAAGGCATCCACCTCGTCGAGGGAGGTGAAGCGCTGGGTGTTGTAGAGAAAGCGCAGGCGTTTGAGGTCGTTGTCGTAGACCGCCACTTCGTGGTCGAAGGAGAGCAGGTCGGTGAAGAACGAGCCCATCTTGCCGGCGCCGAGGATTAAGATTCGCATGATAATCAAGTTTAAAGTTTAGAGTTTAAAGTTTAATGTATAATGTCTAAGAGGTGCATAAGAAATCTCATTAAACGTTAAACCTTAAACTTTAAACTCAGCGCGAAGCGCATTATTTATTCATAATCTCTATCTGTTGTCTTACGCTCTCGCTGTGAATGGCCTCGTAGACCGTGCGGACGAAGTCGGGGTTCATGCCGCAGAGGGCACCTTGGGCACCGCGCTTGTCGAGGATTTCACTGTAGCGGGTGGTCTGGACGACGGTCATGTTGTGCAGCTTCTTGTACTCCGCAATCTCGCGGCTGATGCGCATACGTTTGGTGAGCAGTTCCATGAGGCTGTTGTCCAGTTCGTCAATCTGCTTGCGGAGCTGGTTGATGCTTTCAGTGGCCTCCACGCTGTCGCGGATGACGAGGCGGTCGAGGATGAAGTCCAGCACTTCGGGCAAGACCTGTTGCTTGGCGTCGGACCACGCACAGTCGGGGTTGCAGTGGCTCTCAATCATCAAGCCGTCGAAGCCGAGGTCCATGGCCTGCTGGGAGATGGGGGCGATGAGGTCGCGGCGTCCACCCATGTGGCTGGGGTCGGTGAGGATGGGCAAGGTGGGGAAGCGGCGCTTCAACTCGATGGGTAGGTGCCACATGGGCTGGTTGCGGTAGAGCTTACTGTCAACGCTGGAGAAGCCGCGGTGGATGGCACCGAGACGGGTGATGCCGGCGTTGTTGATGCGCAGCAAGGCACCCGTCCACAGCTCGATGTCAGGGTTCACAGGGTTCTTGACGAAGACGGGCACGTCCACGCCGCAAAGAGCATCGGCGATGGCCTGCACGGAAAAGGGGTTGGCACTGGTGCGGGCACCTATCCAGAGGATGTCGATGTCGGCTTTAAGGGCGGCCTCCACGTGTTCCGGCGTGGCGACCTCTGTGGCGAGGAGCATTCCCGTCTCGGCTTTCACGCGCTGCATCCAGGGCAGGGCCTCGACGCCTTTGCCTTCAAAGCCACCCGGCTTCGTGCGCGGTTTCCATACGCCCGCGCGGAAAATTCGTATGCCGTTGTTGGCCAACTGGCGGGCGGTGTCCATCACTTGTTCCTCGGTCTCGGCCGAACAAGGGCCGGCAATGACGATTGGCCGCTTGGGTTCAATGCCCAGAAGGGCAAGGGGGGAGAGTGTTAATTCGAGTTCCATTATAGAGTTTAAAGTTTAAGGTTTAAAGTTTAATGTAGATTGTTCTGCGATGTCTGAAGCTTAAGGGGTTTGCATTAAACTTTAAACCTTAAACTTTAAACTGAGCACGAATGCGTTCCAGCGCCTCGCGCATCTTCTCTTCCTTGGCGCAAAGTGAGATGCGGATGTAGCGGTTGCCGTTGCTGCCGAAGATGAAGCCGGGGGTGATGAAGACGCGGGCCTCGTGGAGCACGCGCTCTGTCAGGTCTTCGACGTTGGCGATGCTGTCGGGGATGCGACCCCAGAGGAACATGCCTGTCTGTGAGGGGTCGAAGGTGCAGCCGAGCGTGGTCATAATGTCCTCTGCAATGGCGCGGCGACGGGCGTAGGTGCGTATGTTCATCTCGCGGTGCCATTCCTCGGAGGTATTCGTGAGTGCATCGGCGGCGGCGAGCTGTATGGCGCGGAAGGTGCCATTCTCGACATTCGTCTTCACCTTCAAAATCCATTGTATGAACTGTGCGTTCGAGCAGAGCATGGCCACACGCCAGCCCGGCATGTTATGGCTCTTGGACAGCGAATTGAATTCGATGCAGCAATCCTTGGCGCCGGGGACTTGCAAAATGGATAAAAGACCCCTCTCCCGTCCCCCCTCAAGGGGGGAGGTGGTTACTTGTGACTTTTGAGATGCGGATGCTTGCTCAGAACATTCTACTCTCTCCCTTTGAGGGAGAGCGGGGAGTGGGTCTATGAAGCTGTAGGGGTTGTCGTTGACGATGACGATGCTGTGGCGCTGGGCAAACTGAACCAGCCGCTCGTAGGTTTCGCGGCGCGCAGGAGCGCCGGTCGGCATGTGGGGATAATTCGTCCACATCAACTTGACGCGGCTGAGGTCCATCTGCTCCAGTTGCTCGAAGTCGGGCTGCCAGCCGTTAGCCTCGGTGAGGTCGTAGCTCACGACCTCAGCACCCAGCAATCGCGAAAGCGAGGTGTAGGTGGGGTAGCCTGGATTGGGGACGAGCACCGTGTCACCCGGATTCACGAAGGCCAGGGTGGCATGCAGGATGCCCTCCTTGGAACCGATGAGGGGCTGAATCTCGGTGGCGGGGTCGAGGGTGACACCGTACCACCGCTGATAGAATGCGGCCATCGCCTTGCGCAGTTCGGGGGTGCCGATGGTGGGCTGATAGCCGTGGCTGTCGGTCTTGCGTGCTTCTTCGCACAAGACGTCGATGGTGCGCTGTGAAGGTGGCATGTCGGGGCTTCCGATGGCCAGGCTGATAATGTCCTTGCCTTCGGCGTTCAGCTTTGCCACTTCCTTCAGCTTGCGGCTGAAGTAATATTCCTGTACCGAGGCGAGGCGGTCGGCGGGTTTAAATGTGTTCTTTTCCATGCTTGTATTCTCCTAGTATTTTGAGATCAGACGTAAGGGGGCGTATGGCATCAATACCCTGACTATAACGTGTATAGTCCGCGAATTGGACATCAATGTAAAAGAGGTATTCCCATTCGCGGCCGATGATGGGTAGAGACTGTATCTTGGTGAGATTCAGCTTATAGAACGAGAGAATGCTGAGAACCTGGGAGAGGGAACCCTCCTCGTGGGGCAAGGCAAAGACGATGCTGGCCTTGTCCGTCTGCATGATATTTCTTAATAGGTTCGCGCGCGAGGGATGAGAGAAGACGAGGAAGCGGGTGAAGTTGTGTTTGTTCGTCTCAATCCCTTCTTCCAGCACCTTCAAGCCGTACATTTCGGCGAGTGCAGCCGAACCGATGGCGGCGTGTCCGTGGTGCTGGCCTTGGGCGATGGCACGTGCGGCACCGGCTGTATCCGTGGCCTCCACTACCTTCAGGCTTTCGTGGCGGTCGAGGAAGTCGCGGCATTGCATGAGGGCCACAGGGTGGGAGTGCACCTCGGTGATGTCGGCCCAGTCGTCTTCGGGCAGGCAGAGGAAGCTGTGCTTGATGCGCAGTTTGTGTTCGCCCACGATGGTGGCGCCGGAGTCGCGCAGCAGCTCGTAGTTGTGGAGCAAAGAGCCTGCGATGGTGTTCTCGATGGCTATCATGCCGATGGCTGTGAGGTCGTTGGCCAAAGTCTGGAACACTTGTTCGAACGTGGAGCAGCAGATGAGTTGGACGTCCTCGCCTCGCTCTGCGAAGAACTGGTGGGCGGCGATGTCGTGGAAGCTGCCCTCGATGCCTTGTATTGCTATGCGTTTCATATTGTTGTTAGGGTCTTCAAAGAAAAGTCCCGCTTCGTGGGAAGCGGGACCTCAATATCTTTGTTTCTTCATGTTTCAATCTTTCAATTTCCACATATACGGCCTACCGCTTCACCCTTGCTGGGTAAAGTAAAAGTAGAACCAATAATAGGAATTCAGAGTTCGCATGTTTGTAGTTCTTTTTTTAGTACTGCGCTGCAAAAGTACGCGTTTTCTTCCAATCTGCCAACTTTTTCCTCACTTTTTTAAGGATTCCGTGTCATTTTGGTGTTTTGGCAGTCCTTTTTGCGCTATTTTTTCTTTTTCTTCTTCTTGCTCTTGGCTTTCTGTTGCTTCAGGACGGCCGTGGGTACGGGGCGGCGGATGAGTCCTTCGACGCGGCCATTGGCATCGAGGCGAAGCTTGGGTTTGTAGTGGCGGTCGGAAGAGGTGGAGAGTTGGGCGGCAAGGCTCTCGTTGCCGCAACGGTCTATGGCGGTCACGGCCAGATGGAGCCGTGAGAGCGTTGCGTAGACGGGGCTGAAGGCGAAATGCGGCTCAGGCAGGAGAGCAGCCACGAGGTGTTTTGGGTTGCTGATGTCCACGGGCCAGGCCGTGGAGGCGTAGACATTGTATCGCACATCCTTTTCGGAGCACTGCCATGTCAGTTCGCAAGTGCCGGAGTGCGGTGTGACTTCCAGGTGCGTGGGAGCCGGGGGTGGAACACTGTCAATCCAGGTGCTGGCGGGCGGCAGGGCGGGGAAGGCGTAGAAGTCGCGGCAAAGGGCGTCGTAGAGTCCTTTCGTATTGTTGGTGAGGAACTGGCTGCGGAAATATGCCTGCCCGGAAAGGCCCTCGGCGCGGAGGAAGTGGAGCTGGCGGGTGATGATACTGAGGGGCCAGTTCTTCTCTTGTGGATGAAGGAAATAGATGCCGAGGCCGGGGGCTATGGTGCGTCCGTAGGCTTGTTCCTGCCAGTCGGCTGCGAAGGGGTAGAAGTGGTTTCCGTCGAAATACATCATCGGGAAGAGGATGTCGTGGATGCCTTCGCGTAGCCAACCTTGGGCGTCTTGGTGTACGGCATCGCGAGCGTTCCAACCGCGGGATGAAAAACGGGCGAGGTCGGCGTATTTGCCTACGGGTGAGCTGCTGACGAGTACCCAGGGCTTACGCTTGTGGGTCTCCTTGTAGATGCGACGGACGATGGAAGTGATGTTGTCGCGACGCCATGCAGCCTTCAACTTGCCTGCTCCGTAGCGACGGTAGGTGGCTGCATCGTTGAACGAAGAGGCTCCTTCTGGGTAGCGAATGTAGTCGAAGTGAATGCCGTCAACATCGTAACGGTCAACAATTTCTCGGCAGATGGCAGAGAGGTAGTCGGCAGATCCAGGGAGTCCGGGGTCAAGGTAGTAGGAATCGGCGTGGCGCACGCAGAGTTCGGGATGGGTTCTCAGCACGCTTTTTGTTCCCATCTGGTTGGCCACGGCAATCTTGAAACAAGGAATGGTGACAATCCATGCGTGAAGCTCCATGCCGCGAAGGTGGGTCTGTTCGATGGCAAAGGCCAGTGGGTCGTAGCCCGGGTCGCGCCCGTAGGTGCCGGTGAGTGCTACGTCCCACGGTTCAATCGTGGAAGGGTAGATGACGCTGCCCCGGATGCGTGTCTGAAGGAGAATGGTATTGATATTAGCCGCTTTCAGTCGGTCAAGGATGGCGCAGAGTTCGGCCTTCTGCTGTTCGCGGGAATAAGTGCTCGTGGCGTATGTCTTGGGCCAGTCGAGACCGCTGAGGGTGGTAAGCCAGACTGCGCGCAGCTCACGCTTGGGAGGCGTTGGGTGCAGGGTGAAGAGCTCGAAGGAGGACGGTGATGGCTCTTGAGCTATGAGGGATGAGGCTGACGACCCGATAAGTAAGGAGAGCAAGAGAAAGAAGAATCTCCTCGCGCGCGCATGTGCGTATATATTATAAGGTGTAAGTCTCATTCCTTGCAAAATGTCGTTTTGAGTGCACAAAGTTACAGAGAAAACGACAAGCAGCCAAAGAAAGAAGATAAAAACTCCCAGGAATTGACAAAAAGCAAGTTTATTCCACTTTTTATGTACTTTTTGCTTGGTTTATTGTGGAAATAGAGCATTTTTGCTTATCTTTGTCCCCGAAAAGCAGAAAACTCAGCTTAAAAATTCCTCAAAGGATAATAATATCTAATTAATTTTTCCAACCTACAAACATTTAAGTCATGGACGCAAAGAAAGTTTTGGAAGACCTCAAGCGCCGTTTCCCCGGAGAGCCCGAGTATCATCAGGCTGTGGAGGAGGTGCTCGGAACGATTGAAGAAGAGTACAACAAGCACCCCGAGTTCGAGGCCTCAAACCTCATCGAACGCCTCTGTATTCCCGATCGTATCTATCAGTTCCGCGTAACGTGGACCGACGATCAGGGCAAGGTGCAGACGAACATGGGCTATCGTGTGCAGCACAACAATGCCATTGGCCCGTACAAAGGTGGCATCCGTTTCCACAAGAGTGTGAACCTCGGTATCCTGAAGTTCCTCGCCTTCGAGCAGACGTTTAAGAACTCACTGACCACGCTGCCTATGGGTGGTGGCAAGGGCGGTTCTGACTTCAGCCCCCGTGGCAAGTCGAACGCCGAGGTCATGCGTTTCTGCCAAGCTTTCATGCTGGAACTGACACGTCATATCGGTCCCGACGTGGATGTGCCTGCCGGTGACATTGGTGTCGGCGGTCGCGAAGTCGGCTATATGTTCGGCATGTACAAGAAGCTGACCCGTGAATTCAGCGGTGTGCTGACCGGTAAGGGCCTGGAGTTCGGCGGCAGCCTGATTCGTCCCGAAGCTACGGGTTACGGTACCGTCTATTTCCTCCGCGCCATGTTGAAGACCAAGGGCGAGACCGTGGAAGGTAAGAAGGTTCTTATCTCTGGTGCTGGTAACGTGGCTCAGTATGCTGCTGAGAAGGTGCTGCAGCTCGGTGGTAAGGTGATGACCATGTCCGACTCCGATGGTTACATCTACGACCCGGACGGCATCGACCGCGCCAAGCTGGACTACATCATGGAGCTGAAGAACGTCTACCGCGGACGTATCCGCGAGTACGTGGAGGAATATCCCACGGCTAAGTACGTTGGCGACGGCGCAAAGCCCTGGTTCGAGAAGGCTGACATCGCCCTGCCCTGTGCTACTCAGAACGAACTCAACGAAGAGCAAGCTAAGGCTCTGGTTGCCAACGGTGTCATCGCTGTTGCCGAAGGTGCCAACATGCCCTCTACGCCCGGTGCCATCCGCGTGTTCCAGGAGGCTAAGATTCTCTATTCCCCGGGTAAGGCCAGCAATGCCGGTGGCGTTAGCGTCAGCGGTCTGGAGATGTCCCAAAACTCCGAGCGCCTGAGCTGGAGCTCCGAAGAGGTCGATGCCAAGCTGCTTTGGATCATGGAGAACATCCACGAGAACTGTGTGAAGTACGGTACTGAAGCTGACGGCTACGTGAACTACGTCAAGGGTGCCAACGTAGCAGGCTTCATGAAAGTGGCTAAGGCTATGATGGCTCAGGGTCTCGTATAAAGAAGGATTACCTGATCAATTTAATTTGTTTTCATAAGCAATAATTATTCCACTGATTATCTGACACAGATACAACAGGACACGACGGAGGCGGCCATTTGGTCGCCTCCTTCATTTAACTTAAATCGGTCATTAGGCCGACGTGATTATATTGAAGGGTCTAATTGACGTCGTATTTATGACATTTCAGCATTTCTTTCGTCATCTTTCCCACCTCTCCATCTCGCCGTTCTTCAGATTCGCTGTGCTCTAAGAAGCGTTGCAAGCGCCGACCGGCTCGCTACGCCTTCGATGGCGAGAACGCTGCTCGAAACATATACTAATCTGACACAAATCCTAATGACCGATTTGGGTTTAATTGACAAGAATAGAAAAAGGGTAAAGAAAGGAAACGCCTCCCCCGCAGGGCGGGAGAGGCGCTATCGTGTTTAGGATTGGATGGTGACTTACTTAGCGAGGCAGATGCTCACGCGGTTCTTGTCGTTCTCGCTGTAGGGCTGAACGGTGTCGCCAAATGCCTTGAAGGTGATGCGGTTAGCGTCGATGCCACCCTCAACGAGAGCCTTAACGACGTTCTCAGCACGACCCTGAGAGTACTTCATGTTGATGCGGGGGTTACCAGTGCCAGCGTCAGCGTAGCTCTTCACGTCAACCTTGGTGTCGGGGTTAGCCTTCAGGAAGTTGATGAGGTTGGTGATCTTACCCTTCTCGCCATCGGGGATAACGGTCTCGCGGATGGAGTAGAAGATCTCGGTCTGCATCTCAGGAGCCTTCTTAACAACGGGCTGGGGCTTCGGAGCTTCCTTCACGACGGGAGCGGGAGCGGGAGTGGGCTCTTCGACAACCACGGGAACGGGTTCGGGAGCAGGAGCTGCCTTCTTGGCACCGCCGAGGTTAATCTTCACACCAGCGAGAGCTGTGAAATACCAGTCCCAAGAAGAGAGGAACTTGTCGTTCTTGTGAGCCTTGCTGTTGTACTTATCGGTGAGGAAGTTGCTCATGCACTCGAGGTTCAAGCTAACGCGCTTGCTGAGGCGATAGTCAATGTCAAAGCCCAGACGGCCGACGGGAGCAAACTTTGTCTTGTTCCAGTAGTTGTCCAAAGCATAGCTGCCACCTCCATCAACGGGAACGGGGTTGTCGGTATTGTTCCAACGGCAGTTGGCAGCGACACCAGCAATCAGGTTCAAGCCAAAGGCGCGATCGGGATTCCAGCCACCGATAGCATTGATGAGGTTGAACTTAACGTCCAGACCAGCACCGATATAGTTCCACTTGTAAGTGTTGCTGTAGTCCTCAAAGCCATCCTTGCTCTCCCAACCATTGACAGCCAGACGCAGTGCCCACACGGGAGTGAACTGATAGCCAACAGCAATCTGAGCAGCCGGGGAAACCAAGTCGAAGAATTTGCCTTCACCGAGGGTGTAGGCAGCACCGCCTTGGAGCTGAAGGAACCAATGGTGATTGAACTCTGTGCTCTCAGTCTCCTGAGCGCTTGCAGACAGACTTGAAACCATCAAGGCTGCTGCGAGAAGAAACTTTCCAAATTTCATTGTTTAAGAATTTATTGTTAATTAAAGTCGTTGTATACATTTTATCGGCGCAAAGGTAGCGATTTATTTGCTCCTCGCAAAGGATTCTCACATAAAAATGCAAGAAAAAGCTAAATTTCGTCTATTTTTGGTAATAAAATCACTCCTTTTTTCTTCATGCCGTCTACTTTTATGGTCAAAGGACTGCTAAAGTGAACCACTCGGACATGCTCTGTCTCTTCCGTGGAGGGCATGGCGTTGAGCAAATCCTGACGGTAGATGCCGTCGCCGAGGTAGTCGTTGATGGTGAAGTATCCGACTCCGAAGCTGGTCAGGTTTTGGAAGAAGTGGGTTCCCTGGCTGGGGTCTACGCGATAGTTCTCCAGCCCCGCCTCCACGATGACACGTGCGGCAGAGATATGGGGCCACTTGACGGGCACGCCGAGCCACGGGTCGCTGCTGCCCCATCGGCCAGGGCCAACGAGGACATAGTTCTTGCCTGCGTCGAGGAAGTGGCGGTTGATGCGTTCTATCTCCTCAGCCACGGAAGGGTTATTGCCAGCCGACCAGCCATCGGTCTTCACGTAGACGACGTCCTCGATGTCGTTGCTGATGCCGTGGCCGATGGCGTTGTCGGAGCGCAGGAGGCAGTCTTCGTCGCTGATGGCACTCAGGTCTTCGTCGAGGACGAGCTTGTTGTCCACCATCGGGCGTATTTGCAAGAGGTAGAACTCTCCTGTGCGATCGGCGTTGAGGTTGGCTGCAAACTCAATCTCCACGGCCCGGCGCATCTCGTTGTGTCCGTACTGCATGACCTTCTGCAGGATTTCGGGCAGCGGGAAGATGTTGTGTTGCAGCACGCCGCAGAAGGTGATGACCTTGCGCCCACCTTCGTAGATGCCGTCGCGGATAACTTGGTCGTAGGGGTCGTAGGTGGAGGCGATGTATTGCAGCGTGCCGTCCTTCTCGGCAGCGTTCACGCGGAGCTTCAGCAGGTTGAAGCCGTCGTCCTTCAGGAATTCTGTGGGCGGATGGGCGAGGTCGAGGGCGTAGAAGCGGGTCTGCGTCTCCTTCAGGGCTATCTCCATCTCGGAGGTCTGGAGGACTTGGTGCGGGTAGGCTGGACAGACGCGCAGGCATTGTCCGCCGTCGACGATGTACTTGCCAAGTCCGAGGGCAAGGTTGACAGTGCCCTCTTCGGCGCGCTCGTCGCCGATGGGGTAGTAGTTGACCGAACGGGCCACGCCGGAGAAAGTGGGGTAGAAGCGGTCGTCGTGGCGCTGGCCCACGACTTCCTGGAGGATGACGGCCATCTTTTCCTGGTCAATGACATTGGAGGTGGCGGTCATGTAAGCCTTTGAGTCGGCATAGAAGACGGAGGCGTAGACGGCCTTGATGGCGTCGGAAAGCATGTGCAGCCGCTCGTACTTGTCCTCGGCCTGGGGAATCATGTAGGTGGCATAGATGCCAGCAAAGGGTTGGTAGTGGGAGTCTTCGAGCAACGAGCTGGAGCGGATGGCGATGGGCGTATCCACCACGTCGAGGAAGGCCATGAGGTCGCCGATGAGGCGTGACGGCAGGCGTGCGTGGAGAAAATAGCGCAGGATTTCCTCGTCGGGGATGTCGGAGAGAGCTACCTGATAGAGCTCGTTCGAATCCATGAACTCGTCGAAGATGTCGGTGCAGAGCACCACGGTCTTCGGAATCATCACCGAGGCGTTCTCGTAGTCGTTGAGGTCGGTGTGGCGCTTGATGATGTGGTCGATGAAGGCCAGGCCGCGTCCCTTGCCGCCCAGCGAGCCGTCGCCGATGCGGGCAAAGTTGGAATAGCGGTCGAAGCGTTCGCGCTGGAAGACGGCCACGACGCCCTGGTTCTTCATGCGGCGGTAGGAGACGATGGCGTCGAAGATGATTTGGCGGTGCTGGTCGATGTCCTGCACGGAGTTCCAGGTGATGTGCTTCAGGAACTCGGCGATGGGGAAGAGGGCACGGGAGCAGAGCCAGCGTGAGACATTGTTGTGCTGCACGTGGTAGAGCAGCGACTCCTTGGGCAGCGAGAAGATGTTGTCTTGAAGGTCCTTCAGGTTGCGCAGGCGTGCCACTTCCTCCAGGTTCTGCGGGTTGCGGAAGACGAAATCGCCGAAGCCGAAGTAGTGGAGGATGAGCTTGCGCAGATCCACGGCCATCTTCTTCGAGTTCTTGTCGATGAAGCGGATCTTGTAGGGCTTGCACAGCTCGGCCTTGGCCGTCTCGGAGGATTCCATGATGAGCGGAATGAACTCGTCGCGCTCGCGTATATTTTTTAATAAGGTGATACCGGCCATCTCGTCCAATGCTCCGTCGTGGGGGAAACGGCAGTCCGAAATGATGCCCAGCGCGTTGTCCGAGAAGCGGTCGTAGAGCGCCCAAGCCTCCTCGTAGTTGCGGGCCAGCACAATCTTTGGCCGGCCGCGCATACGCAGGGTTTCCAACTGAGAGTTCAGGGCCTCGGTGGCGAACTCCAGCGACTGTTGCAGCACGAACTTGTAGAGATTGGGCAGAATCGAGGAGTAGAAGCGTACGTTGTCCTCCACGAGCATGATCATCTGCACTCCGGCGGCCAAGTCGTGCTCCAGGTTCATCTTGTCCTCGATGAGCTTGATGATGGACAGCAGCAGCTCCGTGTTGCCCAGCCAACAGAAGACGTACTCGAAGGCCGACATGTCCTCGTCGGCCATGCGCTTGCTGATGCCGTGGGAGAAAGGCGTCAGTACGACACACGGAATTTGTGGGTGTAAGTCCTTGATTCCACGGGCAATGTCGAAGATGTCGTTGTTGTCCGTACCAGGCATGACGATGACGAGGTCGAAGGAGAAACGTTCCATCTGCTTCAGTGCTTCTTCCTCGGAAGCCACCTGTATGAAGCGTGGCGGATAGCGCAGACCCAGTTTGGCATACTCATCGAAAATCTTCTCATCCACGCGGCCGTCGTCCTCCAGCATAAAAGCATCGTAGGGATTGGCGATAAGCAGGACGTTGAAGATGCGTCGAGCCATGAGATCGACAAACGAGGTGTCGCGCAGGAGCAAAGTCTCTTTTTTCATTCACAAGTTCTATTTTGCGGCGCAAAGATAGGGAAAAAGATTGAACTACGTCCCCTCTCCCTGCATTTTTCTTCTGAAAAATGTGGTAAGGGGGCTTCAGAGTCGTTGCACTTATGCAGAAAAATGACATGAATGCTCCAAGGGTTCCTGATGTTTTATGTTAAAATCTGCAAATTATAGAAGGAAGTGTCTACTAATTAACAAAAAGGTCTACTTGATTATATGCCTTATTATCAGAAGATTTAATTATATATTGTAGATAAGTGACCTTTTTTTTGAAAACTAAATATAAGAAACTATTATCGTAGCCGAGGATTTGAGGTTAGAACGTGAACCCTTAAGTCTTCGAGCGAGAACCCTTAAGGGTTGGACGGGTAACCCTTAAGGGTTCAGGCTGCAACCCTTAAGGGTTCGCACGTGTCCCCTAATGAGAAAAGTGGGTAGTGCGAACGGTATGAATCCACACGCCTTGCAATCTTTTTCGCTGAGGTTGCGGGTTCTTCGTGGAATTTTCGTAACTTTGCGGCGTCTAAACAAACAACGACGGACGATGCGACTGCTCTATTTCAACCCAGAGAACGACTTGGCGCTGGCAGCCAACGACGCGCACTATACCCCTCCCGCTTCGGCGCGGCAGATGGCGCGTGACCTACAGCGGTTGCCTTTGCTGTGGGCAGAACAGGAAGACCTCGTCCTGCTACGCAACGAGGCAGACTCTTCTGCTGCCAGTCTGACGGACGTTAGCCCTGTACGTACACTCCCCTCCCTGATAGGGACAGCGTGGGGAGGCTCGTCCTCTCTGCAGCTCCTCCCGTGGGGGTGGAGCCCGCTGGTTGTCAGGCAACTGCGGGATGCCGGAGTGTCCGCCTCCTTGTTGCCGACGACGGAGCAATTGGCTGATTACCGCGCCTTCGCCTCAAGACAGACGGCTGTGAGGCTGCTCCGGCATTGGCGCGCTGAATGTCCCGAAGCGTTCGGAGGTGGGGGACTTGTGGGCGAGTCGGAATGGTGTACGACGGAGCAGGAAGTCAAGGACGCCTGTAGCCGTTGCGACGGAGCCATGCTGAAGATGCCCTGGAGCGGCAGTGGCCGGGGAGTACATCCTGTGGAGGCGGAACTGACAGGCAAAGACCTCGCTTGGGTGCGCCGGACGCTGGTGCGACAGGGTGGGGTGGAGGTGGAGCCTATATATAATAAGGTGCAAGATTTCGCCATGGAGTTCTGGGCAGAGGACGGTCGTGTGTGCTACGAAGGCCTTTCCGTCTTCGAGACGACGGCGGGTGGAGTCTATGCCGGAAACCTCGTGGCGTCGGAGGCGGAGAAGGAAAACCGCCTGTCGGGCTACATCTCTCCCGGCCTGTTGCGCGAGGTACGCTGTCGCTTGGAGACGTTGCTTTCCAGTGCGGGCATTCCCCGCTGGTACTCAGGGCCGATAGGTGTCGATATGATGGTGGTGAAGTCTTCCACTTCCCAGTCCTCCAGCTTCCATTTGCATCCGCTCGTCGAAGTCAATATGCGAATGACCATGGGGTGGGTGGCGTTGCGGTTGCAGCAGAAACTCTCTCCGGGAGAGGTCGGAACGTTCAGAATAGCCCATTCGGACGGCCATTATCGTGCTCTTTTTCATAAAATAGAGGCCTAAAACTCACTTTTTGCCACCTCGGCTTTGCACTTCCGCATTTTTTGTCTACCTTTGCCCCCGTTATTTGATTAACGAATCTCACTTGGAAGCTTTCTTTAGAACACACGCGTATTTGGTGGAGCACACGGATTTGCCCGTGCGCCGTCTCTTGATGGACGAGATAGATTGGCATGCACCGCTCATTGGAATCAAGGGGACACGGGGAGTCGGGAAGACGAGTTTCTTGCTCCAGTATGCGAAGGAGAACTTTGATGTACGTCGGCGCAAGTGCCTGTACATCAACATGAACAACTTCTATTTCCAAGGAAGGGGCTTGGCAGATTTTGCCCGTGAGTTCCGCCTGGGAGGTGGCGAGGTGCTGCTCATTGATCAAGTGTTCAAACAGCCCGACTGGAGTTCCGAGCTGCGTCGGTGCCACGACGAGAATCCGGGGCTGCGTATCGTCTTTACGGGTTCCAGTGTGATGCGTCTGAAGGAGGAGAACCCGGAGCTGAATGGGCTGGTGAAGTCCTATAACCTGCGCGGCTTCTCGTTCCGCGAGTTCTTGAACTTGCAGACAGGCTTCGACTTCCCGGCCTGCTCCCTGAATGACATCGTTCACAACCACGAGCACATCGCCGACAACGTTCTCGCGAAGGTTGATCCCCTTGAGTTCTTCCAGAGCTATCTGCACCACGGCTTCTATCCCTTTTTCCTTGAGAAACGGAACTTTTCCGAGAACTTGCTGAAGACCATGAACATGATGCTGGAGGTGGACATCTTGCTCATCAAGCAGATAGAACTGAAGTATCTGCCCAAGCTGAAGAAGCTGCTTTACCTCTTGGCTGTGGACCGTCCGGCAGCACCGAACGTCAGCGCCCTGGCACATGAGATAGCCACTTCGCGTGCAACGGTGATGAACTACATCAAATATCTTTCGGATGCCCGCCTCATCAACATCATCTACCATGATGGCGAATCCTTCCCGAAGAAGCCCGCGCGGGTGATGATGCACAACTCCAACCTGATGTATTCCATCTATCCCAACCGCATGGAGCGGATGGACGTCATGGAGACCTTCTTTCAAAATGCCCTCTGGGCTTATCATGACGTGCGTCTGGGCGACCGCCCCGACACGTTCCTCGTCGACGGGAATCCTTTCCGTGTCTGTCTGGATTCGCCGCATAGGATGAAATCCAATATCATCTACACCCAGGCCGACCTTCGAAAAGGCAATGGACAGCAGATTCCTCTGTGGATGATGGGATTCTTATACTAATAAGGATATACAATATTCACTTTATAAACAACATCTTACAGATTCTTTTATGGAAATGAAAAGACTACTACGAACGGTTATTGTAGCCTTGTTCGTGGGAGGGCTTGCTTGTCCTTTCCACACGATAGCGCAAACTTGGTCAGGTAACGCACCTCAAGCAGGTGACTACTACCTTTACAATGTAGGCGCTGGTAAGTTCTTGACCTCCGGTTGCTGGTGGGGTACACATGCCGCAATGGACGATGATGGTATGCTCCTTACCTTTGCAGCATCGGGCAACGGCTATACTCTTTCCACAAATGTTGCTTTTGCAAACTGCTATGTCGGCGATAATGCCTATATGGACAATGGGACTGCGGCTACCTGGACGTTTGCACAAGTATCCACGGGCAAATACACCATGAAGAATGGCAACAACTACTTAGTATTTGTTAGTGGTGACGTGGCAAACACGACTGAGACAGCTCCAACAGGCAACGATGGTTACTGGCAGATAGTCTCTCGCGATGATTTGATTAACAACATGAAGAGTGCAACACCAAGTGTTCCTGTTGATGCTTCTTTCTTCATGACAAACCCAAAGAACCGAAGGAATTGGAAAGATGGCAAACCATATCAGGGAACAAATTCATTCAATGACAATGGTTCTTTTAATGCGAGTGCAGACGGCCTCTATACTGGCGGATGTACTTCCGTAGGCCAGTGGCACAAGACCTTTGACAATTACCAACAGTTAACGGATTTGCCGAATGGCAAATATCAAGTGACGGTTAAGGGTAATTATGCAACCCCAGAATCTGGATGGGAAGCGATCCCCTATCTATATGCCAATAGCGAAAAGACAAACCTGAAACCATTGGGTGACATTAGCGGTTTCCCTGGTGGTAATGATGCGGAAAGAAACACTCACGCCCTTGTTGATGATACTTATCTAACCGATGCGGTTGAAGTTATCGTAACAGATGGCAATCTTAGAGTGGGTGTCAAATCAGATGCTAATATGAATTGGTGTACCTGGCGCGAGTTCACCATTAAGTTCCTTGATCCAGAACTCTCTTTCGCAGCTGAGACTCTTCCCACAACGGCTGTGACGGCAGAGAAATGGTATGCAGTCACCATTCCTTCCACTGATGATTACGAGATAACATCAACCGCAGCCGCGACCTTGAGCTACACATCGGACGGAACGCAGCTTTTGAGCACAGCTTCTGGTACATCCGAGACTTTCACCGCAGGCCAGACGAAGACCATACATCTTTCTGCCGGCACTGTCTATATCAAGAGTAGTGCTGCTTCAACCATCAGCGTGAGCTATAAATATAACGTTGGCACTGCTACATCATCGCACGCTTTCATTCAAGGCGGTGAGACCGTCACCATCAGTTGGGCAGGTGCTTCTACGAATGACCCTGGTGCCTCCTTTGCCAAGAAAGGTAATCCTACCATTACCTTTGGTGGCAACTCCGTAGCCGTGACCCCGACCTCCAACGGCTTCACCTTCACGGTTCCTGCCGTGACCGCTGGCACAAGCTATACGCTTAGCATTCCAGCCGATGCATTCGGTTATGCAGCAGGTAGCACCTATAATGCAGCACAGGACATTACCATCAAGGCACCTGAATTGTTTGATGGGACCTATTTCTTTAAAGACAATAATAATAAATTTTGGTTGCGTGGCGACCAATACGGATCGACCGTGTATGTGTATGATTGGGGTTTGCCTGTGAAAGTCGCCACTGATGCTATGGGCGCTACAACCCTCCAATTTGCCGATGCCAGCGATTGGAAGATTTTCAGTAACAAAACAGGTATCTACGCAGACAACGCTTCTCCCGATTATGGCGCGTGGAGCATCATTAAGTCTGACACCAAATATATCTTTAAGGTTGCCGTTGACAATAATCAATATCATTACATGAAGGTGGATGATGATACGCGACGTATTCTTTCCACTGCAACTGAAGGTGAAGCCACTGCTTTCACATTGGTAACTCCTGAAGACCACCAAAACGTGCTTACTGCATACATTAATGCACAAGCATCTGCTGCTGCTACTGATGCCAGCCTGACTGCCTCCACACCTGCAGAATTGCAGACAGTAGCAAATGGTATTAATGCTACATCAATCATTGAAGGCAGCACAGCCGCCACCACAGCAGAGAAGTGGCAAGGTGGACAATGGGATAGTCGCACAGTCTATAGCAATACCGTAAATGTGACTACACCAGGTCTCTATAAGTTTACCATGCAGGGCTTCTATCGCATGACAGATAATGACGCCACCTACGCTTTGCATACCGCACAGGTAGACTGTCCCCCCGTCTATGTATTCTTTGGTGATGCCAAGACACCCATTAAGTCCGTGATGGATGAGAGTCGTGCATCTGCATACGATGGTAATAACAATGACTATGCTCAGGATGGCAACCACTATCCCAACCAGCAAGCTTCCTCTTTGGTTGCTTTCCAGGAAGGAAAGTATGTAAATACAGTGTGGGCTTATATTTCTGCCGCTGGCGAATACACATACGGAATACAATATCTGGGTTGGGCAGGTTCGCACTCCGAATGGACGTGCTACACCACGGAGTCTGTTAGCCTTACCCTCTACTCTGAAGACTGGTGGGGATCGTTACAGGCAGCTCTCACAACATACGCACCATATAATGATGTCGTGGATGCGACAGATTATACTACACACTACAACACTTATGCGGCTTACACTCAATCCACCCCGCAGAGCGATATGTTAGCTGCTATCAATTACATGCAGGAAAACTATGCCAACTACCAGTGGGCAAATGCTTCAATCGCTCATCCAGTAGATGTAACGGAGGATATTATCAGAGGTTGGGAATGTACTGCCAATGATGCTTGGCCTGGTAGCGGTCGTACGACGGCAACAGGAACTTACTACGACGGAACAAACCGCACCTACTTCACGCAGAACCATGAGAATGGAGCTGCCCGCTCGCAGGCTGTGACGCTACCTGAGATAGGTGCTTATCTGTTGCGTACAATCGTACGTCCTGTGGCAGCTGCTTCTTATGCTACAATTTCTGTTGGCAGCGAGAGCACAACAACTCGTGGCATTCAGACGGGTACGACAAATATCGGTAATGGTTGGGCTTACAATGACGTCTATTTTGCTACGACCTCTGCTGACGAGAGCAAGACCATCAGCATTGCTCTTTCTAACGTCAATAATAGTCGCGAGGCTGACTGTGGTGAAATGCACCTGCTCTACATCGGCCAGAATGCAGACTTTGTGAAGGATGGCGTGCATAAGTACATAGGCACATACGCTTCGGCTCCTGCCATTACGCTGACCGATGCCGATCCTGTGGTTGACATCAAGGGCGCAACCTTCACATCGGGTTCGTCCGCTCTGACTTTCACCAACCCCAACGGTCTCGTCTTTGCCAATGCGGCAGCTCAAGTGAGCAGTACAACCAAAAATGTGGTGGTTAACGGCACGTGTGCCAGCCTCCAATTAGAGAAGGGTCATCCTTTCATTAATCCGATGGAGTTCACAGCTACGGCTGCCCAATATACTATGGTAGCTGGAGAATTGGCTGGAGGTAGCTTTGCCACTTTGGTTATTCCCTTCAACGCCACGACTCTTCCTGGTACGGCTTATACTCTTGATCAGGGCGTTAACCTTATCGACGGTAACGTCCGTGGTACGACAACGGCTTCGATAGCAGCCAACAGCCCCGTGCTTGTGACAGCCAGTGGCAACTATACTGGTAGCAGCGTAACCGTTCCTGTTGTAGCTCAGGGTCAAACCTTCACAAATGGTGAATTAGTGGGCGTCTATCAAAACACTGAGGCTCTGGAGAATAGTTATGTGTTGCAGAATCATAATGGTCGTGTAGCGTTCTACCTTGTTGGTAGCACCAAGCCTACGGTCGGTCCTTTTAGGGCATACATTAAGGAGCAGGCTAATAATATTAAGTCCTTCCAAGTGTTGTTCGACGTAGACGGCATCAGCCTCAATCCCGCTTCATCGTCTATGGACGAAGAGAATATCTATACGTTGAGCGGTGTAAAGGTTAATGGACGCATGGTCAAGGCTGGCGTCTATATCCAAAATGGTAAGAAGGTAATCATTAAATAAATTACTAATTAAATACGGTACAAGTTATGAATAAGACATATATAACACCTGACGTAAAGGTGATAGATATTGCTACAGATGGTGTTCTCTGTCAGGCAAGTGCCCGTGGTGGCTATGACGAAAAATCCATAAGCAAAGAAAGCGAAGAAACTCTTGTCAAAGGAGATCGCGGTTATTCCGCAACTTCTGTTGACTGGGAAGGCTGGGAATAATTCGTGTTGTTGAATCCATAAACATTATGAAATCATGAAATCAAGATTCTATATAGTTTATCTTTTAGCTGCAGCGCTGGCTCTTGGAGCTTGCAGCAACGATGAAGCTTTGGCGCCTCAGTCTCCGCAGGATGTCTCAGAAGGAACTGACGTAGGATTCGTCAGTTCTATTGGCGACCAACTGGAAATACTGGCTACTGAAGACCTTGATGGAGGTTCCATGACTGCCACCCGTTCCACAATGTCAGACGGCAAATTTGCATCATGGGCAACCACGGATAATATCAGTATCAGTGACGGTACGCTAATGTACACCTACCAGCCCAAGGAGGGTACCATTAGTGGTGTCTCCTGCTCCTTCCAAAGCAAGAGTAGCGCTTCCTTCCTCACAGATGGAACAGGTGAGGATGGTACTTTCTATGCATTCTACCCCGCAGATGCCGTACTCGGATGGAACGGCACCACTGTCACCACAATGATCTACACAGAGCAGAAATACGAGGAGAATGTGGAGAACAGCGGCGTGATGGGTCCGTATATGGCAGCAGTCGCCACTACAACAAATGGTGGCGCCAACGCCAACTTCACCTTCGGACATATCTGCTCGGTTATTGATGTGGACTTATCAGCGTTTGATGGCGGTGAGGTGGAGTCCGTAGCGCTGTATGCCAATTCTCAGATTAGCGTAGCAGGTAGCATGAAGTTCAACGTTAGTACGAAGGCAGCTACTATCAGCGGCAGCGATGGTGCAGGTTACAGCAATAGCTTACAGAGCGAAGTGGTGCGTGTATCGCAAATTAACGCTACACAACCGACCGTCCGTTTCTACGTCATGCCTATGAAGCAGCCCACAGGCTTCACCATTACTGTTCGCTGCTCCGATGGCAAATACTATACGAAGTCATCTGGCAACTCTGTCGGTAGCGATGAGACGAATGACTACATCACATCTCAATCAGGTGTTACTTATGGCGAGCTCTGCAAGCCCTACTATAAGAAGTACAAATTCGGTGTAAAGAGTTCTGCTCGCACACAAAACTGGATGGCAATGATTCCGGGTAATACAAAGTTCAACCACTTGAGCTTGCCGGGTGCGCATGATGCAGCAACGAGTGCATGTAGCAATACTTCAGCTAAATGTCAGGCTTATACAGTTGCTGAACTGTTACAGAAAGGTTGTCGTGCACTTGACTTGCGTCCTTATTACAATAGTTCTTCCTTGGAAATCTATCATGGTATAGCTTCTACAGGTGTCACTTTGGCGAACGCATTGGATGCTGTCCAATTATTCTTGACGGCAAATCCGACAGAAACGGTCTTTGTGTTATTGGCTCAGGAAGGTGGTAATGATGGTAACACGAATTGGCAGAACCGCGTGTGGAGTTGCTTGAACAACTATGCCAGTTACATTGCTTCATACGGTTGGCAGGGTAATCTGAATCCCTGTCGTGGTAAGATGGTTATCATTTTCCGTAACACTTACACTGGTGGCGACAACAATGGCGACCTGGGCTGTGGTAAAGTTGGTTGGGGCAGCTCCTTCAACGACAAGAGCATCATGACAGGCAATGGTAGTGGCACTGCACGTGGAACACTGCGATATCAAGACGAATACGAGACGACCAGCACGTCCACAAAGCTGGGCAATCTTACAACCATGCTCAACGACCACATTGCTGCCAACGAGACAAATGCTGGCTATACCTTTGTGAATAATGTGAATATTGCTGGTACATTGTCTAATATCAGTGATTTGTCCACGAGCATGAACACAGCCTTTCTCGGCTCCTCCACTTTCACTAATCATACGGGCAAGTTCTGTATCATGATGACCGATTTCCTCTTCTCTTCTTCTCAGAAGGGTGATCAGATGTTCGAGCTGATTCACCAACAGAACTACAAGTACGTCTATAAGAACCGTAGCCGTTGTTTGACGGCGAGTGCTTCTGGTGACGATACTGGTGTTGATATCTCAGCCGATGAATATGCCAATGACGGTCAGGTTTATGTGAAAGGTTTCTAACCCATAGTCATTCAACGATTCATGCGATTCGCCGTTAAAAAGATACTCATGTTCATTTTGGTGTTCTCCTGTGCCGTTGTGTCGGCACAGGAGACTCCGAATGTCATGCGCATTCATAAGGTTGGCGGACGGGTAGCTCAATTGCCGATAGTAGCTGTTGATTCCATTCTCCTGCCCGATTCCATGGTAGTCCATTTGCAGTCGGGCAATAAACAATGGTTCCCGATTTCAAAGGTGGATTCCATCTCCTTTGCTGTCGATGCTGCGGAGTATCACGAGGCGGTGGATTTGGGACTTTCGGTGTGCTGGGCTACCTGCAATATTGGTGCCGCACGACCAGAAGACTTCGGCGGCCGTTTCGCTTGGGGCGAGACAGAGGAGAAACGAAGTTTCTACGAGCAGAACTATATTTATTACCAAAACGAGCAGTATGAGTATATCGGCGTGAATATCTGCGGAACGAAGTACGATGTGGCTCGTCGGCGATGGGGTGAGGATTGGCGATTGCCAACGCGTAGCGAACTCCAAGAACTGACTACCCGCTGCACTTGGACGGCAGAGACGTTGAATGGCGTTTGGGGGTATCGCGTCACTGCTAAGAATGGTAACAGTATTTTTCTTCCTGCAGCAGGATTCCAGAATGGACCCGTTCCATCGGAAGTGGGTACCGGAGGTTTCTATTGGTCGGGGACGGTTAACCGCGAAATGCTTTCCGCGGCCTATAATCTGAACTTCCGAGGCTACGATGCGGAATGGTCGGCAAATCGTTCTTATGGCTTCTCTGTGCGAGCTGTTAGGTAGTTCTTTTTATTACATTACACATGTGAACGGTGCCAAAACGAAGCTTTTTGGCACCGTTCACACTTTTTTTGCCACCTTAACTTTGCATAATCACTATTTTTAGGTATCTTTGCGCCCGTTATTTATAGTCAGATACTTAATTGCTCAATAACTCATAAACTTCTATTTATGGCTAAACAAAAGAAATTTATCACCTGTGATGGTAACGAGGCTGCGGCTCATGTGAGTTACATGTTCTCGGAGGTAGCTGCTATCTACCCCATCACCCCGTCTTCGCCCATGGCGGAGCACGTTGACGAGTGGGCTGCCCGCGGTCGCAAGAACCTCTGGGGCCAGACCGTCTCTGTTCAGGAAATGCAGTCCGAGGCTGGTGCTGCCGGTGCCGTTCACGGTTCTCTGCAGGCTGGTGCGCTGACCACCACCTTCACCGCTTCTCAGGGTCTGCTCCTGATGATCCCCAACATGTACAAGATTGCCGGTGAGTTGATCCCTTGCGTCTTCGACGTATCTGCTCGTACGCTGGCCTCTCACTCCCTCTGTATCTTCGGTGACCATCAGGATGTGATGGCTTGCCGTCAGACCGGCTTCGCTATGCTCTGCGAAGGTGGCGTGCAGGAGGTGATGGACCTCACCGCTGTGGCTCATCTCGCTTCGCTGGAGACGATGGTTCCCTTCGTGAACTTCTTCGACGGCTTCCGCACCTCCCACGAGTATCACAAGATCGAGCTCATGGATCAGGAGGACATCCGTCCCCTCGTGAAGGAAGAGTACATCAAGCGTTTCCGCGACCGTGCTATGAGCCCCGAGCGTCCTATCACACGCGGTACCGCTGAGAACCCCGAGACCTTCTTCACACACCGTGAGGCTTGCAACCCCTACTATGATTCAGTTCCCGAAGTCGTTGAGAAGTACCTCGGCGAGATCTCCAAGATCACTGGCCGCGAGTATCACCTCTTCAGCTACTATGGCGCCAAGGATGCTGACCGCATGATTATCCTCATGGGTTCCGCTACCGATGCTGCCCGCGAGGCTATCGACTACCTGAACGCCAATGGCCAGAAGGTGGGTATGATCAGCGTTCACCTCTATCGTCCCTTCAGCGTCAAGCATCTGCTCGCAGCTGTTCCCAAGAGCGTGAAGCGCATCGCTGTGCTCGACCGCACGAAGGAGCCCGGTGCTAACGGCGAGCCTCTGTACCTCGACGTGAAGGATGCTTACTACGATGTAGAAGATCGTCCGCTCATCGTCGGTGGCCGCTACGGTCTCGGTTCTCACGACACCACGCCCGCTCAGATTATCAGCGTGTTCAACAACCTCGCTCTGCCCGAGCCCAAGAACCACTTCACCATCGGTATCGTGGACGACGTCACCTTCACCAGCCTTCCCGCTGTGGAGGAAATCGCCCTCGGCGGTGCTGGCATGTTCCAGGCTAAGTTCTACGGCCTCGGTGCCGACGGTACCGTAGGTGCTAACAAGAACTCCGTGAAGATCATCGGTGACAACACCGACAAGTACTGCCAGGCTTACTTCAGCTATGACTCCAAGAAGTCCGGCGGCTTCACCTGCTCTCACCTGCGCTTCGGCGACACGCCCATCCGCAGCACATACCTCGTCACCACGCCTAACTTCGTGGCTTGCCACGTTCAGGCTTACCTGCACATGTACGATGTGACGCGCGGCTTGCAGAAGAATGGTACGTTCCTTTTGAACACCATCTTCGAGGGCGAGGAGCTGGCTAAGTTCATGCCAAACAAGGTGAAGCGTTATTTCGCACAGAACAACATCACCGTCTATACTATCAACGCCACCAAGATTGCACAGGAGATCGGTCTCGGCAACCGCACGAACACCATCCTCCAGAGCGCATTCTTCCGTATTACAGGCGTGATTCCCGTGGAGCTCGCTGTTGAGCAGATGAAGAAGTTCATCGTCAAGAGCTACGGTTCCAAGGGTGAGGACGTGGTGAACAAGAACTACGCTGCAGTTGATCGCGGTAACGAGTACAAGCAGTTCGCAATCGATCCCGCATGGGCTAACCTGCCCGACGACGCTGAGAAGGCTGATGACGCTCCCGCATTCGTCAAGGAAGTCGTTCGTCCTATCAACGCTCAGGCTGGTGACCTGCTGCCCGTCAGCGCCTTCACCAAGTTCGGCACCGCCGATGGTTCTTGGGAGGTTGGCACTGCCGCTTACGAGAAGCGTGGCGTGGAAGCCTTCGTACCCGTTTGGGACAAGGAGAACTGTATCGAGTGTAACCAGTGTGCTTACGTCTGTCCTCACGCTGCCATCCGTCCGTTCGTCCTTACCGACGAGGAACTGGCTCAGTTCGAGGGTCTCGACAGCCGCGAGATGAAGGCTCCTGCCGCTATGAAGGGAATGCACTTTGTCATCGAGCCCAGCGTCCTCGACTGCTTGGGTTGCGGTAACTGCGCCGACGTCTGCCCGGGTCGCACCGCACAGGCTGCCAAGCTGGGTGTGGAGCCCGCTTCGCTGAAGGCCCTGAAGATGGTGCCCTTCAACCCCGACAAGGCCGAGATGAAGAAGATGGCTGCCGACTGGGACAAGCTCGTGAAGGTGCCCAGCAAGCAGGACCTCGTGGATATCAAGA
>Ga0310696_10000520_pt1 | contig 60175 bp, 38 predicted proteins | sample AusTroGonzalo_MG_4_FD_203885 | JGI IMG/M metagenome (GOLD analysis project Ga0310696, IMG submission 203885) | Bovine rumen microbial communities from tropical cattle in Woodstock, Queensland, Australia - Gonzalo_02 (v2) (version 2) | ecosystem: Host-associated > Mammals > Digestive system >...
TTAAAATATTTGTGTAAGCAACTGAAAATCAATGGTGTTATTTTTTGTTAAATAATTTGCCAACAAAAAAGTAAAAGCCTCCGCGGCTGGAGCGGAATGTTAAAAAAAGGCAAATAATCATTTCCCTTTACGTATGACAAGATATTCTTATCGTTTAACTCCACCCGATATGTCAGCTGTCCCTTTTTTCTTTAGAGGGAAAATAAAATTAATTTACGATTCCCGAAGTACGATTTACGATTGGCTAGGCCGAGCTGAAAGTTGCTCTGACAAGATGCAAATTGATTTACGATTTTGGCTTGCCGACTTAAAGACTAATATAATTATTTCCTGGACGTTAATAATATTGAAATCTCTAATTACCCTAATATTAGGAGGCAGACATTTCGCCTGTTAGCCTTTTACATCCCCGCCTCCATCTTCGACTGCGCTGCGTACTGCTGCACTATCGGGTCGTTGGGATTCAGTTGTGCAGACTTCGAGAAATACTTGTAAGCCTCGGCAGGATTGCCTTCGGTACCGTAAATTATACCCAAAAACTTCTTCACTTCAGCATCTTCCTTCATTGCATCAGCCTTGAGTAGATATTCCTTTGCTTTAGCAAAGTCACCCAAATTTCCGTACGACATACCAAGATGGAAAGGAATCTCAAACTTACTAGTATTCAATGAATAAGCCTTCGAAAGATAATAAACTGCAGAGTCGTTCTGCTTGGAATTTGCCGAATAGTAAATTTCGCCAAGCTGGTAGTATGACTCGTAGTAGTCGGGCGAAAGTTTTGCGTAATCCCACCAGATTGTCTTTTCGTATTCGGGATTGTCGATATTGTAAGTCAGTACACCGACGGTATTGTTCCATACATCGCGGTTTAGAGGATTGGAACGCAAGGCCTGCTTGTAATACTTGAACATTGTATTGTAATCGTTATCAAGCTTGTAGTAAATATTGCCGATACGCACCAACGACTCGGAATTAAGGCTGTCGAAACTCAATGCTTTCTCGAAATATGGTATTGCCGTCCGCATAATGCTGTCGCGCTGAGCAATATAGGCAAGGCTATCGGCTCCGTGGCTCTTTGCGGCACGCTTCTCCGCTCCTTCCGACTGCGTGTAAAGGTCGCTGGCATACGAGCTGTTGCCCTTTATGCTTTTGACGCTGACATGCACATCGTGGGCAAAAAGTGTCGATGAATCCTTCCAGTCCATATTACGGGTAACGGTCTTTGCCGAAAATGCCAATGCAGCAATGCCAAGAACCGCAATCGTAACATTGCGCCACATCTTTTCCTTTTCAGGAAACTTTTCGGGCAAAACTTCAGCGAATGTGTATGCTATTGCAAGGCTAAATCCTAACGAAGGCATAAACAAGAACCTTTCTGCCATAAATGCACCCACGTTGAACAGCAGGTTCGACGGCAGAATCAACGTTGCACCATAGAAAAATATTGCATACGAATACACCGATTTGCGTTTTGGCAGAAGATATACAATCGCAACAGCAATCATTCCAAGGTGAAGCAACAAACTCAAAACCACCTGCCAGTCAGTCCAGTGCATAGTTGGAATCTGGTACGGATAGTAGTCCCAGGTAAGCGGATGTGGGAAGACAAGTAACTTCAAATACAGAAGCAACGTGTAAGTCACTGTCGCGTACCTCTCCCCTCCTGTCATGTTGAGGAAAGGATTGTTAAGGAGAAGGTCTGCCTCGCCACCAAACTGGTTTGCAATAACATTGCCTCTGATTATCACATATAGTAAAGCACCGAGAAAAGCAGGAATTGTAACCTTCACATAGTCGGAAAGCTTTGGCTCGTAAAAGAAATACAACGAAAGCGGAATAAGGAAAACAAACGCCACTGTGGTTTCCTTAGACATTGAGCCGAGGAAAATGCAAGCAAAAATGGCGACCAAAAGCAATATTCTTTTCGTCAACTCTCTCTTTCCCAAGAATTTGATTGCGCAGTCCAATGCCAGCAATCCAAAGATGAACGCCATAATCTCGTCGCGGCTCTTGATGTTGGCAACCACTTCAGTATGAAGCGGATGCGCGGCAAACAACATAACCGTTAGAAATGGAATGCTCAGGAACCAGTAGCGTGACTTATGGTTGCGGAACAATTTTTTCAGCACGTGGTACATCAGCAGCAGAAGTAGGCAGTAATATATCACATTGAAGAAATGCCCAACGAAGGGTGCTGCCACAATGTCGCCCGAAAAATCGGGAGCCTCTGTCTTCTTGCCGAAAATTTCAAGTTCGATGGCAAACATCACCACCGACAGCGGACGGTAACGACCTCCGGCAACCTCGTCCATATCCTTGCCGAACATTCCCGCCATAGTATCGTAGCTCAGAATGTCCTTTATGCCCGCAAAACCTTGCTGCGTAAATTCGTTTTTCCAAATGGTAACGGTATCGTCAAGGGCATAGCCGTGCCCGAGAGTGTTGGCATAGAGCATAAAGCCGAACACAACGATTATCACTTTCAGTATAATGTCGCGCTTACGAGCCAATGTGTTGTCCTTCAACATCGTACCTACAGCAACTGGCTGGGTTTCTTTGCGCGGAGTATCTTTTTTCCTAATGGCATTCATCTGTCAAAAAATTCAAAACACAAAGAAAATGAAAATATGGCGAAATAGGAAAAAAAGTTTTGGGGGGATGAACCACGGCTCTTTCATTTAACCGCCCCCTGAGCCTGTCGAAGGGTAAGGAAAATACACATTATATCATTTCGTCACCTTGACTTCCCTTCGACCAGGCTCAGTGCGACACAACAAGCTTGCTTCGGCTGTCGCTCAGCACATCGCAGCCAACGGATTTGTTCAAATGCTAACTATTTGTGTTATAAGCAACAACATTGTCCAAATGAAAGAGCCATGAGTATCCCCTAAAAGTTCTATATTCTTCTCTATTTTGATCAAATAGAATGATGCTCTTCTATATTATTGCAATAATTTTCTGAATCACCAACATAGCGAAGATATAAAATTGCTACCGTACAATAATCTAAATCTTTTTTCCAACCGTTTCAATTACATCCTTTACTGTCTTCATCTTTTCGATGTCTTCGTCACTGATTTCGATGTCGAAGCATTCCTCAAGGTCGAGGACAATGTCAACTACTCGGGCTGAATTAATCTTCAGGTCGTCTTTTAGGTTCATCTCTGGAGAGAAATTTTTCCAAACTTTCTCGTCAAAAGTGTACTTTTTCAGAATTTCGATGATTTTTTCTTGCATAAAAATCTCCTATATAAATTTTTTCAAAAATTTTCCAGTAATCGATTCCTTGCATTTCAACAGGTCGGCAGGTGTGCCTTCGAATACAAGGTTTCCACCGTTTTCGCCACCGTCGGGCCCTAGGTCAATGATCCAGTCGGCAAACTTTATCACTTCGGGATTGTGCTCGATGATAATGAGCGTATGTCCCTTGGTTCGCATACTTTCCATGGCTTTCAGCAGCTTGTTGATGTCGTGGAAATGAAGACCAGTGGTCGGCTCGTCGAAAATGAAAATCGTCGGCTCTGCGTTTTCCATGCTAAGGAAAGTCGCTAACTTAATACGCTGACTTTCACCGCCACTAAGTGTACTCGACGGCTGTCCCATCTTCAGGTAGCCGAGACCAACGTTTATGTAGTTTTGAAGCAACGAAACGATATTCTTCTCCAGTTTGCCGTCGCTCTGCGAGAAGAATTCAACAGCTTCATCGATGCTCATTTCCAGAATGTCGTAGATGTTTTTGTCGTGGTACTTTATTTCCAGAATTTCGTCCTTGAAACGCTTTCCGTTGCAGGCTTCGCATACAAGGTGAATGTCGGACATAAACTGCATCTCGACGGTTATTTCGCCTTCGCCCTGACAAACTTCGCAACGTCCACCTTCGGTGTTGAATGAGAAATGCGAGGCTTTCAGTCCGTTGAGTTTGGCTGTTTTCTGTTCTGCGAAAAGTTTTCGTATCTCGTCGAATGCCTTGATGTAGATGGCTGGATTCGAGCGACTTGACTTTGCTATCGGATTCTGGTCAACAAACTCGATGTTCTTTATCATCCGGAGGTCGCCCGAAATCTTGTCGAAGTCGCCGGCCTTGTCTGCCGAAACTCCAAGTTCGCGGCGTATGGCAGGGTATAGTATGCCTTTTACAAGACTAGTTTTACCCGAACCGCTAACACCTGTGATTACCGTTGCAACGTTGAGCGGAAATGTTACCGTTATGTTTTTCAGGTTGTTGTAGCGGGCTCCTTCAATCTTGATGGAATTGCGCCACTTCAACGGATTGTCGTTCTTGGGGTTCTGCAGTTCGCCGCGAAGATATTTTGCGGTAAGCGTGTCGGCTTTTTCAAGTTTTTTGATGTCGCCTTCAAAGACTACTTCGCCTCCAAATTCACCGGCAAGCGGACCTATGTCAATTACGTGGTCGGCGGCACGGATTATGGCTTCGTCGTGCTCAACGACAACCACAGTATTCTTCTTGTCGCGAAGTTTCTTGAGTATGGTTATCAGGTTTTGTGTGTCGCGTTCGTGCAGACCAATGCTCGGTTCGTCAAGTACATACAGCGAACCTACAAGGCCAGAGCCAAAGACGGTAGCAAGATTCATACGCTGTGATTCGCCACCCGAAAGTGTTGATGCTGTACGGTTTAGTGTAAGATACCCAAGCCCGACTTCCATCATTGCATCGAGGCGGACTTTTATTTCTGTCCTTATTCTTGCCGATGCTTCTTCGTCGAACGGTGAAAGCTTAAGATTGTTGAAGAACTTGCAAAGTTCGCTGATTGGCATATCAATTAAATTGCCGATGCTCTTGCCATCTATTTTCACGTACATGGCTTCCTTTTTCAGACGTTTCCCCTTGCAGTCGGGACAGGTGGTCTTGCCTCTGTAGCGCGAAATCATCACGCGGTTCTGTATCTTGTATTTTTGTGTTTCAAGGTATTCGAAGAAATCGTTTATGCCGTAAATGTCGTGCTTCTTGTCTCCGTTCCAAAGAATTTCCTTTTCTGCTTCAGTTAGTTGATAATAAGGACGATGAATCGGGAAGTTGATTCTTGCAGACTTTATCATAAACTCGTGGTTCCACTGCTTCATCACATCGCCACGCCAGCAGAAAACAGCACCCTCGTAAATGCTCATTCCTTTGTTTGGAATTACAAGGTCTTCGTCGATGCCGAGAATTTTTCCAAAGCCTTCGCAGGTGGGACAAGCACCAATAGGATTGTTGAAACTGAAAAGGTTTACCGAAGGCTGTTCGAAGGTAATTCCGTCGGCCTCAAATCGGTTGGAGAACGAATGTTGCTTCAAAGTTTCGCCGTATTCGTAAACGAAACATTCGCCTTTCCCTTCGAAAAATGCAGTCTGCACCGAATCGGCAATTCGTCCAACAAGTGTATCTTCAGGCTTTACTGTAAGACGGTCAAGGACAATATGTATTGTGTCGCCGAGTGAATTAACATCGGAAACTTCATCAGTACGTAACAGTTTGCCGTCATCAACAAACCTTACATAGCCCTGTTTTGATATTAGCAGAAGTTGTTCCCCTTTCTTCTGTTTATTATTAAAGGTGTATGGAAAGCAAATAAGCACTTTTGTGCCTTCTGGCATTGATGTAATTGCGTTTATCACGTCGTTGGTGCTGTGGCTTTTTACTTCGCATCCAGAAATGGGAGAGTAGGTCTTACCGATGCGAGCGAACAGAAGTTTCAGGTAGTCGTATATTTCGGTGGAAGTGCCGACTGTGGAACGCGGATTGCGGGTATTGACTTTCTGGCGTATTGCTATCGTGGGGGGAATGCCGTCGATGAAATCGACCTCGGGCTTGTGCATCTTTCCGAGGAACTGTCGTGCGTACGACGACAGGCTCTCGACGTAGCGGCGTTGCCCTTCTGCAAACAGAGTGTCGAATGCCAGTGACGATTTTCCGGAACCGGATAATCCTGTGATTACAACAAGTTTGTTGCGTGGTATTTCGAGAGTTATGTTCTTTAGGTTGTTAACCCTTACGCCCTTCAGCGTTATGCATTCCTTGTCTGCCATTTCCTTCTCCAAAAATTTTACAAAGTAAGTAATTTTTTTGCGAACAAGAACATTTCTCTCTTAGGCAATATTAAAAAATATAATTAAAAATACAATTTTAGTATTATGTAAGTAAAAATACTTTAACTTTGCAAGAAATTATAATTTGAACGAAATGGACGAATTTAACAACGAAGAAAGGAACGCCAACGAATTTGCAGGTCTTAGCCCCGCAGAGCAGATTGCTCAGTTGGAAAGGGAAATAAAAGGGGAATCGGCTGAAACTCCGATAAATAACGATAACGAAATCAAGGAAGAAGGAAATGCTCCTGTTGAATCGTGTTCAACGGAAAAAGGCAAGTGCAAATGCGGAAACTGCATCAGCATCTGCGCTTTGATTCTTAGTTTGGCGGCTATCGTGTTGCTTGTACTTATGCTGACTGGCGTATTTGGTAACAAGAAGGCAGTGCCGGAGCAACAACCAGAACAGACAGTTTTTGACAAGCCGGTAGGCGAAGAACCGTCGGATGTTGCTTACATTGACCTTGATACGCTTCTGTTGACTTACAACTATGCAATAAAGTTGCAGGAAGACCTTGCAATGGAGCAGAAGAAGGCTGAGGGAACTATCCAGTCGCGTATGAAGAAGTTTGAAAGCATGTACAATGCCTATATGGAAAAGGCACGCACGGGAATGTTTCTGAGTGCAGCAAGCCAGCAGGCACAGCAGAGCGAACTTGAGAAGGAACAGGCTGCTATTGAAAACTTACAGACAACGCTTTCAAATCAACTTCTGGAAAAGCAAAGCGCAATGAATCAAGAGATTTACGATTCAGTAATTAATTTCGTAAACATCTATGCCGAAGGTCGCTACAAGATTATTCTTGGCAATATGGGTGGTGTTACGGTTGTTTATTCTCAGCCTGGTATGAACATTACCGCCGATGTCGTTGCAAAACTAAATCAGCGTTATGGTGGCATTCTAGAAAACGACACAAAAGCAGAATAACCCATGAACTTTGCAGAGTTTTATTCCGAAAGGTACTCTGTAGCACCAAAGATATTTAATAGTAATCCCCGCAGCGATACGGGGATTATTGTTGTTATACCTTGCTACGACGATGAGTTCATTTTCACGACATTGCGATCGCTCGACTCTGCAAAAGTGCCGCCTTGTTCGGTTGAGGTGATAGTCGTTGTAAATTCTGCCGAAGATACCGAAGATGCTATTGTTGAGAAGAATAGACGCATATATACCAATCTTTGCGAAACAAAGGATTCTTACCAAAATTTCAGATTGCTACCATATATAATAGAAGGTGTGCCGCACAAGATTGCCGGAGTTGGAAATGCACGAAAAATCGGTATGGACGAGGCTGTGTGGCGGTTCGCTTATGTTGAAAATCCGCGTGGCGTAATTGTTTCGCTTGATGCCGATTGTTTGGTTTCAGAGGATTATTTCATCGAAATATACTCAAGGTTCTATTGCTCAAAGGACAAACCAAATGCCTGTACGTTGCAGTATCGGCACAATTTCGATGAGAAAATGTATTCCGAGCAGGAAATTTATGCGTGCCGTAAGTATGAAATGTATCTGCGGTATTTCCGTTTGGCACAGAAAGTTGCTGGCATTCCTGTCTGTATGCATACCATAGGATCTTGTCTTGCCGTTACTGCCGAGGCATACGCCAAGATGGGTGGGATGTCGCGTCGTCAGGCTGGGGAAGATTTCTATTTTTTGCAGAAGTTGGCACAGCAATCGCCTGTTGCAACAATCAGTAAACCAATAGTTTTTCCGTCTCCGTCGGTGTCGGAGCGTGTGCCTTTCGGGACGGGACGTTCTGTGAAGAAAATTATTGATACTTGTTCTTGCAAGGTCTATAATTTCGGACTTTTCTTGCTTTTGAGGAAGTTTTATTCAAGTTTTGCGGAACTTTTTGATAATGAGCAATGTGAAATTCCAAATGAAATCGTTGCCTTTGTCGGAGAACAGAAATTGTGGGCTTTGATTGACGAATGTCGTCGCAATACTTCTGACCGCAGGAATTTTGTAAAGCGTATGTTTGCAAAATTCGATGTTTTCTTTATGATTCGCTTCTTGAATAATTTTGGAGAAATATCTGATTATGTTCCTGTAGATATTGAAATTGCGGTTGGAGAACTCCTTGATTATTACGGAGTAATACTAAGCAAAAACCTTTATGATGACATCTTGGAACTTGATGTTTCTGTTCCTAATTAGATTTATTCTGCAATTTTGTAAAAAATAAAATCTATTTTTTGTGTGCGAATTTGAAAATTAAGTTTAAATTTGCACTAATATTCTTATGATGAGAAGTTTTGTGCCATTCATATTAGCAATGTTTATTTGTGTGCTGTCGTATGCAGGCAAGAGCGATAGCATGTTTTTTATGCACGAAACTTCTGCTGTGCCTGATACTAGCAGGATGGTCGATACGCGTGACGGCAATTCCTACAAGACTATAAAGATTGGAAGTAGCGTGTGGATGGCAGAGAATCTGCGTTATTCAAAGGATTTTGTTGTTGGTACGGCAAAGAGTAACAAACCTCAGATTTATTATCCCAATGGAAATCAGAAGAATGTGCAGGACTTCGGTTATCTTTACAACTGGTATGCTGCCGAAAATGCTTGTCCTAATGGATGGCATTTGCCTACAAATTCTGATTGGAAGCAACTAAAAAATGCTGTTTCTGGCGATAATGTCGGTTCGCAACTTGCTGCACGTCCTGATTTGTGGAACGATGGAACACTTGAAAGAAATTCTTCGTTTGGCAAATCTGGCTTTTCGGTGCTTCCTGCTGGAAGTTTCGACGGAAAGGCATACGGCAACTTCGGTTCCTTTGCTTATTTCTGGTCGTCAACCGAGTATGAATACTACAGTGGAAACGCATATTACCGATACATATATTATAATTATGGTGGTGTCGTGTCGAACTACAGCAGCAAGGGCGACGGATTTTCGGTACGTTGCGTAAAGGATTAGAAAACCTTACGTTACAAAAAAATATTCTCCTCCCCTACTCAAATCTCATCGAATCTGCAGGCGTAATCTTAGATACGATAAACGACGGCAGTATCATCATCACTACTATCACTACCAACGTGCCCACATTGAGCAACAAAATGTTCACGATGTCCAGATTAATTGGAACGGTTGACACATAGTACGATGCTGGGTCGAGATGTATAATGCCGAAATAATACTGCAGTACGCAGAGCAAAATTCCAATTACATTGCCCCACAGCAATCCCTTGATTGTAAGGTAGGAAGCAAAATACAGGAACACTTTACGCACCGAAACATTTGTTGCGCCCATACTTTTCAGAATGCCAATCATATTCACCCTTTCGAGAATCAGCACCAGCAGTCCCGAAATCATATTGAAACCCGTGACGGCAACCATAAGCCCGAGAATTATCCACACGTTCATATCAAGCAACGACAGCCAGTCGAAAATACCAGGGTATTCCTGCCGTATGTTGGTGACTTTCAGAATCTCGTCGTCGGGATTGTAGGAGCAGCATGTCCGCGAAATCTCACGTTCCATTTCGTCTAGCTTGTCAATATCGTTGATTTTCACCTCGAAGCCCGATACTTGTCCATCATTCCAGTCGTTCAGCTTGCGCAAATGCTTGATATCAGCAACGATATACATCTTGTCAAATTCCTCAAGCTGAGTATTGTATATGCCCTCGATGGTAAATTTCCTCATTCGTGGCGGATTCTGTATAAAATACGCCGCAAACGAATCGCCGACTTTCAGATTTAGCACATCGGCAATGCTTTTCGACACAAGAACACCGTTTGTTCGTGCTGTATCGTTGATTTCTAGCAATTTCCCATCAACAAGGTATTCCTCGAAGAACGACCAGTTGTATTCCTCGTCAACTCCTTTAAAAACAACGCCTTGTAGATAGTCGGCTGTCTTTACGATTCCTGCCTTTACAATATAGCGGTCGACCGATTTCACGCCATCCATCTCGCGCAGCGACGACAACCAAGTCTGTTCGCCAGAAATCGGCACAGTCTCGTACGATGAATTACTATCGTAGTTTGTTATGCTGATGTGTGCGCCAAAACCTATTACCTTGCGTGAAATCTCGTTCTTGAAGCCAGTAACAATCGCCACAGAAATTATCATCACAGCAAGTCCAACGGCTATTCCAGCCACAGCAATACTCAGTATCGAGCGGCTGAATCCGCCCGACCTGCGCTGCTTGAGTACTAGTCGCTTTGCTATGAAAAACTCGTAGTTCACTTCTGTTCGTCGTCTATTTCCTCAAAATCAACATATTCCTCGTCAGCATTGCCTTTCTGCTGCTCGTCCTTCTGCGGAATATGGTCAACCCTGATGTCGCCGTAAGTCCTACCTTCCCTGTCTTGACTTTCTTCCTCAAAGTTCTGGAATTGTCCGCCAAATTCTTTCATCCTTCGTTCCACGAAACGCCTCAGAAGCCACGGCAACAAATAGCGGAACAGCAGTTTCGCCAGCAACATCGCAAGGACAAGGAATATTATAATGTTCAAAAAAACTTCCATTTTAAAAAGATAAAGCCAAATAAAGCAATGCTGGAATAGCAACGCCAATCACAAAGCCAAGATGTACCTGCAAATTATTGTGTCTTCCAAGATACAAACGCGATGACAAAACCATTCCACAGGCGAGTATCGCCAAAAGAGACATCAAAAATCCATTTTCAAACACGTATGGATACTGGAACAGCATCAAATACAATGCAAATCCCCAACCGTATGCGTGAATGCTAAGCCTCCAGAAATTGTTTATTAGCAGGCATCCTAGCGAAGCAATGGTAGTAAGCATTGTTATCAAGCCCCACATCGGCGACCTATACACAAAGAATCCCAGCAACGAGAATGCAACCACAATAAGCAACGCCATTGTGCGGTTGCGCGTTGTCGCAAAAAATCCTTCGAGGCGCTCAAGCATATTGCCTGACATTTCGGAAACCTCCTCTTGTGAAAGCACAACTTCTGCACCCTGTTTATTATTCCTATTTGCCAACCGAAACTGCATAAAACCAAACACAAGCAGCATTACAAGGAACGGAAATACAAATGTCATTCCTGCAACCATAATCGGATGCAAGCCATATATGTCGTTTATAGTCAGTGCAAAATATGTTGGCAATAGAATCGGATGCCCGATTACACTCACCACCTTGAAGAATATGTCAAGGAAGCCTCGCATGATTATATTTTTCGTCTGAGACGTGCAACAGGAATTCCCATCTGCTCGCGATACTTGGCGATGGTACGACGTGCAATTATATAGCCTCTCTCCTTCAGAATTTCAGACAAACGGTCGTCGGTAAGCGGTTTGGTTGCGTCCTCAGTATCAATGCATTCCTTCAAAATCTGCTTTACCTCGCGGGTAGAAACCTCTTCGCCCGAATCGGTCTGCATAGCCTCGCTGAAGAAGAACTTCAAGAGGAAATTGCCGTAAGGCGTTGCAACATACTTGCTGTTGGCAACACGCGAAACCGTAGAAATATCAAGGTTTGTCATCTCGGCAATGTCCTTCAGAATCATAGGACGGATGTCAGCCTCGTCGCCAGTAAGGAAAAACTTACGCTGGAATTGCACAATCGCCTCCATCGTGTACAACAAGGTGCGTCTGCGCTGCTCAATGGCATCAATGAACCACTTGGCATTGTCAATCTTCTGCTTGACGAAAGTTACAACTTCCTTGTTACCAGCCCTATCCGATGAATAGTCGCTCATCATCTTCGAGAACGACCTGCTTATGCGCAAATCGGGCGAATTACGAGTGTTGAGCGAAACGGCAATGTCGTTGTCCTCAACTTCGACTATAAAATCTGGTATTATCGCCTGAATATTAGCCTTCTGCGGCTCGCCATACGAATTGCCCGGCTTTGGATTCAACTTTATAATCACATCAATGGCAGCCTTCAAATCCTGCTCGGTGATATTACACTTCTGCATTATCTTCTCGTAGTGCTTCTTGGTAAATTCCTCAAAGCAATCGGAAAGCACTGCAATTGCAGTCTTTACGCCATCGGTCTGCTCCTCTTTTCTACGAAGTTGAATCAAAAGGCATTCCTGCAAATTACGCGCTCCGATACCAGCAGGGTCGAGTTCCTGAATTACCTTAAGAACATCTTCAAGTTCCTGCTCCGAAACCTCGACATTCTGCGAGAATGCAATATCATCGGCTACGGCATCCAGGTCGCGGCGAAGATAGCCGTCCTCGTCAATGTTTCCAACCAGGAACGGAGCAATAAACTTCTGCCTTTCGGTAACATCCTTCAAAATAAACTGCTCGAAAAGATGCTCGTTGAACGACTTTGATGCAGAATATGGCATTTCTACCCTATCGTCGTCCTTAGAAGTATTGTTTACTTCAAGGCGATAGTTTGGAATTTCGTCGTCGTCGTTTGCTCCGTAGTCATCGTCAAGAGAATAATCGTCTTCGCGTGTGTATTCATCGTCCGAATCCATATCGCCATCCTCACGCTCTTCCTCGTGGGTAAGCACATCGCTGTCGTTTTCGACAATATTGTCGTCGTTATCGTAGTCGCCTTCGCCGCCATCGTCGAGAGCAGGATTCTCCTCTATCTCGTTCTTGATGCGTTCTTCAAGCTGCAAAGTATTCAGTTCCAACAGCTTTATCATCTGAATCTGCTGCGGAGCCAACTTCTGGGTAAGTTTCTGTTCGAGCGATGTCTTGAGCATAGGCGTTTTTTTAGAATTCGGCTGTCTTAGGTGTACGTGGGAACGGAATCACATCGCGGATGTTCGACATACCCGTTACGAAAAGTATAAGGCGTTCGAAACCAAGTCCGAAACCGCTGTGAGGTACTGTACCGAACTTGCGGGTTTCGAGATACCACCACATATCTTTCTTAGGTATGTTGCGTTCTTCGATTGTTGCGAGAAGTTTTTCGTAACTTTCTTCACGCTGCGAGCCGCCAATGATTTCGCCAATCTGCGGGAAAAGAACGTCCATTGCACGAACGGTCTTTCCGTCCTCGTTCTGCTTCATATAGAAAGCCTTGATTTCCTTCGGGTAGTTGATAAGGATAACAGGACGCTTGTAGTGCTTTTCGACGAGGTATCGCTCGTGTTCGCTCTGCAGGTCAACGCCCCACTTGTCAACCGGATATACGAACTTGCCGGTCTTGTTCGGCTTCGAGTTCATAAGTATGTCGATAGCCTCGGTGTAAGTTACACGGGCGAAATCGTTGTGCAAAACAAATTCGAGACGTTCGATAAGATTCATCTCATCGCGTTCGTTTGCAGGTTTCTGCTTCTGTTCTTCCTCGCGGCGCTTGCAGAGGAATTCGATGTCGTCGCGGCAGTTGTCGAGAGCATACTTAACCAGATACTTCAACATTTCCTCGGCGAGGTTCATATTGTCCTCGAGGTCGAAGAAAGCGACTTCAGGTTCAATCATCCAGAATTCGGCAAGGTGACGCGGAGTGTTCGAGTTCTCGGCACGGAAAGTAGGTCCGAATGTGTAAATCTGCGACAATGCAGTTGCAGCAAGTTCGCCCTCAAGTTGACCGGAAACTGTCAAGTTAGTCGATTTGCCGAAGAAATCCTGCGAATAGTCAATCTTACCTTCTTCGGTACGTGGCAAATTGTTCAAATCCAAAGTTGTAACCTGGAACATTTCGCCAGCGCCCTCACAGTCGGAACCAGTGATAAGCGGAGTGTGAACATTGTAGAACCCCTTGCTGTTGAAGAAGTTATGAATTGCAAAAGTCATTGCATGACGGATGCGGAAAATTGCTCCGAAAGTATTGGTACGGAAACGCAAGTGGGCAATTTCGCGCAAAAATTCAAGGCTGTGACGCTTAGGCTGCAGAGGATATTCGTCGGGATTTGCATCGCCGAAAACGGTAATATCCTTTGCCTGCAGTTCGACCTTCTGTCCGCTACCCATCGACTCTACGGTCTTTCCGTCTATCGACAAAGCCGCACCAGTGTGAACACCAGCCAACTTCTGTTCCAACTCAGGATTTACATCCAGCACCACCTGAAGGTTATTTATAGTAGAGCCATCGTTCAATGCGATGAAACATACGTTCTTGCTAACACGCTTAGTTCTAACCCAACCCATTACGGTTGTTTCTTTTCCAAATTCCGTGGAGTTCAGCACTTCACTAATCTTAGTTCTCTTCATATACGTTAAAAATTTCAAACTGCAAAATTACACAAAATTTCTTATTAGCGTTGCAGAGATTTCAAAAAGTCATTTAGATTTAGTGCAAAACCACGGCTCTTTCATTTAAAGGCTAACAACCGCCCCCTGAGCCTGCGGTTACTGAGCATAGTCGAAGTATCGAAGGGTAAGGTTAATGTGCATTTCGTCACCTTGACTTCCCTTCGACCAGACTTGCTTCGGCTGTCGCTCAGTACGGCGCAGTGCGGTGCGACAAGCTTGCTTCGGCTGTCGCTCAGTACATCGCAGTCAGCGGATTTATTAAAGAGCTAACTATTTGTATCATAAGTAACAACATTGTTCAAATGAAAGAACCGTACATAAATGTTAAAATGGAGAATCTTTTTACCTTATCGATTAAAAAAAAATGTAATTTAGCGACCTAAAAAAAAAGCACATGTCTATTGAAGTAAGAAATATAACTAAGGTTTTTGGATACCAGAAAGCTCTTGATAATGTTAGCTTTGACATCAACAATGGTGAAATTGTCGGATTTCTTGGCCCTAATGGCGCAGGCAAGTCAACACTGATGAAAATAATCACTGGCTACATTCCTGCTACTGAAGGAGATGTCTTCATTAATGGAAAGAATATCCTCGAAGATCCAATTGAAATACGCAAGAAACTTGGCTATCTCCCAGAACAAAATCCTCTTTACTTTGACATGTATATTGTTGAATATCTCGAATTTGTCGCAGGAATCTATAGTATTAAGAACAAAAAGGCTAGAATTGATGAAGTTGTCGCCCTTACTGGTCTCGAACCAGAATTAAACAAAAAAATAGGCACCTTGTCGAAAGGCTACAAGCAGCGTGTGGGTCTGGCACAAGCAATAATCCACGATCCAGAAGTATTAATACTCGACGAACCGACATCAGGACTCGACCCCAACCAGATTATCGAAATCCGAAACCTAATAAAGAATCTCGGCAAGGAAAAGACCGTAATCCTATCGACCCACATAATGCAGGAAGTAGAAGCCATCTGCGATCGCATCCTGCTGATAAAGAAGGGTGTTCTGCTAGCCAACGACAAAGCCGAAGATTTCGGACACCTTGGCGACGAATCACGTTCGACTCTGCTTGTCGAATTCGATGCTGAAATTGCAGAATCGGATTTCTTGCATATCAAAGGCGTAAGAACAGTAAAGCGCCAGTCCCCCACCCGATTCGTTATCGAATACAATCGTAGCAACGACATCCGCAAGGAAGTCTTCAACCTAGCCGTGCAGAAAGGTCATGCCGTGCTGAGTATGCAAGAAAAGGAAAAGAGCATCGAAGAAGTATTTGCCGAATTGACAAATGGTTAAGTTGATATTCCAATCGACTTATCAAATTCCTTCTTTATTCGTTCTCATATTCTAACTGTTGAAATCTTTGCCAGATTCTCTTTCCACCACCATTTATATTTTCTGTAATTTTGCCGAAAATTTAATTCGATGAAAAAGTACATTCTATCGTTTGACCAAGGGACTACCAGTTCGCGTGCCATATTGTTCGACAAGAAGTTCAACATTGTTGGCATCGAACAGCAGGAGACTACGCAATATTTTCCTAAACCAGGCTGGGTTGAGCAGGACGCCAACGAAATTTACCGCAACCAGATTGCTACGGCTCGCCAACTTATAAACAAGTGTGGCATTTCGTTTTCGGATGTCGCAGCCATTGGAATCACCAACCAGCGCGAAACAACAGTAGTATGGAATCGCAACACGGGCAAGCCAATATACAATGCCATAATCTGGCAGGACAAGCGCACCGAGAACCTTTGCTCAAAAATCAAGAAAAAGGATTTCGGCAAGTACATAAATGTCGTTACTGGTCTTGTAGTCGATTCGTACTTTTCGGCAACCAAGTTGAAATGGATTCTCGACAATGTTCCCGATGCCCGCGAAATGGCTCGTCGTGGTGACTTGCTTTTCGGAACTATCGACACTTGGCTTATCTGGAGGCTCACAAGCGGGAAGTGCCACGTCACCGACTGCTCAAACGCTTCACGTACTATGATGTTCAATATCAAGACGCAGGAGTGGGACGAGAATATTCTCGACGAGTTTGATATTCCGCTAAAAATGCTTCCAAACGTGGTCGATTCGTCGTGTGAAATAGGCATTACCGACAAACTTGTCTTCGATGCCGAAATTCCAATCTGCGGTATTGCAGGCGACCAGCAGGCTGCACTTTTCGGTCAGGCTTGCTACGAAGAAGGCTCGGTAAAGAACACCTACGGCACTGGTTGTTTCCTTCTTATGAATACTGGCAGCAAGGAAGTGCGTAGCGAATGCGGACTTGTCACCACAATTGCTTGGCGAATAGGAGGTAAGGTTTCGTATGCTCTTGAAGGATCTGTGTTTGTGGCAGGTGCTGCATTGAAATGGTTGCGCGACAAGATGGGGCTTATCAAGACCGCAGCCGAAACCGAATCTATTGCTATGTCGGTAAGCGATACCAATGGCGTATACTTCGTTCCTGCGTTTGCAGGACTTGGCGCCCCGTATTGGAATATGAATGTCCGTGGCAGCATAAGCGGTATAACAGGCGGAGTTACGTATAAGCATATTGTACGTGCTGCACTCGAAGCAATGGCATACCAGACCAAGGATGTGCTCGACGCGATGGAAAAGGATTCGGGAATCAAGATTACGGCTCTTAATGTGGATGGTGGCGCATCGGTTAACAATTTCCTTATGCAGTTCCAGTCTGACATTCTGCAGATTGATGTGCAGAGACCTAAGATTGTTGAATCGACATCACTTGGAGCGGCTTACCTTGCCGCACTTGCAATTGGATGGTGTACAATGAAGGACTTGGCTTCGACGCGAGAACTTGAACATACGTTTTCTCCCACGATGAAACTAAAGGATGCCAAGGATAAGTACAGCGGTTGGTGCAAGGCAGTCGCCGACCTTGAAAGGAATTGCGAAAAGTAGATACAAAAAAAGCGGATGGTAATCCGCTTTTTGTATTTTAGAAAGGCACGTCTGTTGGGTCGAAAGGAAAGTCTTCTGATGCTTTAGTCGGTGGAAAGGTTGAAAAATCTTCAAAAATTTCAAGCCCTATGTTTGAAATCAACTTCTCAACGTTGGGATTGTTGTCTTTTATTTCGTTCAGAGCATCTGATTTTACTTTTTCATATGCCATACGTTCTTTTTCTCTCAATGTTGGGTCTTGTTCATGCACGATAGAATACCAGCCATCTGGCTTTAATACATTTTCGACTATTAGGTTGGATGTTTTCTTGTACTTTTTGTCAAGTGCTAAGTATGCATATTTTTTTGCCACATTAATGCATAAGTATCTATATGAATAATCGTCTTTATCCAAATCCTTTAATTCCTGGCTTTCAGAGATGCTTTTTGTTACAAGGTTATTCCAGTCGTAAAACTGGCTAACAGTTTGCTGGCAGTTTAATTTCTGAAGATAGTACACAGCAAGACTGACATCATGGAAAAGAATAGGTGTTATTTCTTTGACATCGTCATAGTATGCATTCCTGTCCAAAGAAAAATTATTGTTATCCAGACACACATCGTGTATTATGTTGTATAATATGTCACGGCCTTCATCTTCCTTAATGCACCTTCCTGTGTGATAAGCGACAGCAAGGTATTCCGTGTTGGAAAGTTTGTCCTTTTCGAGGACGAAATTTTTGTCATTCGCCAGTCTCATGCATATGAAAAAGTAGTTTCTTCTATGAGTAAACTTCTCGATATTCTCGGAAATGTACTCGATGGGGAAGTAGCGGACTACAATCCAAGAGCATCTTTCTTCGTGGAATTGTTCCCAGATTTCCTTTATCTTGGGTTCGAATGACTTGTCCCATAGGCCAAGAGCCATTGTGTATGCCCATTGCCTATCTGTTTTGCTCGAATCAAGGAATGCAAGGATAATTTTCTTCTGGTCTTTCCAGTCGAGATGTTTGAATCTCCATTGTATTTCTTTCCGCGATTCGGAGACTTTGCCACTTTTCTTGTCAATGTAGTTTTTTATCAGTCGTGCAATGGGCACATTCCTTTTTATGTCGTTGCTTTTCATTTGATTAAGATTGGTTTAGAAAAATATGGCAAAGACACTTGCCTTTGCCATACTCGTTTATTTTAGCCTTATGTTATTCGGCTTTTTCTTCCTTTGCTTCGGCTTCTGCGGCTTCCTTCTCTGCGTTTGCCTTTTCTTCCAAGTAAGCCTTAATAGATTCTTCGGTTATGATTCCTTTTTCGACAAGCAGGTTGTACCATGAAACGATTTTCTTGATGTCGGACATATATACCTTTTCCTTTTCGTAGTTGGGGAGAACCTTCTCGAAGAATGCAACGAGTTCGGTATTTGCCGACTTTGCTGTTACGTCGGTAATGGCACCTTTGTACTGGTTGAAAATGTTTACAAAGACATCCTTAAGTGGAGTGTCGTCGTCGTATGTGTAAACGGTTATGTCTTCAAGTGTGCTTATGCGTGATGTTGAGAATGCCGGCATACGCTTGCCAGTGATTAACGATTCAACAATGACACTGGTGTTTTTCCTCGATACAAGTTTCAATAGTCCGGGTTGCCCTGCTATTGACAAAATTCCTTCTAAAAACATAATTTCAATATCATTTAAAATTTGGAGTGCAAAAGTAGTATATCAATTTTTAAAACAAAGAAATTTTTTCGTGTTTTTGTTAACAAGGGAAATAAAAAGCCTACACAAACAGGGTGCTTACTAACTCATACAGACATGGCTAGTAGTTTTAGCAACCTAACAAACAGGGTGTTGAATATTCCCCTTTCCATCGGATTGTGTGTTGAACCTGTATGTATATTCGACAATATATATTTCAGATATTAATAGAAAAATCTTGTATGGCTACAAAATATACACTACTTTTGCTGCGGATTCAGGATCAATTTAATCAATTGGGAATCTACTAACACATTGCTGTTAGTCCAATAGTAATTCTTTCTGTGTATCATTGGCATTTGTCGATAAAATATGTACAAGACAGAAAACCTCCTGAAATCCATATATTATAAATAAAAACAACAAGACAATGGCAAATTTCAGCATCTGGGAAGTACTTTTCCTTTTATGTTTCTCTGTAAGTTGGCCCGTTTCAATCGCCAAGTCACTGCGCACGAAGATTGTGATTGGCAAAAGTCCGCTATTCATGTCGTTGATTATAATAGGCTACATTTTCGGCATCATTCACAAGTCACTATACAGCAACGACATAGTAATATGGCTATATGTATTCAACGCCGCTTTAGTATCATTCGATCTGACTTTATACTATATATATATAGGTAAGAATCGCCGTGAATTGAAACAATAAATCCAAAACAATTCCTGTCAATTTATGGAACTTATCGGACAGTTTTTCGGACAATTTGATTTCATTGAGATTTTCAGCTCGTTCATCGTGATGTTTGCAATCATCGACATCTTGGGTTCGATACCTATATTCCTAAGCCTAAAGGAAAGCGGAAAACCTATAAAGGCAATGCAGGCCTGTTTGACAGCCTTGGGTCTGTTTCTCGCCTTTTTCTTCGCTGGTGATGCTTTGCTGAAATTATTTGGCATCGACAAGGCTTCGTTTGCTGTTGCTGGTTCGTTCGTACTGTTCGTACTTGCCGTTGAAATGATTCTAGGTCGCGAAATCATCAAGAACGAAAACCTTGGAAGCGGAGCAAGCATTGTTCCTGTAGCGTTTCCGTTGATTGCTGGTCCTGGTGCACTTACTGCATTGCTGTCGCTTCGCGCCGAATATGCCGTGCTCAACATAATTATTGGTCTGCTGCTCAACATTGTACTCGACTATTTTGTCATCCGATTGCTCGACAAGGTGAAAAATCTGCTCGGAGCAAACCTTATATTCATAATCCGCAAATTTTTCGGAGTTATTTTGCTCGCTATTGCTGTAAATATGTTCGTAAACAATATATATGTAATTATAGCCAATGTTCCTAGTCTATAAACATGGTTATAGCCTATAAAAATAGGAACTATATACCTGTTGCTAAAACGAATTCCCACACCCGTCTGTTAATTACTTTTTGAAAAAAAGTGGGGAGAAAATACATCCGATAAAGGGCAAACGCACTAATTTAGTGGCGGTATTTTAAGATTTGCAAGATGGTTAATTTCACGCACTTACACGTTCACTCACACTATTCTGTACTCGACGGAATGTCGAAGGTTCCCGATTTGATAAACAAGGCTATGAAGACCGGAATGTACGCACTTGCCCTCACCGACCACGGCAATATGTACGGTATCAAGGACTTTATGGATACAGCCAAGAGTATAAACGGAAAAACCAAGGACAAAATCAAGGAACAGGAAAAGATTCTTGCAAAAGAGGATGCCACCGAAGAGGAAAAAGCCAATGCTACGAAAAAAATCGAAGAACTGAAAAAACAGATTTTCAAGCCGATAATCGGTATCGAAGCCTACTGCGCACGCCGTGGACTAAAACTAAAGGAGAAGGACTACCGCGAAGCATCGCCCGAAACAGGAAAGATGAAAATCGTGGACAACAGCGGATACCATTTAATATTATTGGCAAAAAACAAAAAGGGATACCAGAACCTCTGCAAGCTTTCATCGATTGCATTCATTGAAGGTTACTACGGCTCGGCGCGAATCGACAAGGAAGTACTCGAGAAATACCACGAGGGAATAATTGCAAGTTCTGCCTGCCTCGGTGGAGAAATTCCACAATTTATAATCGCCAACAAACTCGACAAGGCCGAAGAATCGGTACTTTGGTTCAAGCGCGTGTTTGGCGATGATTTCTACATCGAACTCCAACGCCACAAAACTGATAAGCCTGGCGGTGCACGCGACACATACGAGAAACAATGCGTCGTAAACAAGGTGCTGGTAGAACTTGCCCGCAAGCACGATATCAAGATTATTGCCACCAATGACGTGCATTTTGTCGAAGAAGAACACGGCGAAGCCCACGAGCGACTTATCTGCCTCAGCACACAGACCGAACTGAACGCACCAAACCGTGGAATGGCATACACAAAGCAGGAATGGCTCAAGTCGCCCGAAGAAATGGAAGCCATCTTCTCCGACCTGCCCGAAGCGCTGGAAAACACAATGGAAATAGCCGACAAGGTTGAAGTTTACGACATCGACTCTGGTCCTATTATGCCAGCATTCCCGATTCCCGAAGACTTTGGCACAGAGGAAGAATACCGCCAGAAATTCACTCACGAAGACCTTTTCAACGAATTCACCCGCGACGAAAACAACAATGTTGTGATGTCGCCAGAAGATGCCGAGAAGAAAATCAAGAAAATTGGCGGTTACGAAAAATTGTACCGAATAAAACTCGAAGCCGACTACCTTGCAAAGTTGACTTGGGAAGGTGCACACAAACGTTACGGCGAAGAACTTACCAAAGAACAAATCGACAGGATAAAGTTCGAGTTGCACATAATGAAGACTATGGGTTTCCCAGGCTACTTCCTTATAGTTCAAGACTATATACGTGGTGCAAGAGAGGAACTCGGCGTGTGGGTTGGACCGGGGCGTGGTTCGGCAGCCGGTTCGGTGGTTGCATATTGCCTCTGGATTACCGACCTCGACCCGTTGAAGTACGACTTGCTGTTCGAGCGTTTCCTCAACCCCGACCGTATCTCCCTGCCCGATATTGACGTTGACTTCGACGATGCAGGACGTGGAAAGGTACTCGACTGGGTAACACATAAATACGGAGCCGAAAAGGTCGCTCACATTATCACCTACGGAACTATGGCAACCAAATCGGCAATCGCCGATGTAGGCCGCGTGCAGGGAGTGCCATTGGAGCGTGTCAACGAAATAAAGAAACTGATTCCAGACAAATTCGACGACAAGATAAAGGACGAAAAAGGTAAGAACCCAAAGGTCAACCTAAAGAACTGCATAAAGTATGTCCCTGAAATAAAGCAGATTGTCGAAGGAGAAGACCGCAATGCAGCCACAATGATTGAATATGCCGAGGAACTGGAAGGCACTATCCGTCAGGTTGGAATACACGCTTGCGGATTCATCATCGGAGCCGACGACCTCAGCAAGTTCGCACCTATAAGCACCATCGAGGACAAGGAAACCGAAGGGCGCGTGCCTGTAACCCAGTACGATGGCCACGTCATTGAAAGCGTGGGACTTATAAAGATGGACTTCCTCGGACTTATCACCCTGTCCATAATGAAGGAAGCCGTTGCGAACATCAAGAAATCAAAAGGAATAGACCTTGACATAAATAGCATTCCAATCGACGACAAGGAAACATACAAGATTTACTGCGCAGGAAAGACCATCGGTATATTCCAGTTTGAATCGCCCGGAATGCAGAAATACCTGCGCGAACTCCAGCCGTCAGTGATAGAAGACCTTATCGCAATGAACGCACTCTACCGTCCGGGACCTATTGCATACATTCCGCAGTTCATTGCCCGTAAGCACGGCAAGGAGCCTATCACCTACGACATTCCTATAATGGAAAAGTACCTGAAGGACACTTACGGAATCACTGTATATCAGGAGCAGGTTATGCTTCTGTCGCGATTGCTTGCCGACTTCACCCGTGGCGAAAGCGACGCCCTGCGTAAGGCTATGGGTAAGAAGAAAAAAGACATCGTTGATGCAATGAAGCCGAAATTCATCGAAGGCGGAAAGAAGAACGGCCACGACCCGAAGGTTCTAGAAAAAATCTGGGGCGACTGGGAAAGTTTTGCTTCCTACGCATTCAACAAATCTCACGCAGCCTGCTACGCTTGGGTTTCGTACCAGACGGCTTACCTCAAGGCGCACTACCCTGCAGAATTTATGGCAGCCAACCTCACGCTCAACAAGGACGACATCACCGAAGTCACCAAACTTATGAGCGAGTGCAAGAGTATGAAAATTAATGTATTGCTGCCAGATGTTAACGAAAGTGACCTCAACTTCACGGTAACCAAGAGCGGCGACATTCGCTTCGGACTCGGTGGCGTAAAAGGCGTGGGCGAAGGCGCGGTAATGTCAATAATCTCAGAGCGCGAAGCAAACGGACCATACAAGGACATTTTCGACTTCGTATCGCGTGTCAACCTGCAGTCTGTCAACAAGAAAACTATTGAAGCATTGGCTTTCGGCGGAGCATTCGACAGTTTCAACACACCAACAAATCCAAACTCAACATCGCGCGACCAGATTGTATCGGACTTTGGCGAAAAAGGAGAATCATCGCTCGATATGCTTATAAAGTTCGGTCGTTCGGTACAGCAGCAAAACAACGACAACACAATGTCTTTGTTCGGCGCAACCACTTCATTCTCAATAGCATTGCCAAAACTTCCGCCACGAATGGACAAGATGATGTATATGCCTATTCTGCTAAAGAACGAATACTCTGTGCTTGGCATCTACCTGTCGTCACATCCGCTCGACAAGTTCAAGTTTTTCATCGACAACTCTAACATCGCACACTTGGACATCGCCGCCAAGATAATCGACGAAAAGAATACGAAAACGAAATTTACTGTCGTTGGCTATATTACCAAAAGTACAGAAAGAACGTCGAAAAACGGCAACTTTTTCGGAGAATACACGATAATCGACTACTACGGCGAACTGAAATTCGCTCTGTTCGGCAAAGACTACACCGCATACAAGGCCAACCTTGTCGAAGGACATTCCATAATAATGGACGTTGAAATAAAGGAAAGGAATTTCTTCAACAACGACAAGAAAAAGGACGACAAGAACAAAGAAATAACCTTGTCTGCCGTATATTCCAACATCAGACCGCTTCAGGATGTTGACGTTAAGTCAATAAATATGTATTTCGACACCGACGGAATCGACTCCAACTTCAGGAAGGAATTCTACAATGTCATCGAGAAGTGCAAGGGCAAGACAGAACTTTGCATAACACTTGTAAGCGGTTCCGCAACCAACAAGGGAATAAAGATGGTCTCGAGAACAAAACTAATCGATGTAAACAACGACGAAATTAACCAATTCATAAAAAACAACCCTAGTGTCATAAAAAAAGTAAGTATTACGCAATAACATATAAAAATAATTGTATCTTTGCAAGAAATTTTGAAAACTGTTAACAGATGAAAAAGCTTATCGTACTATTAATCACACTTTTGCCTATTTTTGCATTTTCGCAGAAAATGGTAAATGGATTTGGATTGGAAGTGTTTACAGGTAAAACATATACATCCACAGAACATATATCTTTTAATTACAACAAAGAAAATTATGAATTGAATATGACAGGCCAAACTAGCGTGTTTGGCGGAAGTGCTTATTTCCCATTCGACATGGGTATAAAAAGGCACAGATTCATAATAGCACCAGGCTTTGAATATAGAAGTGTAAGAATAGACATGGGAACAGGAAACGCCCGTATATTGGGGTCTGACGGTATGTATAAGGATGACATCCGTATTGTTTCAACTACATATACTCCTCTGATACAAGTTCTTTACAGACCGCATTTTTATTTGGGCAAACTCCATGCGTCGTTTAGTTTGGGTGCAAATTTTAAATATACGGTATATGGATCGTTTGAAATATGCGACAAAGAAAATTCTGCAATTGCAACCTACAAAAAGGATTTGCAAAGTACTGACAATGAATATATTGATTTTAGAGAGAACTTGCCAGCACAACGTCTCCGTGACATAAAATTTCATATTGATCCAAGAATCGGGCTGGATTTCTACATCGGAAATTCTCTTGCCATTTCTCTTTTTGCAATTGTTCCTGACGTAAGTAGCATACCTGAATTCAAGTCGATAGCATTGGAATATGGTGCTGGACTTACCTATCTCATAAAGACCAATAAGATAACTGAAGCAAAGATTTTACAACAATACAAAAAATAACAGCCATGAAGAAATTGTTTTTAGTATCAATATTGTCATTAATATGTGCAACAATATCGCTTAATGCACAGGATGTTGTACCTGTTATCCAGTCTGGACATTCTGGAAGCATTATGTTTGTAGAATGGGATAATACAGGACGTTACATAGCAAGCGCCGACGACAACAACGAAATAATAATCTACGACATCGTAGCCGGCAAGGTATTCTACAGAACAAAATTCCCTGGCAAAAAACTCGTGACAGGAATTAGGTTCGATGACGATGGCAAGCTATATGCAAGCAACACCGACAACGCAATCTGCTTCGACCCTACTACACTCAAGACTAGTGATGCTTCGCATGGCGTACCGCCAAAGAAAATGTCGGCTAACTTCAAGATTAGGAACTCGTCGTTAAAAAATATCAACGGAGGTTCGTTGTTCAACCGCAACGCATACACAAAGTTCACCTACGCAGCCGAATCCGAAGACCGCAAGTACATTATCGCTGGCGACGAAAACGGTGGACTATATTTCTGCAACAACCTTATGAACTTGCAGCATTTCGAGAACGTACACAGCCTGCCTATCAACGACATAAGTTTCTCGAAACAAGGCAATATGGTTGCAATTGCTTCTGCCGACCGTTCTGTCAGTATCTGGCGACTGCCGAGCTACAAGATGGAAAAACGCCTTGTGCCCAGAAGCTTCAACATTTCGGCTCTCGCATCGAGTCCCGACAGCAAGTCGTTCGCTTTTGGCGACGAACTTGGATACGCCTACAGAATTACATTCGCAATCGACAAGCTTATATGTGAAGCCGTTGATACTCACGACGGTCAGATAAACGACATTCAAGTTTCGGCAAACAGCAGCGTGGCTGTTACCGCAGGAAGCGACAACTCGGCAGCAGTGGTTGACTTCGAGAACAAGAAAGTTCTGCAGAAATTCAAGGCTCAGAGCAGTTCGGGAAAGGTAAAGCAAGTGTTCGACATCAAGGCTATACAGGAACAGGCAATGAAGGGCAACGACATGAAGGACAATATGTACGACGAAAACGTATATTCAGTAGCAGTCAGCCCAGATGGAAAATATATTATGTATTCCGCTGGAAAATGGGGACTTGCCGACCCTGTTCTGAAATATGCCAACATCTCGTCGCTCAACATTCTTGGAGCAAAGAACGAGCGTGTTGCAAAAAAAGGAATTGCATCAGGAATGGCATTGCCTAACAACATCCACATCTACAGGCAGATGTGTTTCGACACTACCGACAACCTCTATGGTATCGAAGCCGACAGAAAAATATACAGACATAAGCCTGCCGCACTCACTGGATTCGGTGCTGGAATAGAATGCGAAATGAACGCAATGACCGAAGCGTCAAATGCAGAAAACGTGCTGATTCTCCGTCAGAAAGACGAACCGTCAATGGAAAACTACTATATGCTGAAGATTGACCCGTCAAACGGTGATGTTTACAAATGCAAGGGCTACGAAATCGAACGTCTCGGCAAGGACGGCAAGAACGTAACCTATAAGGGACAGTACGGATATATCAGCGACTTTATAGTAATGAAAGGTCAGCAGTTCCTCATCGCAGCCGCAAAGGATGCTTCTCTCAACATATACGACATTCAGTCGGGCAAGAAACTCCTCAGCATCTATGTTGTTGACGGCGGTAAACTTATCTACGTTACTCCCGAACACTACTATATGGCTACCGGCGACGCAATCACAGGTCTCGGCTACTACCACGAAGGAAGAATCTACCCTGCAGAGCAGTTCGATATTAAGTTCAACCGCCCCGACTTGGTTCTGAAGTCACTCGACGTATTCGACAACGAAATCATTGAAGTTTACAAGTCGGCATACAAGAAACGTATCCAGAGACTTGGCTTTACCGAAAGTATGCTCAACGGCGAGATGGAACTTCCCGAAATAAAGATTACGAATATGGACGAGATAAAACTCACCACTTCAAAATCTACAATCGACACCAAACTTTCAATGAAAGACAACAACTATAACCTCAACCGTCTGAACGTTTACGTCAACGATGTGCCTCTCTACGGTACAAACGGAATGGATTTGAGCGACAGGTATTCGAGGGAGACGATGGCGAACATCGAAATTCCTCTGTCAAACGGACGTAACACTATTCAGTTCTCGTGCGTAAACGAAAAAGGTATGGAATCGCTCAAGGAAGAAATCGAAGTCTTCTACGAGCCACAAGGCAAGAAGCAGAAGCCTACCCTATACCTTATATCATTGGCAGTCGCCGAATACTCTCAGTCTGAATACAACTTGAGATACACAATCAACGATGGTCGCGGATTCGTAAAACTGTTCAGCGAACATGCCGACAACTTCGACCATGTTGTTGTCGATTCGCTATACAATGCAAACTGCACAAAGCAGAACTTCCTTGCTCTGAAGGAAAAACTGATGAAATCGAATGTTGATGACTATGTATATGTACATATCGCAGGTCACGGTCTGCTCGACGACGATTTGAACTGGTATTTCGCAACCCAGAACATCGACTTCTTCGACCCGTCGGTAAACGGTTTGAAGTACGAAGACATTGAAGGTCTGCTCGATGGTATTCCAGCTCGTAACAAGATGCTCCTGATGGATGCCTGCCACTCTGGTGAAGTTGACAAGCAGGACGGCGTTGACATTGCCGAAAAAGCCGACGGCGACGACACCCGTGGTGCAGTAACAGTAAGCAAACGTAAGAAAACTAAGAACAGCCTCGGCAACTCGTTCGAACTTATGCGTCTGCTCTTCAGCGACCTGAAGAAAGGTACGGGAACAGTTGTTATCTCGGCAGCATCTGGCGGCGGTTACGCTTTGGAAAACGAATCCATCGAAAACGGTATCTTCACCTACTGCCTGATGGACGCCTTCAAGAAGAACAAGGCCGACAAGAACAAGGACAAGTCCATTTCGGTATCGGAACTGCGAAATTTCATCTTCGATGGCGTAAATAAGATGAGTGAAGGAAAGCAGCAACCGACCTCGCGCCGCGAAAACCTGCAGAACGATTTCAATGTTAAATAATCATAAAGGGGCTGCAAAAGCAGCCCTTTATTTTATACCCCACATTGCAATATGAGAAAAATATCTTTAATTATCACCATCCTGCTATCATTTGCCTGTACAACTTTTGCGCAAAAAAACGCAAACGCCATCTTGCAGAAGGCTGATACGGCAAACCTTTACGGCAACTATTACTTTGCAGAAGGAAATTATGAAGACGCATTAACATATTTCATAAATGCAGCCGAACTGGCTCTAAAGGTTGATGATGGCGTAAACCTGCAATATGCAAATGCCGTAAATGGCTTTTCTTGCATATTCCTTTTGGCAAACGACCATAAGAACGCATTGAAATACGGCGAACAAGCACTGTTAATCAGGCGGGAACTACTGGGAGAAAGCCATCCTGATTACGCGACATCCCTTTATAACCTCGGAGTTATTTACTACGAGATGGAAGACTACAAGAATGCCATGGAGAATTCACTTGAGGCTCTGAGCGTCAGGAAAAAATTTATGAAAGAAGATAATCCTGATTATTTGCTGACGATGGGATACGTTGCCGCTTCATATTATGCCATGAGCGACTACCAAAATGCAGTAAAATATTATCTTCAGATGTTGGAAATAAAGAAGAAGGTGTCTGGAGAAAACAATGCTGATTATGCAACATATTTAAACAATATCGGCATTACATACTCTGAAATGGGAGACCACCAGAACGCATTGAAATATTTCCTCCCTGCTCTTGAAATTCAACAGAAAACCATAGGCAAAACTCATCCCAACTATTTGTCAACATTGGAACAAACGGCAAATTCATATTATAGAATGGAAGACTATCCCAATGCGTACAAATATTATCTTCAGGCTATCGAAATAGAATTAAAGACACAAGGAGAGTCTCATCCTGATTATATATCATCTACAATGTATACAGGACTTGCTTCCTATAAAAGGGGCGACTACAAAAATGCCTTGAAGTATTCTCTTATGAATTTGGATGCCAGAAAAAAAGCTTATGGAGAAAACAATCAAGAGTATTTATTATCACTGGAAAATATCGCCAATGTTTATTATAACATGAATGACTACCAAAACGCATTGAAATACCTATTGCTAGAAAAGCAAAACGCACTAAAAATATATGGCGAAGACAATGAGGACTACATCAATATGCTTTCAAGCCTAGGTACTGTATATATAGATTTGGGCGACTACAAGAATGCAATGAAATACATCACTATGGCAATGGAAAAAAGGAAAAGGATATATGGAGAAAATCACTATCACTATGCGAACTCACTAAGCAATCTAAGTTCATTGTACTATAAGATGGGCGACTACAATAATGCATTCAAATATATAACTCAAGCCACAGAAATTCGTCTTGCCACATTGAAAGAAAACGACCCTGAATATGCATTGTCGCTCAGCAACCTAGGTTCTGTATGCCAAGACTTGGGATATTATAACGATGCAATGGAATTCCATCAGCGGGCATTGGAAATCAAAAAGAAATATTGGGGCGAAAATGCCAATTATGCAATCTCACTGAACAATATAGCAGAATTGAGTTCGGCTATGGGTGACCATGAAAAAGCGCAGAAATATTATAAGGAATCGCTGGAAATAACAGGCAAAACCATTGGTTCAGAAACACCCGGTTACGCGCTGAGATTAAACAACTTAGGCGTTGAGACTTCCAAATTGGGCGACAACCAGAAAGCAATGGAATACATCACACAGGCTGCGAAAATATACAAAAAGACTCTTGGCGAAAACAATCCAAGCTATGCAAGCAGTCTGAACGACATCAGCTACTTATACGCCGAAATGGGAGACTATGACAATGCCATAAAAACTAAGAAACAAGTAATCGACATAAATAAAGACAATCTTATCCGGAACTTTTCGTTTATGACATCCGAGGAACGCGAAATATATTGGAAAGCCAACAACAATTGCTATTCCCAATGCATTTCCAACTCCTTCCACAGTCCATCCGATGCACTTGGAGCAAAGATTTCGTACGATGCGGAACTCACAACCAAAGGTCTTTTGCTCGCCTCGGAAATAAGTATGACCAACATCATAATGGAAAGCGGCGACAAGAACCTTATTGCCGACTATGAGAATATGAAATCCCTGCACCAGCAAATGAACAAGGAACTTGAAAAGCCGATTTCCGAACGAATGTACAACTGCGACTCTCTGGACAACGAAATCAAGAAAATCGAAAGGCGTGTCCTGGAAAGAAGCACGGACTTCGGCGATGTAACCCATTTCATAAAAATCGACTGGAAAGAAGTACAGAAATCATTGAAACCTAACGATGTGGCAATAGAGTTTACAAATGTTACCGAATCTGGCACAACAAAGTACGCTGCTATTGTCCTTACAAAGAACATGGAAGCACCAGCATTTGTACCGTTGTTCGAAAAAGAGGAAATGAACAAACTGCTCCGTGGTGTTGCACCTACTAAAACACAGGCTCCCAGCGACGACAACGACCGTGGTGCTACATCGCTTTCTGCAAAAAAACTTGGAATCTACGAATCTATTGGACTTTACAATATGCTTTGGAAGCCATTGGAGAAATATTTCCCAGCAAATCCGCGCATCTACTTTGCCCCGTCGGGAATGTTGCACCAGATTGCCGTTGAATATGCGCCAATCAGCCAGGAGCAGATTATTTCGGACAAATACGAAATGTACCGCGTATCCTCTACCCGATTCCTCGCAATGGACTATATGCCTAAGCCTGTCAAAAACTCCGTATTCTACGGCGGCATATTCTACGACAGCGACACAACAACAATGAAGCAGGAAAGCAACAGGTACGCCACACGAAGCGCATCGTACAATTTGTTTGCCGAGCTCAACAAGGACCAAGACCACAACGGACTCAACTATCTGCCAGGTACTAAGACCGAAGTCGAAAACATTGTCGGCACGCTGAAGAAAAACAAGAAGGTAAAAACCACACTTTACGAAGGTTCGCAGGCAAACGAGGAATCGTTCAAGGCATTGTCGGGCGAAAATATTTCGGTCTTGCACATTGCAACCCACGGATTCTTCCTGCCCACCAACAAAAAGTTGTCGGGCGACCAGTCGCTCTTGCAATCGGGACTTTTACTTTCGGGAGCCAACTACGCCTGGCAGAACCTTCCACTCCCAGATGGTGTTGAGGATGGTGTTCTTACCGCCAAAGAAATCAGTTTCATGGACTTGCGCAAGACCGATTTGGTTGTACTTTCTGCCTGCCAGACGGCTTTGGGTGAAATTACCGACGAAGGCGTTTTCGGCTTGCAGCGCGGCTTCAAGAAGGCAGGTGCGCGTACCATCATCATGAGCCTCTGGCCAGTTGACGACAACGCTACCCTGCTGATGATGACGGAGTTCTACAACAACCTAACCAATGGAATGTCGAAACGTGAAGCCTTCCTTGCAGCACAAAACACAGTTAAGACGACTAAAGGATTCGGAAATTCAAGATATTGGGCTGCGTTCATTATGCTAGATGGAAACGAAAAATGATTTACGATTTACGAAGTACGATTTTAGATTGAACGACAAGATGCAAAGGGATTTAGGTTATTGAACCAAAAGGCTAATATTCCCCCCATTGCGTTAAGGACTTTAAAGTTGTTAACGGTCTTAACGTTGGGGGGAGACAAGCCTTTGAGCCTTCAACCATTTTGCCCTCCAAACAATTTCAAACAACCATAAACAATATCAAACTTATAAACAATTAGAAACAAAGAAACGCCGCAGGCATAAAAACTTAGAAACGCCGTAACCACAGAAACCTAGAAACTTATATACTATGAAGAAAATACTATCAATATTTTTCCTCGCACTCCTGTGCAATGTCGCTTTCTCCCAAGCCGACACAACCGCTATATTCCAAAAGGCAGATTCATTAATTACCATTGGCGACACCTTTTATGACGCAAAAAAATATAACGAAGCATTTGAACTTTACAGCCAAGCCTCAGAAATAGCAAAAGTTGTTAACGAAGGCGACAATGCCCGTTATGTAACATCTCTAAACAAAATAGGTGTCGTATATCTTGAAAAAGGAAACTATCAGGATGCTATGGAATATTTCATACATTCATTAAAATTAGTTAAAAAGATTTTTGGCGAAGAACACATTAAATATGCTTCATTGTTAAATAATATCGGAATTGCATATTACTATATGGGAAACTACCAAATGGCATCGGAATATTATTTACAAGCAATAGAAATATTTAAAAAGGTTCTAGATGAAGGACATCCAGACTATGCAACTTCCATTAACAATATCGGTTCAATGTATTCCGCCATTGGTGATTATACTAATGCTATGAAATATAAGACACAAGCACTAGAAATCAGAGAACGTACAGTAGGCAAAGAGCATCCATTTTATGCAGAAACACTGAATGATATTGGAAATATATATTTAAATATGGGCGACTATCAAAACGCTATCAAGTATCATACACAAGGACTAGAAGTGTTAAAAAATACAATAGGTGACAAACATCCAACCTATGCGAATTCAATGGATAATATCGGCAATGTATATTACGATATGGGTGATTATCAAAATGCTTTGAAATATTACTCACAAGCAATGGAAATAAGGAAAAACACTTTTGGCGAAAATAGTCTTGAATATGCAAATTCGCTTAATAATACCGGTAATACTTATCTATATACGGAAGAATACCAGATTGCTTTGGAATATAACATACAAGCAATGGAGATATATAAAAAAAATCTGGGCGATGAACATATTGAATATGCAAAGTCACTAAATAATATTGGCGTCATATATAATGATTTGGGAGATTTTGAAAATGCCTTGAAATATCATTTGCAAGCATTGGAAATACTAAAAAAAGTTCTAGGCGAAGAGCACATTGAATATGCAAATTCGCTAAATAATATTGGTACTGTATATTTTTATATTGGAGACAATCAAAAAGCTCTGGAATATATAAAGCAATCTATTGAAGTCAAAAAGAAAGTTCTCGGCAAGGAACATCCGAACTATGCAAATTCGCTATATAATACTGGTGTCATATATTACTTTATGGGAGACTTCCAGAATGGCATAAAGGCCAATAAGGCAGCAACCGATATCTATAAAAACGACCTTATCAGAAATTTCTCATTTTTGACGACAAACGAACGCGAAGCATATTGGAACACAAAAAGCATTTTGTTTTCAAGCATCTTTGATTATTTGTTTTATGCCCCAAACGATACACTCGCCACAAAAACATCGTACAATACCGAACTTATTACAAAAGGATTGTTATTGGCTTCGGAAATAAGTATCGCAAACATAATTATGGAAAGTGGCAACAGCACATTAATTTCCGAATACGAAACAATGAAATCAATGCTTTTGAAACTTAATAAAGAACTAGAAACTCCTATTGCAGAACGCATATACAACTGTGATTCATTAGAAAATGAGATTCAGAAGAAGGAACGGTACGTAATGGAAAACTGCAAGGAGTTTGGCGATGTCACACACTTCATAAAAATCGACTGGAAAGATGTGCAGAAATCACTAAAGTCCAACGATGTAGCAATAGAATTCTCAAATTTTACCGATAATGACGACACCACAAGATATGTTGCACTTGTGCTTACAAAAAATATGGAAGCACCTGTTTGCGTACAGCTTTTCACTAAAAACGACATAGGAAAAATGCTCCGTGGTATAGCACCTGCAAAGCTGGAATCTCCAACAGACGATGAAAATCGCGGAGCAACTACTGTTGCCGCCAAAAAACTTGGAATCTACGAATCTGTAAACCTGTACAATGCCCTTTGGAAACCATTGGAGAAATATTTTCCAGAAAATCCGCGCATTTTCTTTGCACCATCTGGCGATTTGCACCAAATTGCAGTGGAATACGCACCAACCGGCAACGGCAAGACCATTTCGGACAAGTATGAAATTTACCGCGTCTCCTCTACCCGATTCCTTGCAATGGACTATATGCCAAAGCCACTCAAAAATTCAGTCCTTTATGGTGGCATATACTACGACAGCGACACGACAACTATGAAACAGGAAAGCGACAGATATTCAACGCGCAGTGCTACATCATACACGTCGTTTGCCGACTTCAACCGCAACGAAGACAGAGGCAGTCTAAACTATCTGCCTGGCACAAAGACCGAAGTGGAAGATATTGTCGGCAAACTGAAGAAAAAGCGCATAAAATCGCAACTTTACGAAGGTTCGCAGGCAAACGAGGAGTCGTTCAAGGCATTGTCGGGCAGCGACATTTCAGTATTGCACATCGCAACGCACGGTTTCTTCCTCCCTACCGATGAAAAAATGTCGGGGGACCAGTCACTTGTACAGTCGGGTCTTCTACTTTCGGGAGCAAACTATGCATGGCAGAACAAACCTTTGCCCGATGGCATAGAGGACGGAATCCTCACTGCCAAAGAAATCAGTTTTATGGACTTGCGTAAGACCGACTTAGTTGTGCTTTCGGCCTGCCAGACTGCACTAGGTGAAATTACTGGCGAAGGCGTATTTGGTCTGCAACGTGGTTTCAAGAAGGCAGGTGCGCGTACCATCATAATGAGCCTCTGGCCTGTCGATGACAACGCCACCTTGCTAATGATGACCGAATTTTACAACAACCTGACCAAAGGTATGACCAAGCGAGAAGCCTTCCTTGCAGCACAAAACAAAGTAAAGACAACCGCAGGCTTTGAAAACCCAAGGTATTGGGCAGCGTTTATTATGTTAGACGGAAACGAGAAGTAAGTTAAATGGTTTATAAAGTTTATGGTTGTTTATAAGTTAATGATGGTTTGAAAGTTGAAACTAAAAAAAAGAAATATGTCTTCGGGAGATTCCGTTTTCTCGCAATACAAAAACATTGCAGTTTTGCAATAGTTTCTCTAATCACAACATATTTTTATTGTCCATAGACAACAAAAATCAGAATTCATCGAATTTTATTGTTTATAGACAACAAAATTCACAAATCCTTTTTGTCGAACCAATACCCTATTTTACCTTCCATCGTTTTATAACTTTCCCTTTTTGTTGATAACCTATCTCAAAAAACTCCGCTTTTTTTCAGTAGTTTTGCAACCTAAATATTTGTAGTATGGCGAAGAATGCAACCGAAACACCTTTGATGAAACAATACTACGAGGTCAAGCACAAGCACCCCGATGCAATTCTGCTTTTCCGCGTGGGCGACTTCTACGAAACCTTTGGAGATGACGCTGTTGTTGCAAGCAAGATTCTTGGTATCACGCTTACGCAACGCGCAGGCTCACCATTGGCAGGTGTCCCCTACCACGCCATCGACACCTATCTGCCACGACTTGTCCGCGCCGGTCAACGTGTTGCTATCTGCGAACAGCTCGAAGACCCCAAAACGACAAAAACTATTGTAAAACGTGGCATAACCGAACTTGTCACTCCTGGCATAACAATGGACGACAATGTTCTGGAACAGAAAGAAAATAATTTCTTAGCAAGCATCTACAGTCAAAACAAACTATACGGAATTTCTTTCCTTGACATTTCTACAGGCGAATTTCTCGTCTCCCAAGGCAATAAGGAATATATTGAAAAACTTTTACAGAATTTCAGACCAAAGGAAGTCATCTTTGAAAAGGAACAGAAACAGGTAATTACAGATACATTCCGCGAACTTCCTGCCACCTACGACCTTCCCGATTGGATGTTTACCGAGGAAAATGCCTTCGAGAAACTTACGCGGCAATTCGGCTCCAATTCCCTGAAAGGTTTTGGCGTAGAACATCTGAAGACTGGCGTAATCGCTGCAGGAGCAATAATCGACTACCTGGACTACACCAAGCACGACTGCTGTGAACACATCAAGAACCTAGCCCGCATCGACGAGGACAAGTACGTCTGGCTCGACAAGTTTACAATCCGAAACCTTGAACTTTTTGATTCGGGCTACGAAAACGGCAAAAGCCTGATAACCGTCATCGACAGCACACAGACTGGAATGGGCGGACGATTACTAAAACGTTGGTTGTCACTACCATTGAAAAGCGTTGATGCAATAAACGAAAGGCTAAACGTGGTTGAGTTCCTGATAAAGCACAAGACGATAAGCGAAAAGATTTCATCGCAACTGGCAATGGTAGGCGACATTGAACGACTGTCGTCAAAAGTGGCAGTACTGCGCGTAAATCCGCGTGAAATGCTGCAACTGAAATATTCGCTCGATGCAATAGAACCGATAATAAATGCTTGCCGTGATGCAAAATGTCCAGAACTTCAAGTTGTTGGCGAGAAAATGGACTTTTGCCAGGACCTTCGAGAGAAAATCGGCAAATACTTGAATCCCGAATGTCCCAACTTGATAGCAAAGGGCAACGTTATAAAGAATGGCGTTAATGCCGAACTTGACGAACTGCGCAACATTTCAACTGGCGGCAGAACCTACCTAAACGACCTTGAACGCCGTGAAAGCCAAAGGACTGGCATTCCATCGCTGAAAGTCAGCTACAACAACGTGTTCGGCTACTATTTCGAAGTTCGCAACGCACATAAGGACAAAGTTCCGCCCGAATGGACACGCAAGCAGACGCTTGTCAACGCAGAACGCTACATCAACGAGGAACTTAAGGAGTACGAAGAGAAAATCCTTGGTGCAGAAGAACGCATTTCTGTAATAGAGACACAACTTTTCAACGAACTTATAAGTTTTGCAACGTCACAAATCGGTAAAGTGCAGATAAATGCAAGCCTTGTCGCACGAATCGACTGCCTTATGGCATTTGCCAAGGATGCTCAACTCAACAACTACTGCCGTCCCGAAATCAACGACGGAAATGTGCTTGACATCAAGGAAGGCCGTCACCCGGTTATTGAGAAACAACTAAAATTCGGAGAATCATACATCTCGAACAACGTTTTTCTCGACGACAAGACTCAGCAGATAATGATGATTACCGGACCGAATATGTCAGGTAAGTCTGCCCTGCTCCGTCAGACGGCACTTATCTGCATTATGGCACAAATCGGTTGCTACGTACCTGCAGAAAAGGCAAAACTCGGAATCGTCGATAAGATTTTCACACGCGTTGGAGCCTCCGACAACATTTCGATGGGCGAATCAACCTTTATGGTCGAGATGACCGAAGCCGCCAGCATAATGAACAACCTTTCGGACAAAAGCCTTATCCTGCTCGACGAACTTGGTCGTGGCACTAGCACCTACGACGGTATTTCAATTGCTTGGGCTATAGCCGAATACATACACGAACACTCAAAAGCAAAAACATTGTTCGCAACTCATTACCACGAACTTAACGAGATGGAAAAGGATTTCAAGCGAATCCGCAACTACAACGTTTCGGTGCAGGAATCTGGCAACAAGGTGATTTTCCTGCGCAAACTTCAGCCCGGTGGAAGCGAACACAGCTTCGGAATCCACGTCGCAAAGATGGCGGGAATGCCCAAGTCAATCGTCTATCGCGCAAACAAGATTCTGGAACAACTCGAAGCCGCAGGCAGCGATGTGAACGGAAACGTAAATGTCGGCAAACCAGTGGATACAATAGCACAGAACCGCGACGGCTACCAACTTAGTTTCTTCCAGTTGGACGACCCAGTGCTTTCGCAAATCAAGAAGGAACTTATGAACCTCGACATCGACAGACTAAGTCCGCTCGAAGCACTCAACAAACTTAACGACATAAAGAAACTGGCTGGAGCAAAGTAAGTCATTATGCTTTTCAACTCTTTCGAATTCGCCATTTTCCTGCCAATAACATTCATTCTCTATTGGTTATTCAACAGGAATCTGAAGTTGCAAAACGCATTCATCGTTGCAGTCTCGTACCTGTTCTACGGCTGGTGGGACTGGCGTTTTCTGATACTAATCGCATTTACAACATTTTGCAGTTACACAAGCGGACTCCTCATCGACAAGGCAAACCAAAAATCCCAAAACAATAAGGCAAAAATCATATCAGCCGCCAATATAACGATTAACCTGCTGATATTAGGCGTATTCAAGTATTACAACTTTTTCGTCACAAGCCTCGCTGGTGCCTTTTCTGCATTTGGGACAACCTTGGAAACCACCACGTTAAACATCATTTTGCCAGTCGGAATAAGTTTCTACACATTTCAGGCTTTAAGCTATTCCATTGATGTTTACCGCCGTAAGATAGAAGCCTCGCACGACATAATTGCATTTTTTGCCTTCGTAAGTTTCTTCCCGCAACTCGTTGCAGGTCCTATCGAACGAGCCACTAACCTTCTGCCACAATTTACACAGAAACGCAGTTTCGACTATGGCACCGCCGTTGACGGATGCCGACAGATTCTTTGGGGTCTTTTCAAGAAAATAGTCGTAGCAGACAACTGCGCAACAACCTGCAACCAGATTTTCGCCACCTACGCCGACCAGCCTGCAAGCATGCTAATGGTCGGTGCTTTGCTTTTTACATTCCAGATATACGGTGACTTCTCGGGCTATTCCGACATCGCCATCGGTACAGCCAAATTGTTCGGTATAAAGTTGATGCGCAACTTCAACATTCCGTATTTCAGTCGCGACATAGCCGAATTCTGGCGCAGATGGCATATCTCACTAACAACTTGGTTTCGCGATTACATCTACATTCCCCTTGGCGGGAGCCGAGTCTCAAAGGCAAAGGTTGTGCGCAACACCTTGATAATTTTCCTGTTAAGCGGACTTTGGCACGGTGCGAACTGGACTTTTGTCGTTTGGGGCGCATACCACGCACTGCTATTCCTACCGCTTATATTGTTGGGAAAAAATCGGAAATACACAAGCACCATAGCCGAAGGAAAGCATTTTCCTAGCATAAAGGAATTTGCAATGATGCTGATAACATTTCTGCTTGTAGTTGTCGGATGGATTTTCTTCAGGGCGGAAACCATTGGCGATGCGTGGCATTATATCTGCGGTCTTTGCAGTTTGAACATCTTCAAGGCTTCTTACCTATTCTTTACTTATACAAAGAATTTTGCAGGAATTTTCGTCATCGTAATGCTTGCAATAGAATGGTGGCAACGTAGCAAGGAACACGGACTTGGCGAATTGCAGACATCGCTTAAAAGACCTATTTTCAGATACCTATTGTATTTCTTCCTATTCTTCTCAATCCTTGCATTCCAGCCAATAGACACAACCCAATTCCTGTACTTCCAATTCTAGATATGAGAAAGTTCCTGACAAAGACGATATTAACATTAGTACTTCTAACAATATTGTACATTCCTACATATTGCGTTATGTTTATGCTAATGGATGCGACAAAGGAACCTCCACCAGAGACCCTCAGAACGACAGAAATAAAATTCAACGAGATTGACGAATACAAGGACATTGACATTCTGTTTGTTGGCAGCAGCCATTCGTCCAGATCATTCGACCCAAGAATATTTTCACAGCACAACCTAAAGACTTTCAATATCGGAACAAGCTCGCAAACCTGTATGCAGTCGTGGTTTATAATTGATAGGTACATCAACTCTCTTAATCCCAAATGCGTCATCATCGACTTGTATCCAGACCTTATGAATACATACGGGGAAGAATCGGCAATCGACTTTATAACCTCCGACTTCGACCACGACCTCGCAACATGGGAATGGACAAAACTGAAGATGGCAATGTGTACGAAAAACACGAACGTAATTAACAAATGGATATACAGGGCTTTCAGACGACACATACTTCGCCACAAAAACCAAAGACAAACTTTTACAGGAAACGAAATTCATATCTGCCACGACAAATACATAAGGAGCGGATTTGTGGAAAAAGATATGGAATATTACGATTTGAAACCTGACTATAGGATAGATACCACATGCAGATGCAACGCAATGCAAATGATGTTTCTAGACAAAACCATTGAACTTCTGAAAAAACGTGGCATAAATTATCTACTTGTTGAAGCTCCTGTACCATCTGTGCTATACAAGTCATACGACAATCACGACCAATACTCCGCAAAAATTTCAGAATACGGCACTTTCATAGATTACAACACTCGGTTAACGCTTAACGATTCGCTGGACTTCTACGACTCGCACCACATGAACCAAAATGGAGTTGTAAAATATGACTCCTTGCTAATAAGGGACTTGTACGAATTGAAGTATATTAGTAGTGTTAAGTAGAAATGAATAGTTCTGTTGAACAACTTCCTGCCCCTTCGACTCCGCTCAGGGAGCGAAAGCATCTGCTACCATTTTTTATGGCCTCAGTTTCAACCGCTTGCCGACACTCAATATTGAACTTTCCTTTATTGCGTTAAGGTCGCAAATCTGCCTTACAGAAACGTGGTATTTACGGGCAATGGCAGAGAGTGTATCACCCGACTTAACAACGTGATACTGTGAATTATCCACAAACTTCATATAGTCGAAATTGCTTGCATAAATCGGTATTCTGTCGGCTACCAAGACACCAGTTTGCACATTAAAAACAAGTTCCGGGTCGAAGGCATTGTCCTTCAGGCGAGTCTCGAAATGCAGATGGTTCGATGTCTTTCCGCAAACACCGATAGTTTCGCCAGCATTGATTTTATCATTAACCTTGCATTTGACATCATCGAGGTGAGCATATACGGTTTCAAGTCCGTTGTAATGCCTGACAACCACAGCGTTGCCATATTTTGAACCGCTCCATCCTGCGAAACGTACTATTCCATCAAAGGCTGCGACAACGGAATCACCATAATTAAGAACAATGTCAATTCCCGTATGCATCTTTCCACTACGCATTCCGAAACTAGAAACGACTTTACCTTTTGCAGGAAAACTGTAGGCAGCATCTCCAAAAGTAATGACACTAGCATCTTTGGTTCGTGCGTAGTCGGGATTCTGCGCATATACCGAAGTTGTAACCCAGTTTTCCGACTTAATGTCTGCTGTATCGATTGTTGCAGATTTTACATCAGGTTTTATTTCAATGTATTGCCAAGTCTTGTCATCGAATATTACTACCGACAGGTTGCCACGCGATATGGTATCGACGGCTATTTTTACCTGCGAAAACGACAAGGTGCAGACAGTGCATAGTGCAATTGCAAGCGATATTCTTTTCATATTGCAAAAGTAGGGAATTCTAACAAGAGGGAAAGTTTTTTTGAAAAAAGTCATTCCGCAAGTCAGAACAAACACGCGATACGGAACGTGGAGCGTTGTTTTGTTCGACTGTGCGGAATCTCCCTCAAAGAACCAAAATAAGTAATCTCCATTGTGGACACATTTGTTTTTATTATTTTTGTCACATCAACATTTTATGGAGAAAAACGCTTTCATATACTTTATGACAACCTCCCACAATACAACATTATATGTAGGAGTAACAAACGATTTGATTCGCAGGGTTGCAGAACATAAAGCTCATATCAACAAAGGATTTACAGACAAATACAACTGTGACAAACTAGTTTATTATGAGAACTTGCAATCAATTGTTTTTGCAATAGAAAGAGAAAAAAAGCTAAAGAAATGGAAACGAGAATGGAAAAACAACTTGATATGTTCCATAAATCCCGATTGGAAAGACTTGAGCGAAAGTATTGGTCTAACGAAAGAAATAATCGATGGTGTAAAAGAACATTATAGATTAGAAAGGGATGAATAAAAATTGGGATTATTTGCACAATCTAAAGATTCCGCACAAGCGAACTCACACAACACGTTCCTTAGTTGGTTCGTTCAGCTTTGCGGAATGACGTAAAGAGAGCCACCCTATTCCACTACAAACTTATATCCTACCCCATTGATTCTCAAGAGATACATTCCCTGCTTCAACAGTGACACATCAATCTCGCAGCCAGAAACAAAACCACTGGCAATCAAACGACCATCAATGGAATAGATTTCATAGTTGCCAACCAAATCCGAATCAAATTGAAGTTTTCCATTGGTAACAGGATTTGTGAAAGAGAAATTTTCTGATTGAACATTATTAATTCCGCCTAAGACGCAATAATAAAAATCTTCACATCTAGAGAAACTACAATTGTTGCGATAAATAGTCACACAAATATTAGCCGTATCATTGGAATACTCAAGGAAATCTCTAACACTAATTGTCAAATGCGCATACCCCATCCAAGTATCTAAATCATTTGGTAAAAATGTATATGAAATTCCATTACTAGAAGTCAATACACAAGAATCAATATTTGCAGGTGTATATACTTGCACATAATCCGCCCCTATGGTTTTTGTTGGTATCCATACATCAAAATAAACATACAATGATTCGTCCATATTACATTCAGACCAATTACTATACACCGCATTTTGAACCGCATAATGTAAAAGATTTGCAACATTCCAGTCAATATTTTCTGGACGACAATCCAAATTCAAATTGTCATACCAAGCCTTACCCTGAAATAGTATGCTTCTAAAAGTCAAAGCCGCCAAATAAGTTCCCTCTACCGACGGATGGCTTTCGTCTGATTGATAAAGGTTAATTTCGGGATAGTTATCGCGGACATACTTCCACGCCAAGCCTACCGGCACAACAATGGCATTGTTGTCATCAGCCATCTGCACATAACTTTCGCGAAGACGCTGCTGCATACCGTCGTAGGTACATAATGGCGGATATGCGTTACAGTTGCTCTGGTCTCCGTTTTCGCGTCCCCAAGTCATAAAGAACAGAATCTGCGTACAAGAATCGTTGGCTCGTATCGAGTCGCACAACCGCTTTGCATACGGATAGCACTCCGCCTCAACCTGCGACGGTGGAAACGACGGCAATTGACTCTGCTCCTGCAACACAACATAGTCCCACGCCCGCGACCTAATACGACTGAATGTCTCGGAATTGTTGCAAAAACTGCTGAATGTTGCACCACCCACAGTAAGCGATTCGGTATATAAGGTGTCGCCTTCCGCCAAGGCAATATTCTTGAGCATTACATCAACGCCACCATTATAATATGTATAACTATTGCCGATGAAAAGTATCGATTTCGTCTGCGCAAAGCAGATGGATGAAAGAGCAATAAATGCTATGAGTATAAGTCTTTTCATAATTACTATCATTTGAAATTATAGCATGATACAAAGCAAAGATTTTTGTTGTACGTAGAAGCTGTACTTCAACTACAGCACAACACGTCGCCTACAGTATAAGAACAAGGACAAAGCTAATACTTAATTATCCTTTATGCAACGCACACTGAAGCCCCAATTCTTGGCCTTCGGTGACAAATCAACATCTGGAGATTCATTTGACAACTGAACTCTATGTCTTGTTGATGATGATGTCCACCAGCCACCCACGTGTGAAATTTCTGAAAAACTAGAACTATGAGAAATCCCCGCATTATAGTATCCTCCTGGCATAGCATTAAATTTTGAAGCATTATTCTGCGTTATGTCATTTCCTACAGCACAAGTTGCTGTTGAAGATGTCCAATATTCTGTAGAAGCTAATGCCTTAGCAACATTTAGGGAATTGCCGTTGCAGGTATAATTGCTATTTTGTCCTAAATAATCACGTAATTGCTGCCATTCTTCTTTTGTCGGCAGACGCCAACCTTCTGGACAAGCCGTCTGTGCAGAAACATAATTATATAGCGTTCCATATCTATTATAGTTAACCTGATTACGGGCTTGTGTCAAATTTGTGCCTGAGTAAGCATAAACATAATATTTCGGATCGGTTGAACTCTTTGAATCATCAACCTGTGGCAAATATTTCATATTTGATGTCATCCATATTTGGTCTCCATATTTCATTGTACAATATGTGTTTCCGTCACGAGGATCAGTAACAAACTCGTTGTACAAAAGATGCAATGTCACTATACTATCACAACCATTTGCAGCAGGATATGTCCACGGATGATCTCCTGATTCAGTATATGTTCTGCCGTCCCACTCGTAAGAGCCGCACGAAGTATCCCAGAGCTCGTGTTCAGGACTATTCTTTATTGTCAAGTTTAATGTCACCACACTGTCGCAGCCTTCTACAGAATGCAACGTCTTGGGATATGTTCCTGTAGCAGTATAAGTTGTACCCTCCCACTCGTATGAATCGCATTCCGTATGCGAAAATGACACATTGTAAGTCGGGTTTATAGTAAGGCTCAATGTCACAACGCTGTCGCAACCATATATGTTACTCAATGTCTTTGTGTAATTTCCACTTGCATTATAAGTAGTACCTTCCCACTCGTATGAATCGCAAGCCGTCTGTTCATCTATTATTCCTGTGTTAGGTTCGCCTAAGAAAAGATGCAAGGTAACAATACTATCGCAATGTACAGCCGATTCGAAATGCTGTATGTAATTGCCAGAATGCGTATATGTTTCGTCATTCCATGTAAACGAGCCGCAAGCGTACTCGCTAAATTCATTATAAACATCGTCATATATATTTATATGGTATATTACGATGCTGTCACATCCATTTGTGGCCCTATATGTACGTCTGTAGTCACCAGTTTCAATAATCCTTTCTCCATCAAGGTCGTACTGATGGCATGCGTCTATGTTCTTTTCACTAGTTTTTGTTTCGTTTATAGTAAGATGCAATGTTATCACACTGTCGCAGCCTTCACGATTTCCAAAAGGTAATGTATGCGTATAGTCTCCTGATGAAGTATATTCCTCACCGAACCACGTATATGAATCACAAGCTGTTTCATCCAAATACGAAGTACTACTATGTTTAATCGTAAGATGTACGTGCACAATGCTATCGCAACCACTTTCTGTTATGAAATGAACATCATAATCGCCAGATTCTGTATAACGACGGCCATTGTAATCGTAGAAATCACAAGAAACTGGATCAATATCATTTTCCACAAAATCCGTTATTGTAAGGTTTAAATGAACAATACTGTCGCATACCCCATTAAAATTAGGAATCCGCTGAGTGTATGTTCCGCTATTACTATATGTCACGTCATGATAAACAAATTCGCCACAATGCGTTATGTCTAGATAACTTTCACGAGTCTTGTATAATGTAAGGTATAGAATCCTGATGCTATCGCAGCCATACTGGTTAGTATATCGTGCTGTATCGTAGAAATGTACTGATGTCAAGCCGTAATTGCTACCAAACTCGTATGTTCTGTCATTCCAATCGAACCGATCACATGTAATAACCGTATCGTATATAATATCACTCATTTTGGTAAAATGGACAGTGACAATACTGTCGCATCCGTACAGAGACTGGAATGTATGTTCATAATCTCCTGTTTCGGTAAGTACTTGCAAAAAATCATCGGTTCTCCAAACATACCTCTCACAATCCTCAACATATACATCGTGCCTAATATTATCTACACGATAAAAATGTAATGTCACAACACTGTCGCAACCTCCCATCGTGTACAACGATTCGGATATATATTCTCCTGTATTATTGCAAGCAATACCATTCCATATTATTGGATGGCAGGCCAGTATTGTATCATCAACTTCTACAGGATGGTCTATTGTCACATTAAGCAGAACAATGCTGTCGCAACCGCCATCAGAAAAAAGGTGCATGTCTGCCGCATAGGAATTCGTTTCATAATATGTTTCACCATTTATCCACGTATAAGACAGACACCCATACATATAATCAGTATTTGTAGAATACTCGCAATATGGAATGTTAAAATGAAATACTATATCTTCACTTCCATTTTGTTCTTGAACTATAGAAGCATTGAAAACCACTGCATTATCATTATAGTTATTGCGGTTTGTAGTGTAAGCCAAATATTCCATTTCGTCACCAAGCGAAAATCTGTTTTCAATTTCACTCTTAGCTTTCAACTTATTGTCGATACTTGATTTCAAGGATATCTTGTCGGTTCCGCAGCTACCAATATTTGCCATCTTGACTGAATACTTGCCCGTGCTCGTCGTAGCTGTTAGCAGATAAGCTTGCGGTACAGCAAGTGTAATTTCAAACGTATGCGTTCCTACGCCCAACTTTCCATTGTATTGTGCATATTCAACGCCATTGGCACCGACTACCGACAAGGCAACTACATCGCTTTCATATAGCGTGAGATCGGCTTCGGTAAAACAGTCGAACGGATTTGGTACGTTCTGCGCAAGTCCCGACTGCCTTACATCAAGCATAGGAACCGCAAGAGGCTCCATAACAACCACGGTATCCGGATAATAAATCATCTGCTCCCACCCCCGCGTAATGTTGCGAACCTTAATGCTGTCAATCTGCTGATAGATTTCCTCTGTCACTATTCCGCCTCTGCCACGTCCAGTAAAACTAAGCGTTACTGTCTGCGAAAACATTGCCACCCCCACCAGCATACATATCGTTAAAATAAAAAATCTCTTCATACAAATTCAATTCTATTACTTGTTAATAACTCTTTCGCCCAATCCACTGACATATTCAACACGCAAAAACGTAATGTTTTATTGCCGATTGCATCTTTTCGCACAAAAATGCATTTGAATTTCAACGAATTAAACTAAAGCAATCAAATTGTAAAGATACACATTATTGCTAAAACAAACAACTCATGGCAAGTTTTTTATCAACAAGCAGAGAGGACTAAAAAAATGTCAAAAAAAAGTAACCCAAAACATTTGTGTACGTAAAAAAATCATTATCTTTGTTGACCTAAAAAATATTGTTTATCAAAAAATACACTCATAATGAACAACACTCTTAATCTTGACTACATTTTCGAAGTAAGCTGGGAAGTTTGCAACAAGGTAGGTGGAATCCACACCGTAATTTCAACAAAATCATTGGCACTGTCGGAACGCTGCGGCGACCTCATCTTCATCGGCCCCGACACATACGGAACAAACGAAAACTCCGAGTTCATCGAGGAGCCCGCTCTCTTCGCAGAATGGAAGCAGTACGCTGCATCGACTGGTTTGCGCGTACGCACAGGACGCTGGAACATCTGCGGAAGCCCAAAGGTAATACTCATCAGTTTCACCGATTTCATAAGCGAAAAGGACAAGATTTTCGCCGACTTCTGGGAAGACTACAAACTCGACTCGCTTTCTGGACAGTGGGACTACATCGAACCAGCTCTGTTCGGTTACACCGCTGGTAAGGTCATCGAAAGTTTCTGCGACTTCAACCTCTCGGCAAACGACGCAATCCTCGCTCAGTTCCACGAGTGGATGACCGGAACAGGTATCCTCTACCTTAAGAAGAACGCTCCGCACATCGCAACGGCTTTCACTACCCACGCAACAGCAATAGGCCGTTCCATTGCAGGAAACGGACTGCCTCTGTACAAGGACCTTGCAAACTACAACGGCGAGAATATGGCCCGCCAGTTCAACATAGTATCGAAGCACAGCCTTGAGAAGATAAGCGCAATCAATGCCGATGTTTTCACAACAGTTAGCGACATTACACAGTCGGAGTGCGCACAACTGCTCACCAAACCTGCCGATGTGGTAACACCAAACGGATTCGAGGACGACTTCATTCCAAAAGCAGAAGAAGCCGCCAAGATTCGCAGCAAGGCACGCCAGAAAATGATTGCTGTGGCAGAAAAACTCACTTCGTGCAAATTCAAGGAAGACCCGCTGATTATCGCAACTTCGGGACGCTACGAATACACCAACAAGGGCTACAATATCTTCGTTGATGCACTCGACAAGCTTAACCACAATGCAAATGTAAATCGTGAAATACTTGCTTACATTCTTGTTCCAGGCAACAATTACGGCCCGCAGAAGAGCCTTCTTGCTGCACTCAATGGCGAAAACGCAAACATCGAGAACAAGAACCTCACCCACGGACTTCACGATGCCGAATACGACCCGATTCTCAACCAGTTGAAGCGTCTCGGACTTACAAACCGTCCAGAAAACAAGGTTAAAGTTGTGTTCGTTCCATCATACCTCAATGGCGACGACGGCGTATTCAACATGAAATACTACGATGTTCTGCAAGGCATCGACCTGACGGCATTTGTTTCGTACTACGAGCCATGGGGCTACACTCCACTCGAAAGTATTGCATTCGGCGTACCAACAATAACTACTTCTTTGTCGGGATTCGGAATGTGGTCGAAGCAAAACATCGACAGATTCGACAACTGCGTAACCGTAATCGACCGTAACGAAGACAACAACGACGAAGTTGTAGCCAACTTGGCAGAACGCATGGCTTACTTTGCAAACCTAGATGCCGACAGCCGCAAGAAAGTTTCGGAAGCAGCAACAGCAGCATCGAAGAAGGCTCTGTGGAGGTCTTTGGTAGAAAAGTACATCGAAGCATACGCAATAGCAAAGAGCAAGATTGCCGAACGCGCCGAAGCAATAAACTACAGGATGCAGCACACCAAGATAGAGCGCACGATTATGCCGAAGGAAACTTCACCTATCTGGCGTCAGGCAGAAATAAAGTCAGACCTTCCGAAGCAATTCGAAGGACTGCAGGAAATAGCCAACAACCTTTGGTGGACATGGAACTACGAGGCATCGGCAATGTTCAAGCGCATCGATGTTGACCTATGGCGCGAAAAGAGGTACAACCCAAGAGTTTTCCTCGAGGAAATTTCCATCGACCGCATGAAGGAACTCGAGAATGACAATGAATTCTGCCAGCTCTACAACCGCGTTTACGGCAACTTCAAGAAATACATGGATGCCAGCAAGGACAAGAAGGCTCCGCAGATTGCATACTTCAGCATGGAATACGGTCTGCACGACAACCTGAAAATTTTCTCGGGTGGTCTTGGAATCCTCGCAGGCGACTACCTGAAGGAAGCCAGCGACACCAACACCAATATGATTGGTATAGGCTTATTATATAGGTATGGCTATTTCAAGCAGACAATCACCCTCGAAGGCAAACAGCAAGCCAACTATATCGCACAGGATTTCAACAAGATACCAGTTGTTCCCGAACTCGATGAAAACGGCGTACAGAAGCGCATAGTCGTAAGGTTCCCCGGACGAAATGTTCATGTAAAGATTTGGAGAGCAAATGTTGGTCGTATTCCTCTGTACTTGCTTGATACCGATGATATTGACAACCAAGACCAAGACAAGCTGATAACCTCGCGCCTGTATGGTGGCGACTGGGAATTCCGTTTCAAGCAGGAAATGATTCTCGGCATCGGCGGTACCCGCGTACTCAAGGCTCTCGGTCTGAAGCCAGACATCTATCACTGCAACGAAGGTCACGCAGCATTCATCGGTTTCGAAAGACTCAACGACCTCATTTCGCAGCGCAACCTCAAGTTCGACGAAGCACTCGAAATAGTAAGGGCATCAACCTTGTTCACAACACATACGCCAGTTCCTGCAGGACACGACGCATTCGAGGAAAATATGCTGCGTACCTACATGTCGCACTATCCAGACCGCCTCAAGATAACTTGGGACAAGATGATGTCGCTCGGTCGTCTCAACCCCAACGACAAGTTCTCGATGAGCTACCTGGCAGCAAACATTTCGCAGGAAGTGAACGGCGTTTCGTGGTTGCACGGAATCGTATCACAGAAGATGTTCGCTCCGCTGTGGAACGGCTACTTCCCAGAAGAAAACCATGTTGGATACGTTACCAATGGCGTTCACTACCAGACTTGGACATCGAAGACATGGCAGAAACTCCACGAAACAACCTTCGGAGAAGGCTTCATGTCGGATATGTCGAATCCGAAATACTGGGAAAAGATTAACAATGTTGACGATGCCGATATTTGGGACATCCGCAAGTTGCAACGTACAAGACTTATCAACTATGTGAAGAACCGTGTTCGCGAAAACTGGATACGCAGCTACGAATCGCCAAGCAACATGGTTACCGTACTTGAGAAACTTGACGAAAAGGTACTTACAATCGGTTTCGCACGTCGTTTTGCAACCTACAAGCGTGGCGACCTATTGTTCCGCAACCCCGAAAGACTTGCCGCAATCCTCAACAACCCGAAGATGCCTGTACAAATCCTCTTTGCAGGAAAGGCTCACCCGAACGATGGTGCAGGACAAGACCTCATCAAGAGAATCGTTGAATTCTCGAAGCGTCCAGAATTCCTCGGCAAGATTTTGTTCATTGAGGACTACGACATCGGTCTGGCAAAGAAGCTCGTACAGGGCGTCGATATTTGGATGAACACTCCTACTCGTCCTCTCGAAGCATCGGGAACCAGCGGAATGAAGGCCGTAATGAACGGCGCACTGCATTTCAGCGTACTCGACGGATGGTGGGTAGAAGGTTATCGCGAAGGTGCAGGCTGGGCATTGCCACAGGAACGCGTTTACGAAAATCAGGACTTCCAGAACGAACTCGACACGCAGACAATCTACAATATGCTCGAAAACGAAATCGTACCGATGTTCTACGACTGCAGCGAAGACGGTATTCCTCACCGCTGGGTTAAGTGCATAAAGAAGTCGATTGCCGAAATCGTTCCGATGTTCACCACAAAGCGTATGATTGACGACTACAAGGACAGATTCTACGGCAAGCTCTACAAGCGCTCGACCGAATTGGCCGAAAACGACTATGCAAAGGTATTCGAGATTGTTGACTGGAAGCAGAAAGCTGCACGCGCTTGGAACTTCGTAGAAGTTCTGAAGATTGACTTCCACACCACCGAGTTCGAGAATCCGCAGGATGCATACGGAGAGATTACATTGAACCTCAACCGCCTATCACCAAACGACATAGGAATCGAAGCAATAGCAGTTTCGAAGAAGCAGGACGGCACTATAGTCATCGACGAAAAGATGCCATTCAAGCTGAAGGAATGCAACGGCAAGATTGCTGTATTCCGCATCGAAGGTGCACCGCACAAGACCGGAATCTACAACTACGCAATCCGCGCCTACGCAAAGAACGATCTTCTGCCGTACAAGCAGGATTCGAAGCTTATAATGTGGATATAATTTAAGTTAAACATTATTGAAAAGGCTGTCTGAAAAGATTTCGGACAGCCTTTTTTGTGTGGTATCGAAATGTGACGGACAGAATCCACCTAGAAGGGACGGAACATATATGCGTAAGGGAAGGTTTGAAACCTTCCCTTACGATATTGGTCCACAAACATTTCGATTATTCCTTGATGAATTTTCGTTGGCAAGCAACCGATGCCGTGTTCGTTCCGTATATTCTTACAATATAAACACCTGCCTTCAAATCTTCCACATTGCATACCACATTGTCAGCATTTACTTCTGCGCGATACACAACCTGTCCCATCACATTTACAATCTCGATTTCCGAAATTGTTTCCGATGATGTGATGTTGAGAATATTGCCGACTAGATTCGGATACAATTCTAGTTCTTCAATTATGTTTTCTTCAATATCTGTAGGACAATCAGGATTCTGCTGAATATTGGTGAAATAATTCCAGCCATTCGCATTATTGTAAGCCGATACGCAGCCACAAGGAACATAAACAGGAATGGCTGCATTTACTGAACCAAATGGATTGGAATATATTGTTGGAGGATTTGCCGCATGGGATGTTATTGAAGTTAGACTTGAACATCCTCCAAATGCATTATTGTCAATCAGTGTAACAGAATTGCCGATTGTAACCGATGTCAGTCCACTACATCTATAAAATGCCTCATAGCCAATGCTTGTAACAGAATTACCGATTGTCACTGATGTCAAACATGTTGCATAAACAAAAGCATAGGATTTTATCTCCGTTACGGTATTAGGTATGGTCAAGTTTGTTACAAGGCTATTGTTAATGTATAAGTTCTGCGCATACCATAGAGGATTCGCATAATTACCACCAAATGAAATTCCACACCATCCAGCAACATTGCCAGTATAACATACCGATGTCAGTCCGCTGCATTCATTAAATGCACCTCCACCGATTTCCGTAACCGAATTGCCGATTGTAACCGACGTAAAACCGTTACAACCATAAAAAGCATTACCGCCAATGCTCGTAACCGAATTGGGAATACTTAATGTTCCAGTAAGACTACTGCAACCATAAAAAGCACAACTGCCAACGCTCGTAACAGAATTGCCAATAGTTATCGATGTCAAGCCACTACATCCATAGAAAGCATCATTGCCAATGCTCGTGACTGAATTAGGAATTGTCAATGTTCCAGTCAGTCTGCTGCAATTATAAAATGCATAATTAGGAATATTGGTTACATTTTCACCAATGTTTAATGTTGCCAACGATGAGCAACCGCTAAATACATGATAGGAAGATGAATTTCCCATTCTTGTGCAATTGGTTGCATTGAAATTTACGCTAGCCAGTCCGCTGCAATTTTTAAAAGCATATCGACCAATACTTGTAACAGAATTCGGAATCGTAATCGAAAACAGACTGCTACAATTATAAAATACGCTATCACCAATGCTTGCAACAGAATTACCAATTGTAAACGATGTCAGATTTGTACAACTAGCAAATGCCTTGTTTCCAATGTTTGTGACAGAATTAGGTATTATAACAGATGTCAGTCCACTACAAGAACGAAAAGCATTTTCCGGAATATTAGTTACATTCTCAGCTATATTCAAGTTTGTTATCGAAGCGTTATTGAATACACTAAAATCACTACTGCCCATAGTCGTACAATTAATCGCATTAAAATTAACTGTTATAAGATTACTGCACCCAGAAAAAGCCATTTCCCCAATACTTTCTACAGAACTGCCGATTGTGACAGTTGTTATGGTACTACAACTACTAAATGCGGACTCGGCAATATTGGTCACGTTATCTCCTATAATCAAGGTCTCCCAAGATGTACAGTTATCGAATGCGCCACCATAACCACCACCCATGGCACCACAATTGACAGCATTATAATTTACTGTTGTCAATCCGCTACAATTATAAAATGCCCAGTGACCAATGCTGGCAACAGGAGCAGGAATTGTTAATTCTGTCAAACCACTGCAATTACGAAATGCATTAGAAGCAATACTTGTAACAGAATAAGTAATACCATTATATGTAACAGATGACGGCATTACAAGATTGCCAGATGGAGCCGTACCAGTACTATACCCACCATACAGTTCGCTTGTTATCTCCACCGTATAAGGCTCTGTACTTGATGTAATGTTGTAATACAATGTTTGTCCGCTACTGCAAACTGCGGAAAAGTCGTAGGCAAATGCTCCTGGCATTGCCAATGCAAGCAATAATAGGCCTGCCGTGAAATAATGTAAAAAATTTCTCATATACATAAATTTTAAGTTAGTTATTCTTATTGTGCAAAATTATTGTCTCTGAATGCCAAACATTGGCAGTGATGATATTTTTTGCGTTCATACAATTAATTTGTTTTTCTTTGCTGTAAAGCCCACAACCAGCATTTTTCAATATACACAAATAAAAAAGTGGGCTTCGTTTAACTCTTATCAGCTCATAGGTTTCTGGAATACCCTTACCACAAATAAGAAAAGCCCACGGATAAACCGCGAGCATTTTCACTTTCTTCTTGTGGTAATAAATTGTTCCAGAATTTATGAGCAAGAACAAAAGCAAAAACGCTCTTTTATTTTAAAATTCAGTTAATTACAAATTCGTTATATCTGTTTCGTAGTTAAAATTTTGGTTAGATAATATGTTTTTTACCACTTATTGTTGTTATATCTTTTCAACATCCTCTCTGGTCAAGCCAGTTACATTGCATATTGTATCAATATCAATGTTGGCGGCTTTCATTCGCTTGGCATTTTTTAGGCGTTCTTCCATTACGCCTTGCTGAATAGCTTCTTTTAATCCCTCCTCAATGCCTTTCCTTACCTTGTTTTCCATCAAGGTCTTGTATGTCATAATGGCATCCCAGTAACGGTCGTATGCATCAAGTTCGGCATCGCTGTAACTCGATTCCTCAAGTATGTCCAAGGCCTTGCTTATGTACTTGTTCTCCTTCAGTTCAAGTGCGACTTCGCTGTCGCGCGTCTGGTCCTTTATTTCGGTAAGGTAGCGCAACCACAGCACCGACATTTTCTTCTCAACCATAGTCTTGGGCTTGAACTTCGGCAATTCAATAAAAACAAACTCCATTCCCGGAATACGTTCGTTTGTATCATATACATCCACAATGCTGTAGTGGTGGTAGTATATGCCTGCTGGACTTTTGCCGTCGCTACGGAAATTCTCGTTCAGAAGGCTCAGCGTATAAACAGGCGCAAGGCTCTCGAACTGCTTCCCCTTGTTAATCTGCTTTACATACGCCTTTGACGCATTGAATGTTACGCGCTGCAAAAAGTCATCATCCCAGTACATCTGCATCTCAACGATAAACTGCCGCCCCTGCACATCAATGCAGCGAACATCAACTATCGAATCCTTGCGGAATGGCGTTTCGGGAACCAACTCCGTAGGCAGATATTCAATCTTCTCAATGTACTCGCTTTCGTCTTTGAACGGCATAAGCGCATTCAGGAAACTTATCAGCAGGTCGGGATGTTCTCCGAAAACCTTCTTGAAAGTCAAGTCGTTGCGTGGATCAAGATAGCGCATAACAAATCCAAATTAATTTAGAAAATGCAAAAATAGTAAGAAAAAATGAAAATGGCAAGGGAATGTTTCAAAGTTTCTTTGGCTAAAGCCGTTTCTATGCCTGCAGCGTTTCTCGCTTCGCGGTTTCAGGTTTTTATGGCTGGCACCGTTTGTGGGTTTGAAGATTTGAGGATTTTAGGGGATTTGAAGATTTGATTTTCGTTGAATCGCGCCATGGCGCGATTTTACTTAACGGGCTGAAAGCCCAACGAGCATATTAGGTTGAGGCATCGCCTCATACCGACAAAGACGAACAACCGCGCCCTGTAAGGGCAAAAGATTTTTTGATGTCTCTACGAAACGATGTTAAAAAACATTTTTCCACATAAGAAATTTTTATTAACATTGTAAAATTTTAAATTCGTATAGACATGGCTAACACACCAATTTGTGACACAGTTATTCAGGAACAATGCCGTAAGTTGGGAATCAACAACATAGGCAAATCGACAATCAGAGAAATTGTCGGATTAGTTAATTGCATAGAGAAGGAAACTGGCGAGAAATTCGTCAGGATGGAGATGGGCGTACCAAGCCTCAAGCCACCAAAGGTTGGCACCGATGCCGAAATAAAGGCTCTCAACGACGGCGTCGCCGCAATCTACCCGATGGTTGACGGTGTTCCCGAACTCAAGAAGGAAGCATCAAGGTTTGTGAAGAATTTCATCGGCGTTGACATATCGCCAGAGTGCTGCATTCCGACAGTCGGTTCAATGCAAGGCGGTTACGCAACCTTCCTCACCTGCTCGAACCTCGACCCGAAGAAGGATACTGCACTTTTCATCGACCCTGGATTCCCTGTTCAGAAACAGCAGTTCAATGTGATGGGACACAAGTACGAAAGCTTTGATGTTTACGATTACCGCGGCGAAAAACTTCGCGACAAGCTGGAATCATACCTCTCGAAAGGCAACATCAACTCGATAATCTACTCCAACCCCAACAACCCAAGCTGGATTTGCATCACCGACGACGAACTGAAAATAATCGCCGAGGTTGCCGACAAGTACGATGCAATAGTAATCGAAGACCTTGCATACTTCAGAATGGACTTCCGCGACGACACCTATCATCCCGGATTCCCGCCATATCAGGCATCGGTTGCAAACTACACCGACAACTATATCTTGATGATTTCAGGCTCAAAGGCTTTCAGCTATGCCGGTCAGCGTGTGGCAGTTGTGGCAATTTCCGACAAGATTTTCCACCGCTCATACCCCAACCTGCAGAAGCGTTTCGGCAGAGACCAGTTCGGTGCAACATTCGTAATGAGAATAATTTATGCATTGAGTTCTGGCGTTTGCCACTCAGCACAGTACGGTTTGGCAGCAATGCTGAAGGCCGCAAACGATGGCACTTTCAATTTCATCAAGGACATTGAGGAATACGGAAAGCGTGCCGAAAGGATGAAGAAACTTTTCGTTGATGCTGGATTCAACATCGTATACGACAAGGATATAGACAAAGACCTCGCCGATGGTTTCTACTTCACAATAACCTATCGTGACTGGACAGGTGCAAAATTGCTCGAAGAACTTCTGCACTACGGAATCAGCGCAATCACTCTCGACAACACAGGAAGCAAGAAATACGGACTTCGCGCCTGCGTATCGCAGATTACGCCCGACAAGATGGAATTGCTCGAAAAGCGTCTCGAAATTTACAAGCAGAACCACTAGAATATGCAGGAACTGTCGGCAAAAAAACAAGAAGTGTTCGACCTAATCAAGTCAAAATACAGCAAGACCGTGATTAGGAAGGGTGACATTTATGTTTACGATGGTTCCGTATTGCACATTGTCGAGGAAAAGAAAAAAGGAATAAAGGTAAGCAGCGTCCTGAACATGAGATACTGGGTGCTGCTGCTTTTTCTGGTCATAACTGGCATCTGCCTCGGAATCATAGGCGTAGCCATCACCGTGATAATTGCAAACCTTATTGCCATCAAGGCAAAAAGGACAAAAAAAGCTAAATTAATCTCAATAATAAACTGATGCCCAAAGTATTAAGGATAATAAACAGGTTCAATCTCGGCGGCCCGACATACAATGTAAGCTACCTTACAAAGTATATGGCTCCCGACTACGAAACACTGTTGGTCGGCGGAATGAACGACAAGTCGGAAGCCTGCTCCGACTATATCGTACAAAAACTTGGCATTCACGCCATTAAGATTAGTGAAATGATGCGAAGCATCAATGGTTACAACGATGTCGTTGCTTACGAAAAAATCAAAAGCATTATTAAGCGCTACAAACCCGACATTGTCCACACCCACGCATCAAAGGCCGGCGTACTTGGGCGACAGGCAGCCATAAGTTGCGGAGTTCCAGTGATTGTACACACATTCCACGGACATATCTTCAACTCATATTTCAACAAATATGTAACTGCAACCTTTAAGCGTATAGAACAATACTACGCCAAAAGGACATCGGCTATTGTTGCAATTAGCGACATCCAGAAATACGAACTCTCTGAGGTTTATAAGATTGCGCCACCAGAGAAATTCCGCGTAATACCTTTGGGCTTCGACCTTAACCGTTTCCAGGAAAACAAGGCGATGAAGCGCGATGCTTTCCGCAAGCAGTACGACATTGCCGATGACGAGATTGCCGTTTCAATCGTTGGTCGTCTTGTGCCAGTGAAAAACCACAGGATGTTCATCGATGCCATAAGGGATGTAAAATCTAAGACCAACCGCAAGGTTCGTGGCGTAATTGTCGGTGACGGTGACTTGCGTGACGGGCTTCTAGAATATGCTAAACTACACGGACTTACAGCATCGACACCGGAGCACAAAGTTCCAAATTCTGACCTTATTTTCACATCGTGGATAAAGGATGCCGACTATGTGTTTGCTGGTTCTGAAATTTCAGCACTGACATCGCTCAACGAAGGCACGCCGGTTTCCATAATCGAATCGCAGGCTGCAAATGTGCCGGTTGTCAGCACAATTGTTGGCGGAATCAGGGATGTCGTTGTAGAAGGCAAAACCGCCCTGCTCTCTCCTACCCAGAATGTTGATGCGTTCAGTGAGAACCTGCTGACGCTTATCAACAATGATGAGATGCGCAAGCAGATGTCGGAAGACGGCTGGATTTTTGTCCGCGACAAATTCCACTACACACGCCTTGTCAACGATATGAAGAATCTGTACGACGAATTGCTGGCGAGAACAAGTAGAATTTAGACATAATCTACTGTTTTACAAAAGTATAAGTTATCTTACCTCCTTCTGTCTTGTTCCCAGAAATCTTTGAAAACGAAGATTTTGATGCCGCATTTCGTGCAGCATTTGACAGACATTCTACATCGGAAGTTAGATTAGATGACACCACTTCTGCCGATGAAACCTTTCCACTCGACGCAATAGAAATTCGCACCACCACCACCCCGCTTCCTTCGCAGGTAAACACAGGCACATGCAAATATGAAACTTCGCGTTGCTTGTTATCAAGTTCAGCATACACCAAGGCGGGTCCAGACTTCACCATATTGCGAGGCTTGTCGCCAGACTGATATTGCCCCATACGCGACTGGTCAATGTAATCCTCGTATGTTCTATTCTGAGCATCATTATAGTCGTCGCCATACTTTTCTCGCAGAAATTGTTCCTCGTATCTTGCCTTCATTTCAGACTCCGACATCGTTTGTCCCGACGACGGCTGATAGGTGCGCGTACCAGAATAATTCGAACCTGAAATACCAAGATTTTGCAAATATTGGTCAATCTGCTCATCAGTCATCATGTCTTCATCCGACTCCGACGACTGCGACTTGTCTTCCATATCAAAATCTTGAGGATCAATTATGATATAACTTTCAGGATCTTTCTGTATCACACCTATCCTACAAGCAAGACACACACATATAACTATCAAATGGAACAAGATTGTACCAAGTATGCCATTGATATTTTTTCGAAAAAAGGACACTAATTAAAGTTTTGCACAAAAGTAAATAAAATTAATCGCTCACAAAAAAATCACAAATGTTTTTCTCGAATAAAAAGCAACTACTAAAGTCATTGGAGTAAAATTTCAATTAATAAATTTAATTTCAGTTTTTGCAAAAATTCATCACCCAATTTAATAGCTCTATTAAATAAATTTATTAGTTTTGCAGCGAATTTTAAAACTCAAAAAATGAACAAGGACAATAATATGGAACAGCAGATTCTGCAATGCGCAGAAGAACTGTTCCTTGAGAAAGGTTTTTCTCTCGTAAGTACCACAGACATAGCCAAAAAGGCCGGCTGTAATCAAGCATTGGTTCACTACTATTTCCGCACTAAAGAAAACCTGTTCCAGCAGATTTTTCAAGCGAAATTCACTAAGTTCCTCTACATTTTCACAACCTTCGACGACAGCGACGAGCCGTTCACCACAAGGCTACGCAAGAAAATCGAGGCGCACTTCGACCTGCTGATAGAGAATAGGCAGATTCCGTTTTTGATAGTCAACGAACTGATACTTAACGAAGAACGCCGTAGCGCACTTGTCAAAAACATTTACAACAAGAACCTTGAAATATACCGTCGCTTCGACCACGAACTGCAGGAAGAAATCCAGAAAGGCAACATCCGCCCCATCTCCACCCTCGACCTGCTAATCAACATAGTGTCAATGAACATAATAATATTCTTTATGCTTCCGCTCCTCGAAAGCCAGTTCAACTTCGACGACGAAGAAATTGCCGAGCTGTTGCAGCAACGCAAGCACGAAGTGGTAGAGACAATAATGTGCAGCTTAAGACCTAAAAACAAGTAAAGCATGGAAAATCAATCATATAGACTCGGAATTGACATCGGTTCAACAACTGTAAAAACCATAGTCCTCGACAGCGACGACAACATTCTGTTCTCGGAATACAGGCGCCACAACGCCAATGTGGTCGATACGCTGTCGGAAACGCTCGCAAAAGTAACCGAAAAACTTGGCGACATAAATGCAAGCACCGTAATAACAGGTTCTGTAGGAATGGGTTACGCTGAAAAAATAGGCACAAGGTTCGTGCAGGAAGTCATCGCCTCCACCGAATGGATTAAGGAAAAATATCCGCAGGTACGCACATTCGTCGATATTGGCGGCGAGGACAGCAAGATGATTTTCCTCCAGCCAGGCAAAACTCCCGACATCCGCATGAACGGTTCGTGCGCAGGTGGAACAGGAGCGTTCATCGACCAGACAGCCACCCTGCTTGGCATAGAACCAATAGAACTCAACCAGTTAGCTGCCGACCACAAGACAATCTACCCCATAGCTTCACGCTGCGGAGTATTCTCGAAGACTGATATACAGAACCTTATAAGCCGAAACACCAGCAAGCAGGACATTGCCGCTTCGGTGCTCAACTCGGTGGCTATGCAGGTGACATCGTCGCTTGCCCGCGGAACCGACATAGTACCGCCAATACTTTTCTGCGGGGGTCCGTTCAAGTTTATACCACAACTTAAAGAGAGCTTTATTAACATCTTAAAAATCAACAATGAAGATTGTATAATTCCAGAGAATACAGAACTATTCCCAGCATTGGGCTGCGCTTTCC